>Ga0255125_1000337_pt1 | contig 14721 bp, 5 predicted proteins | sample Law_Cont_RepC_8d_FD_188557 | JGI IMG/M metagenome (GOLD analysis project Ga0255125, IMG submission 188557) | Freshwater microbial communities from St. Lawrence River, New York, United States - Law_Cont_RepC_8d | ecosystem: Environmental > Aquatic > Freshwater > River | place: USA: New York...
TGCCGGGAGGTGCTGTTTGTCCAGCGATGAAGGCAGCAACCGGCTTGGTGACGTGACTGCGAATGAAGGCAGCGGCTTCTTCCTCGGCAGTGCCACCGATTTCGCCCATCATAAGAATGGCTTCGGTTTGGGGATCTTCTTGAAACATACGGAGGCAATCGATCTGGTTGGTGCCAATGATCGGATCGCCACCAATGCCAACGCAGGTGGACTGGCCAAGGCCCAAGGCGCTAAGTTGAAAAACGGCTTCGTAGGTGAGTGTGCCCGAGCGTGAAATGATGGCAATTGGGCCGGGCTTGTGGATGTAGCCGGGCATGATGCCAATTTTGCATTCGCCGGGTGTAATAACTCCCGGGCAGTTCGGGCCAACCAGACGCACCCCGGGGAATTGCTTCAGAGCGCGCTTCACTCGCGACATATCGAGTACAGGAATGCCCTCGGTAATGGCAATAATAACTTTAATACCCGCATCGGCTGCTTCCAGAATGGCATCGGCAGCACCTGCAGGTGGCACAAAAATCATGGTGGCGTTGGCGCCGGTTTTCTCAACGGCTTCGGCGACCGTATTGAAAAGCGGAATACCTTCCTTGATGGTGCCACCTTTGCCCGGGGTGACTCCACCCACCATCGCGGTGCCATATTCCCGGCACTGCAGGGCGTGGAATGTGCCCGCTTTGCCCATACCCTGGCAGATCACACGCGTCGATCGGTTAACCAGAATGCTCATTGTCTCTGCTCCGTCTGAATCTTTTGGTTGTAGGTGTATCCGGGTTGTTGTTGGTATTGGGGTCAGGACTTGCGGCGCGACCGTGCGGCGGCAACGACCTTGTCGGCGGCTTCTGTCATGCCGGTTGCTGGAACGATATCCAGCCCGCTGTCGGCGAGCAGTTTCTTACCAGCATCCACATTGGTTCCTTCAAGGCGGACTACCAGTGGAACGTGGAATCCGACTTCTTTGAATGCCGCAAGAATTGCGGTGGCGATGGTGTCGCACTTCATGATGCCGCCGAAGATATTCACCAGAACTGCTTCAACCTTGGGGTCTGCAAGCAGAATGCGGAAAGCCTCAGTGACCTGGTCCTTGCTGGCGCCACCACCAACGTCGAGAAAGTTAGCTGGTTCGCCGCCATGGTACTTGATGATGTCCATGGTGCTCATGGCAAGGCCAGCGCCATTGACCAAGCAGCCAATGTTGCCATTCATGCTGACAAAGCTTAGACCACTGCGGGCAGCCTTGAGCTCGGCTGGATCTTCTTCCGTGGGGTCGCGGAGCGCTTCGATATCTGGATGGCGGAAAAGAGCGTTGTCGTCGAAAACAATTTTGGCGTCGAGCGCCATGACAACACCTGTTGGTGTGACCACCAAAGGGTTGATTTCCACAATATTGGCATCTTTTTCAAGGAAGAGCTTCGACAACGCGTGCATGATCTTCTCGGCTTCAGCAACCTGATTACCGGTGAAGCCCATGGCGAACGCCAGCTTGCGAGCTTGATAAGGTTGCAGGCCGAGTTCGGGCGATACAGGTTCCTTGAGGATCTTCTCGGGAGTGTGGGCTGCCACTTCCTCGATATCCACGCCGCCTTCAGCGCAAGCCATCATGACTGGCATGCCGGTGGCACGGTCGAGAATCATTCCGAGATAGATTTCTCGTTGGATGTCAGCGGCTTGCTGAACAAGCAAGCGCGAGACCTTTTGACCCGCCTCACCTGTTTGCTGGGTAACCAGCGGAAACGAAAGCATGGTTGTGGCAACGGGAGCAATGTCTTCCCGTTTGGTCAGATATTTGACGCCGCCGAATTCCTTGCCGGAGCCCGGGAAATGACCCTTGCCGCGGCCACCGGCATGGATTTGAGCCTTAAGGACAACTGGCGTCCCTCCTAGTGCGTCAAACGCCGCGACAGCGGCTTCTGCACTATCAACCACTATTCCCTTGGGAACGGTGGCGCCGCGTTCGGCGAGGAGTTCTTTGGCCTGAAATTCATGTGCCTTCATGGTGGTTCGTCCATTGTCAGGGAAGTCTGTAGATTAGTCTTACTAACCAGCCGGCAAGTGCCAACCGCTCAAATCGGAGGGAGTGCCAATGTCAGCAGTAATCAGCATACTTTCGGACCTGATTCGGATTCCAAGTATCAACCCGATGGGGCGTTCAGATTGTGATCCCGCAACCTGCGGTGAAGCACGGATGGGCCGTTTTCTTGCGGATTGGCTGGCAGCACGGTCGATTCGCCACCAGATTCAGAACGTCGAGCCGGGCAGGGATAATATTTTGGCATTTTTGCCAGCAACCCGAAATTCCGCATCCACGATTTTGTGGGAAGTCCACCAAGACACGGTTCCTGTGGACAACATGACTGTGCTGCCATTTGGAGGCGTTGTCTCGCAAGGCCGCGTTTATGGGCGTGGCGCTTGCGATGTCAAAGGATCGATGGCATCGATGCTGGCGGCGTTGGAGCAGTTGGCAAGGCCTGAGATTTTTCGAGAGAAGAACCTCATGGTGGCTTTTACGGTGGATGAGGAGCACACGTTCCTTGGAGTTCAGCGCTTGGCTTCTGAATTTGACGCGTTACTACCTTCAGGCTGGCTACGACCTGAATGCGCCATCGTGGCTGAACCAACGCATCTAGATTTGGTGACATGTCATAAGGGAGTGGTTCGTTGGGTGATTCGTGTGAAAGGGCGGGCCTGCCATAGCTCGATGCCTCATGAGGGGGCCAATGCCGTGTTTGCTGCCGCCTCTGTTCTTGCTGCTCTAGAATTGCTTGCAAGTCAGATTGCCAACGGTAGCTCTCACCCCATTCTGGGAACGGGAACACTCAGTGTTGGCATGGTTCGCGGCGGAAGTGCACCCAATATTGTTCCAGACACGTGCGAAATCATTGTCGATCGCCGATTGGTTCCCGGCGAAACCGCAGAAATGGCAACATCTCAGGTTAGGTCTTGTCTGAATGGAATTCTGGCGGGCCGACAAGGTGTTACTGTATCGGTTGACGACCCTTGGTTAACGTGCCCGCCTTTGCCTGAGTGCGTGCCAGACTTGGTGCTTGAGTCGCTTTTGCGAAAGGTCCAACGCCATGTTCCCAACGCCGTCACTCGGCCAGTAAGTTTTGGGACAGATGCCTCATCGTTGGCTCAGATAGGGATTCCTTCTTTGGTATTTGGTCCAGGTGGAATTGAGCAAGCGCATACTAAGGATGAATGGGTTGAAATCGAGCAACTCAATCAAGCAGTATCGATTCTGTTCGACTGCGTGGCAGGAATAGGTCACCGATGACATGGTCGGAATTCCCGGTTATAAAGTGTTTGCTTTCACGCGAGCCAAGGGGCTACCCAGGCCGTGAGAGAGACAAATGGAGTCTCTATCGTGAGCATCGTGCGCATAGGATTGGCGGAAACACGCAATTTTTCTGCGGGATATGACGCAATTTTCGGCAGCAAAGCTGCCCCAGAGAAGCCCAAGGCTAAAGCCAAAGAAAAGGCCAAAGCTAGGAAGGCTGTTGAAACAAAGCCCAAGGCCGCAAAGAAGAAGAAATAAGGGGGCTGTAGCCAAACCGTTAGGTTCAGCGCGCGAGCGTTGGGCCTAGCGGTTCTCGACGAGTCCGCCAGCCCTCGTAGGAATCACTGGGCTTGGTTCTTTGAGCTTTTCTGCCCAAGCCAGATCTGACAAGTTCCATGTTTCCCATACCGCTGGTTTGAGTGCTCCGGTGGGCAGTCCCTGCACCCAGCTTTCCCTTGTGATTTCGAGACTATCTACCATCGACTCAGCTGTACCAAACTCTTCGTTTCTGCCTGTGAGTGGATCTTTTGCTGCAAATGGTATGGTGAAGTTCCAGTAACTTGATCGCGTGGATTCCCAGATTTCATTCAATCGGTCTTTGCGAGGCGCACTACCTGCATACTCGACAAGGGGCGAGTCACTTTCCGTAGATACCCAATAAGCATCGATGGTGCGAAGGTTAAGCGTTGCCTGAGGCCTTTCTGGCTTATTTCGCAGTAATAAGGCTGAACTACCCGTGAGAATCAGCGATTGGTGGATACGGGCCGAAAGAGTGGGACTGCCAATTTCCGAAGCGTCAACATCCACCTGAAACAACCCACCAGAAACTGCAATTGCTGATTGCCTAATTTCCACCTCGAGTGATCGGGATATGTCGAGATGTGCAACACGGCCACGTCCACGGACTAAACAACCTTCAAGTACCAACCGTGAAGGTTGAGCTGCCCTGAAGGCGTCTTCGGCCCGAACCATGCCAGATGGTTCACGCATGCCACCCAAGGCAGCACGGCGGGGATCACCTTTCAAAGTGACCAGACAATCCTTGAGGGTGAATTGTCCTTGGCGGGAAACCTGAGCAAGAAGTGCGGCGCCTGTTCCAGCAGAAGTTTCAAGAATAATGGGTAAGTCTTCCAAGCGGACAGAAGAACCGTCGAGTTTGAGCCACGATGGATCGTCGCCCGGTGGTTGCCAGACAAGCTCAGGTTTGCTGCCGGCATCTGGTCGAAGGGTGATTGTGAATCCTGGTCTATCGATTTGCACACTGGTCAAGGGAAGGGGGCCATCGTGATGGATCAAGATGGTGTCGCCGGAGCGCGCATGCGTCAGTGCATGGTCGATCGAAGGATGAATGTTGCGCGATTGATCCTGCATTCCAGCAATAACAAGCCGGCGTGTGGGCGCAGCCGCTTTTTTATCGGCTGATTTGTAGAAAGCCACACCCCCAAAACGCTCTGTTCCTGCAAAGCGTTCCCCCGCTTTTTCCTGCCACCGCAAAGAGGTACTCAAAGGTGAGGGCTGAAACATTGCAGCCAGACGTGGGCCTAGGTTTCCCGCAGCTGCTTTTTCAGGCGCCAGTGCTATTTCAGCCTCTGTCAGGGTCTCTAATGGGCGTTCGAGTTCCCATGGACTCGCATCGAGAGTGATCGAGTCATCGTTACCCGATTTCCCTTGGGTCAACCTTTGTTGGAATGAAGACAGGGAGTCGTCACGCAGATCTTCGCCGCTTCCTTGGAAATAGAGGCCCACAAGATAATATCGATTGTCTTTACCCAGAAATCGGGGTCTGGGCGATTGGCCACCGGCAAAGAGAAGCGTTGCCTTGTCATTACTACCGGACCCAGCAACAAGGCATCGGCGCATGCTGATGAGAGCCGATACCGATTCCTGCAAGGCGATCACTCGTTCGCCCATTCCAGTTTGAAAGGAGTTGTTGATAAGGGTTACTCGTCCATCGCCTTCCACCCGGGGAGGCATTCCTGGCATAGGCGGCATGTCCATGGCCATGGCGCCCTGAGTTCCGGGGGCGTCTGGCATGCTTGACGATGCATTGGTGGCTTCACGATCGCGAACCAACGGGTGATCGGGCCAGGCTATGCATCGGATGGCAGTGGCGTGCGGGCCAAACAGGCACTGCTCAATGCGGATTTCGGGAACAAAGCCTTTTCGGGTAATGGCATCCTGACCACCTGTGGCGGCATCAAAAAGAGCGATGATTGACGGCTGGTCCTGTTCATCGGGCAAAGCCTCTCTGAACCCCAGAAAAACAGATTCGCGAATTTGTGCATGAATGGTGCTGCCGGGGCCCCCGAGCAATTCAATGGAAGTGACCCGGTGGCGTTGATCAAATGTGTTACCCGCCTGAATCCATTCGCAGCGTTCAAGCACCATGGTGGTTGGGGTGGTGGAAGCGACAGTGAGGCCACGTAAAGATACCGCTGAATCACGTGAATCCAAAATGAACCGAATCCCTTCCATTTTCAGAACTTCGGCTTCCACGTGCAACAGTGAAAGAGTCCCTGAAATCGCGCGCCCATCGTGGTGGTACCGAAGTGTAGCCTTGTTGCCTGGATGGGCCGATCGAATAACCAGTTCCTTGGCACGAGCGCGTAAGAGGTTGTCTCCATATTCGCCAAGCCTTGCCAAATCGATATCACCATGGAGAACCAACTCCATTCGATCCGCGCCTGCGTGTGCTTTCAGCCAAATGGCCAATTCTTCCGGAGTGGCATTCTCGGTTTCGAATTTGACAACAACTGGCGGAACTGACGGGTTTTCCGGAGAGGGGTCCACCCGTGGTTGGGTTGGGGCTGCGGAATACTCGGCAGATCGCTCGTCGGTATTCGGTTTTTCCGGAATTTCAACAGGACGAGTCAGAGAAGAAATGATCGCAAGCAGCCCGGCAATCGCCAAGCCTGAGGCAACAAAAAGGGGCGTCAAATTTTGTCGCCGTCTCTTTGGCAAGACGATGCCTGGAATATCGAATCCTTCTCGTGAAGCCAAAACTTCAATTGCATCTTTGAGGTGTTTAAAATCGCGAAAGCGGTCTGTCGGTTTTTTTGCCAGCATCACGTCAAGCAAGCGAACCGTTCGCGAGGAAAGGTTGGGGGCAAAATTGCGAGGATCAGTTGGCTTGATGTTTTGGTGATGCGTCAGCTTGAGAGCGGGAGATCCTTCTGGAACTGGCGGTTTGCCTGTCAGGAGGTGATAAAGAGTGCAACCAAGAGAATAAATGTCGCTTCGTGCGTCTGCTGCCCGTGGATCTATTGCCTGTTCTGGCGAGAGATAATCAAAGGTGCCGAGGGTAATTCCGGAGCGAGTCATCCCGGATTCCGCCGATTGATCCAGATTCCGGGCGAGGCCCATGTCGATCACTTTGAGCTTGCCGCCGGGCATCAGCACCAGATTCGATGGTTTGATGTCGCGATGAACCATTCCCTTTGAGGCAGCATGCTCTAGGCCCAAGCATGCCTGATAAATAAGGGGAATGGCCTCATGAGGACTAAACTTTCCACGCGAGTCGAGCAGCGATTTCAGGTCGAGGCCTTCGACATACTCAAACGCGATAAAATGCAATCCCTGATCTTCGCCAGAAGCAAAAACGCGTGCGATATTTTCATGATCCAATTTTGCTGCACACCGCGCCTCGTGGTGGAACCGCTCCAAGGTGTCTGGATCCGTAGCCACTGCTGGGGGCAGAATTTTTAGGGCTACCTTGCGGTCTAATTGCGTATCTGTTGCCAGCAGGACCGCAGCCATACCTCCCACACCTAATGGGCGGTCAATCACATAGTGGCCTAGTCGTAGGCCCTGCATGTCCTCAGACCAATTCGCGGGTAGTGGTTGTGGAGGACCGCTCGAAGTTACGGTTACTGATCCATCTTGGGGAATAGAGGAAAAACCGGGGCTCCCAGAGGCCGGGGAGTCCGCGGAATTGTTGTGTCCAGTAACCTCCAGCGAACGAGTCACCGCGCAGTTTCCTCGCGGGCCTTAAAGGGTCGCCTCCGATGTGCAAGCGGCTCCCTTTGCTACATAATATGCAAAGACTAACCTTGCGGCGACAAGTGTGTCAATATCTCGTCGTATATTTGAATATATCGCAAGGTTCGCTCGTAGAAAAATAGACTACTGGGTCCATTAGTGCTTGTCACTGATTAGGGTGTTGGGGCAACCTCATGGCGCATGCGTGGTTCCTTTTCGTAATGCAGAACAGCCTAACCCCTAATAGACTGTGATTGGGAATGTTGTTTGTTCTAAGGAACCAAATCATGAACCGTTGGCGCTCAAATGGTTGCAAGGTTGTTGCTTTACTAATCGGAATTGTCTGTGTGGCAGTTCCTGCTGTTGTCGGGCAGAACGCCGATAAATCGGCACCTCAAGGGCTAGCCATCAATACGGAAGCGGACGAAGATAATCCGCATTCTGTGCCTATGAAAGGTCAGCAAGGATCGTACAGAATTTATTACAATCGCAAAAAAGACGAAAAAGATGGCGGCAAGATTGATTTGTATGTGGCGACATGGTCCAAGAGTAAAAAGGCTTGGGCTGCTGAGGAACTCGTGGGCCCGCAAGTGGAATCGAAAGGGCATGACTCATGCTGCTTTGTAACCCAGTACGGTGCTTATCCACAAACCATCTGGTTTGCCACAACCAAGTCAGCTGTCAATCCAAGATTTGACCTCTATGGTGCAGTAAGAGATTTGCCACCATCCAGCTCGGGCGAGCACCGGGTTTTTTCGGGAGTTCGCGCGCTAACAACGGTCGATACCGAAGCCGAAGACGAAACGCATCCCTGGATTACCAAGGATCTCAAGTCCATGTATTTTACAAGGGGCAACAAGGATAAAGCTCGCATTGCGGTGGCCACTCGCAAAACCATCGAAGGGCCTCGCGGATTTGAAGAACCCAAAATCATCGATGAGTTACCGGAAGGGTATTGCCATGCGACCCTGACACCCGATGGTGCCACGATGTACCTGCAAGGCCCGCGTGAGGGTGGTGGAACAGCGCTTTACAGGACTCGCAAGACAGGTTCTTTGTGGGGTAAACCATCCGCACTTAAAAATTTGAATCATCCTGAAGCAAAGTGGGATGGTTCACCCAACTTGAGCCGTGATGGCGCGAGCTTGTATTTCAGCTCTGATCGCCCTGGCGGAAAAGGTGGACTTGATATTTATGTAGTCCCTGTGGCGAATATCAAGTCAGACTGAAGCCTTATCGACAGCCGATGCCGCATGGCGGACCAGCAATGCCCTAAAAAGTGGAGCGTCTAAGTCGCTTGGCCTCTGGAAGACCAAGCGGCAGATGTCGTCGACTTCACGGTCCGATGAAATCTCCCGTTCGGAACCAAGCCCTGCAAGGTGCCCCAGATTTAACCCGCCCTTTGCCCCGGCGAGGCGGCATTCGAGTCCGTTTGGGTCTTTGGTTTTCAGTGTGAGCCAGATCCTTCTTCTGCCGGGAATACGGCCCGTTATTGTGTCGCGTGAATCAAATTCAAATTCCAGACTCGGTACTGCCTCTCGTAGGAGAGTCATGATGGCAGGAAGCAGGCTAGCGTCCCATTGGCGTGGTGCACCAATTGGAAAACCCTTAGCGTTAGTGTGCCAAGCTTCCCCCATCAATTTCCATGGCATTAGAACTTCAGGCTTTTCACGCAGTTTGTCGAGCTGCGCCAAATACGACTTGGCCGCCTGTTCCAGAAATGAACGGAAGGCAGGCGTATTCACTTCGCTCATTCGATGAACCAGCAGAGTAACCGATTGCCATGGTTGTGTTTTCATGGCGGCGACGCGGACGCGTGGTTCGTTGCCATATATCTGGAGGCCCTCAGTCTTGTTAAGCGGGGTTATCCCCAGTTTCGTTTCAAGTTCGGATGCATCGAATGTGCCGCGTCCGACCCGGAAAACAAGCTTTACCAACCACTCCATACCTGTCATGGCATGGCAGAACCACGAGTCAGGCTTTCCGGGGGCAGTAATCTCGACTACTTGGCGCTCGTTCCAGTCGAGCGGTGCCAAACCCTTTATTGCAGCGCAAAGGGATTCAAGGTGTGCCAGAATTTCTCCTTCCCAGCGACATGGCTTACCATCCGCTGTCAGGCGATCTTTCAGGTGCCATGTGCGGCCATCTACTTTCCAAGGCATTGGAGCGTCTGCCCCGATAATCTCAGACTCTGTTTCATGAACTAATTCGAGTGGCGGTTGTTCGGTTTTCAGCCGCTCGCGGTGCGGGCCCGCTTTGAGGACCGGTCCTAAATATCGTGCCGTATGTGATTCAACCAGTTTGGTTGGCTTTGTTTCAGCAGGGTCCAGTTCTGTCCAGCGCTTGGCAACAATCGATTCAGGACTTCCCTGAGCGACGACTGTACCGCCCCCAGGGCCTGCTTCGGGCCCTAGGTCGATAACCCAGTCGGCGTTTTTAATGACGTCGAGGTTGTGTTCCACAACCAGTACGGTATTACCTTGATCGACAAGTCGGTGAAGCACGAACAAAAGCTTTTCGATGTCTGAAAAGTGGAGTCCAGTGGTTGGCTCATCGAGGATGTAGAGAGTCTTGCCGGTGGAGGGCCGTGCTAATTCTGTAGCCAGCTTCACGCGTTGGGCTTCTCCCCCAGAAAGTGTGGGAGCAGGCTGGCCCAGTTCAAGGTATCCCAAGCCGACATCAGCAAGCGTTTGAACGGCTCTCCTCACCTTGGGGATGCTGCCAAAGAATTCGAGTGCCTCATCAACACGCATGGATAGGACGTCGGAAATGGACTTGGCTTTATATTTTACAGCGAGAGTTTCCGCATTGAAACGCTTGCCACAGCATGCTTCGCATTCGACCCAGACATCGGGCAGAAAGTGCATTTCGATTTTGCGCTGGCCATTTCCTTCGCATGTTTCGCATCTTCCGCCTGGCTTGTTGAACGAAAAGCGGCGGGGTTGCCAGCCGCGCACACGCGATTCAGGCATTTTAGCGAATAATTCACGAATCAAATCGAACAATCCCGTGTATGTGGCGGCATTCGACAAGGGAGAGTTACCGATAGGGTCTTGTCCGACATCTATGACCTTATCGATATGTTCGCAACCCAGAATGTTGTCAACAGATGCAGCCGGGGTGATGGCGCGGTGTAGACGGCGCAGCAAGGTGTCGCGCAGGACTTCGTTGACGAGCGAGCTTTTTCCCGATCCGCTGACACCTGTCACCGCTACAAAGCAACCCAAGGGAATTGCCAATCTGATGTTTTTGAGATTGTTCTGGCGCGCTCCGACTATTGCAAGGGTTCGCAGCGGGGAAGTTTTGCGTCTGGTTGCTGGTACAGGCAATGCTTTGTCGCCTGTCAAGTACTGGCCGGTTGGAGAAACCCCTGATTTCAGCATCGCGGCCGGGATTCCCGCGGCCACAATCTGGCCACCTTCCTTGCCAGCACCCGGTCCGAAGTCGACCAAGTAGTCGGCATCGAGAATCACTTCTCGCTCATGCTCGACAATAATCAAAGTGTTGCCAAGGTCACGCAGATGCCTTAGCGCATCAAGTAGAAGGCGATTATCGCGTGGATGCAGGCCGATGGTTGGTTCATCTAAGACATACAGGACTCCAGTCAGGCCACTTCCAATCTGGCTGGCCAGTCTGATGCGCTGAGACTCACCCCCGGAAAGGGTTGGGGCAGGGCGGTCGAGTGACAAATAGTGCAATCCGGTAGATACAAGAAATCCAAGGCGATTCGTGATTTCACGAACAAGATCACTGGCGACAGCAGGATGATTTCCTGAAGTTGCATATTCCGTGAAAATGGCAAGCGATTTTGCCAGCTCCAAATTTTGCAGTTCAGCCATGTTAAAGCTGGTGGCACCAAGGGACAGGCGGCACGCCGCAGGTTCCGGACGAAGCCTAGCCCCGCGGCAGGCGCCACATGGAACTTCCCCGACCAAGGCATCGAGCCTTTCACGTACGGCGGGGCTTGAGCGAGCCAATTGTGCCATGGCAGGGTTGAGACCCCGGTACTGGAATTGTGCTCCAGCGAGAATTCCCGATGCTTCAATCCACTCCTCGCCGCAGCCATCAATTACCATGATCTTTGCACTATTTGACAAATCTTCCCATGGCGTATTGAGGTCGAAGCCTCCATGCAGAGCCAGCGACTGGGCCATTGATTCGAAGGCAGGATCTTCTTTTAGGTCGGGCCAAGCAGCCAGTGCACCATCGGCAAGACTGCTGCCGCGGTCACGGAATACAAGATTAGTTTGCGTCCCCTTTTGAACCCCCAGTCCTTCGCATGATTGGCACCAACCTAGGGGGCTATTGAATGAGAAATGGTGCGGGTTGAGTCTCTCATATCCGCGGCCGCATTGCGGGCACGACAGAATCCGGCTGTACTGCTCCACCAGCCATGATGTTTCCGGAATCCGGTCATCCACACGAATGACACGCATCACACCTTTGCCAACTCCTAGTGCTTTTTCAATGCTGTCAGCCATTCTGGAGCGTTGTGCTGAACGTATCACCAGTCGATCGACAACAACTTCAATCGCGTGCTTTCTGCGGTGGTCGATTGAGGGCGCTTCATCGATCGAACACGTAACGCCATCAATTCGAACGCGGGTGTATCCGTCTCGGCGAAGGGAATCGAGGAGTTCCTGATGCGTTTCCTGCCCACGGCGATCGATAGGGGATGCAATGTAAATACGGGCATCAGGTGGCATGGCCTGAACTGCTGCGATGATTTCGTCGGTGGAGCGCGCGCCAACCGGAACCTGGCAACGAGGGCAGTGCAGGGTGCCCAAGCGAGAATACAGGACGCGCAGATAGTCGTGAATTTCCGTGACGGTTGCAACAGTGGATCGTGGAGACCTGCTGGTTGTTTTTTGCTCGATGCTGATTGCAGGGCTTAGCCCTGTGATCTGGTCAAAGCGGGGCTTGCCAACTTGTCCGAGGAATTGCCTTGCGTAGCTCGACAATGATTCCATGTAGCGGCGTTGCCCTTCCGCATAAATGGTGTCCAACGCAAGAGACGATTTTCCAGATCCGCTTGGGCCACAGAATACCGAGGTTTTTCCGCGCGGTATTTCAAGGTCAAGGTGCGCCAGATTGTGTTGGGAGGCGCCTCGAACAACCAATCGATCCATGGGTTCAGCAATAACTTTGGCGCGATTTTTTGCCAATGCCTGCTTGCCCTTTTTGGCGGGGCGGCGAATTCCAAGCACTGGAGCCAAGGCCATTCCTGTGTGTGATTCTGGATGGCGAGAAACGGTTTCGGGCGTCCCTTCAACAACTATTTCGCCGCCACCTCCTCCACCATCTGGTCCCATATCGATAATCCAGTCGGCGGTTTTGATGACATCGAGATTATGTTCGATAACAACAACTGTATTACCTGCATCGACAAGGCGTTGAAGGACTTCGAGAAGCTTGCGGATATCTTCAAAATGTAAGCCTGTTGTTGGCTCATCAAGTATGTACAGCGTGCGTCCGGTATCCCGCCTGCTGAGTTCACGCGCCAACTTCACGCGTTGTGCTTCTCCGCCCGAAAGTGTTGGCGCGGGTTGTCCCAAATGAATGTAATCAAGGCCGACAGCAGCAAGGGTGGCAAGAATGGTGCGAGCCTTTGGTACCGATTCAAAATGGGCTAATGCCGTGGCAACATCCATTTCTAAAATATCGTGAATGCTTTTGCCTTTGAATTTTACCTGAAGTGTCTCGTGGTTATATCGTTTACCTTCGCAGACAGGGCACTTAAGCCATACATCGGCCAGAAAATCCATTTCCAGCTTGGTGGAACCATTTCCTTCGCACGATTCACAACGTCCGCCCGGACGGTTGAAACTGAATCTTCCAGCGGAGAAACCACGGGCTTTGGCTTCGGTGGTGAGCGCAAACATCTCGCGGATTTGATCGAAAAGCTTGATGTAGGTCGCTGGATTTGAGCGCGGGGTACGGCCGATGGGTGACTGATCAATGCAGATGACTTTGTCGATATGGTCTGTGCCTTCGATTGTGTCATGTAGTCCCGCACGATCTTTGGTCGCGCTGCCCTCTTCGCCTTCAGCATCAGCGTCGGTTGCCGCCAGTGCGTTGCGCAGGATATCGTTGACAAGCGAGCTTTTTCCAGAACCGCTGGCTCCTGTCACGCAAAGGAATGTGCCTAACGGAAATCGTGCATTAATGTTTTTTAGGTTATGGTGGCGCGCCCCCCGAATGGTGATGGCGTGTCCGTTGCCAGGCCTTCTTTCCGGCGGAATGGGAATAACCATTCGCCCTGAAAGGTACTGGGCTGTCAGGCTATCGGGATGATTCAGGATGGAGGGAAGGGGGCCTTCAGCCACGACCTGACCGCCCCGAATTCCCGGGCCTGGACCAAAATCCACAACCCAGTCGGCCGCACGCATCGTGTCTTCATCGTGCTCGACAACAATGACTGTGTTTCCGAGATCTCTTAGGCGAAGGAGGCTTTGGATGAGCCGATCGTTATCGCGTGGATGAAGACCAATGCTTGGTTCATCGAGGATGTAAAGCACTCCAACCAAACCGCAGCCGATTTGCCCCGCTAGGCGAATACGCTGGGCTTCACCTCCTGAAAGTGTTGGAGCAGAGCGTTCAAGTGTCAGATAGTGGAGTCCAACATCCATGAGGAACTGGACACGACCGCGGATTTCTTTGATGAGTTCCGAGGCAATAGTGCGTCTTCGCAAGTCGAGATTTTGCGACATGCCGCCGCGCTCAGGTTCAAGCCACGCTGAAACTTGGCTCATAGGCCACGATTCGAGGTCTGGTAGGGTGATATTGGCAACACGTGCCGCACGGGCCTGCGCATTGAGCCGAGCCCCAGAGCATGTGTCACAGTGACGAACCCGCATATACTTTTCTAGTTGCATGCGGCGCGGGCCAGATGCAACCTTTCGGAAACCAGCCATCAACTGGGGAATAACACCTTCCCAAGTTCCGCCATGCTTCCAGACTGTGCCTCCCCGTTGCTTCCACTCATAGGTGATGTGGCGGTCGCCCGACCCGTGGAGAATCCAGTTGCGATGCTCGGTGGGAAGATCTTTCCAAGGCGTTTTCAGATTGATACCCAACGAGGTTGCAACGCCCTCATAGATATGTCTCCGCCATCGCCCCATTGCGGTTAGCTTCCCCAGAATGGCAATGGCACCTGTTCGCAGACTCAGGCTTTCATCGGGAACGAGAAGCTCCGGGTCAAATGCATGGCGCTTTCCAAGGCCGTCGCAATCGCGGCACATGCCTGCCGGGCTGTTGAAACTGAACATTTGCGGAGTGGGTTCCGCGTAGCTGACACCACAACTGGAGCAGGCATGATTGGACGAAAAAAGCATGTCTTCAGTCGGTTTTTCGCGGGATGCAGATGCCGGCCGTGAACTATCTTCAGGGAGGACGGAAACAACCATTTCGCCCTTACCAAGCCCCAGAGCGGCTTCCATCGCTTCCGCCAGACGCGACCTGTCAGACGG
>Ga0255125_1000342_pt1 | contig 14638 bp, 13 predicted proteins | sample Law_Cont_RepC_8d_FD_188557 | JGI IMG/M metagenome (GOLD analysis project Ga0255125, IMG submission 188557) | Freshwater microbial communities from St. Lawrence River, New York, United States - Law_Cont_RepC_8d | ecosystem: Environmental > Aquatic > Freshwater > River | place: USA: New York...
ATTCAAGACACATCTTTCGAGCATTTGATTTCTGAACAGTTAGTTTTATTAAAGAAATCAAAACATTACATTTTACATAACACTGCAGAATTTATTCTAAAAGAATACTTCAAAATTACTACACACTAAAATGCAAACAGAAGCAGTATTTGAAAATATAGCAGAACGAATTCAATCAGAAATAAAAAAGGCGAAAAAGTCAATATTTATTGCTGTCGCTTGGTTCACAAATAAAAACATATTTGATGAATTACTTTTAAAAGCACAAGTTGGTTGCAAAGTGTTTTTAATCGTTTCAGATGATGAAATAAACAAGAACAGCAGAATTGATTTTTATGTTTTACAACAATTCAATTCGAAATTTTATAAAGTTGGTAATGGCAACTCTGAACTAATGCACAACAAATTTTGTGTAATTGACTTCAGCACTGTTATTACAGGTTCATACAACTGGAGTTACAAAGCGGAAACAAATTTTGAGAATGTAATTATAAACTATAATGACACCTCTTTAGCAGAACAATTCATTTCCGAGTTCAACCAAATTCGCAAACATTATTATCCTGACGAAACTCCGGTAGAAATCATTTTTCCACTAAACAAAATTATCAAGCGGTTGGAAATAGTAAAAAACTACATTATCCTCGAAGATATTGACGAATTAAAAAAGGAAACGAACAAATTAAACGAATATGATTTTAATACAGACCTATTAGAAATTATTATTGCTATAGAAAAAGAAGCATTTACAAAGGCAATAAATCTTATTCAGCAATTTATTTTTCAGAACCAAGCATTAGCCATTTGGAACGACCCGGAAATAGGAGCATTGAAATTAGAGATTAAGAATTTAGAAAATCAACTTAATGCTTTTGATAACGAAAAAACAGAGTTAGAAAAATTGGTTTCCGATTTCCAACACAGACATACTATTGAATTAGGGTCAATAATTTTAGAGATCCTGAAATTAAGAAGCATAAAATTTAAAGAAGATAGGGTAAAATCAGAGGAAGCAGACAATGACTTCAGAGAATATAATGAACAATTTGAAATTGAAAAAGACAAAAAGCAATTCGAATTAACCGATGAAGAAAAACAAGAACTAAAAAAGAATTTTAGAAAGGCAACTTTCTTATGTCATCCTGATAAAGTAAATGAACAGTTTAAAGACGCTGCACAAAAAGTATTTGTTGAGTTGAAAGCAGCTTATGAAACCAATGATTTAATGAAAGTAAATGACATAATGAGTGATTTGGAAAACGGCTACTTTAAATCAAAATCGGACACTGTTGCAGAAAAAGATTTATTGAAAGTAGTAATAGAGAAACTCAAAAAACAAATTAAAACATTGGAAACTGAAATTATTTCCATCAAACAAAGCGAGACATTCAAATCCATTATTGAAATTGACAACTGGGATGAATATTTCAACCAGACGAAAGGGAAATTACAAAAAGAACTTGAAGAACTAAACCTAGCAATTTTATCTTAAAAATACAATTCCCCCATTTTCTAATTGGGTTAGATTAGACTTTTCAAGATCATTTACGAGTGGGGCCATACCCCTCGCATCCCACTCCCGAACCCTATCGTGTAATCAACTCGTAATAAACGTTTTACATCAACGGAAAACCACCCACTGCAACATGGCTGAAACTTTTGTTTTTAGACCAGTTTATCAATTACACACTCATAATACCACGGCACTTATGTAGAAATTAGTAGAAAATTGCAATGCAGCACACCTTTTAGTTGGTACATATTTTGAATACACGTCGATGTAAATAAGACGTTAAATCTATGACAAACAAAATCATACAGAATCACGCTACTGGCCATTTGAACCCAACACTTTACAAGAAAATTAAAAGAAAATTAATCAGACATGTTGGCGGTAAAAAATTCTATATCGGAAAAACTGGCAGAGAGCCTGCCTTGCGATTACAAGAACACCCGTTGAATTTTGTGTATGTATTAATTGGATAATACCATGGCACAGGTAACTAACAAAATGAATCAACTTACCGTCAGTCACATCAATGATATGCTGCAAAGGCAGTTTCAGGTGGCTACAACAGCGCATAATCATCGGTTCTTAGGAGATTTTAACCATTTGTTGGACTACCAACTGCGCACCTTTAGAATTGATGAATTCAAGGACTTTATAGACAGATTCCAACGCTATCAACTCAAGGACGACAAGAATTTGAATATTGAGGAACTTCGAACGTTTTTGAAACTACTCACCGATACTTTCAAATACGACGCGCTTTTTCTATGTAAGGACTACGTTACAAATGACCACCCCATCCTATCTGCGATTGACTTTCCTTTTATTTCTAAAAAAGACCTACGCGCCTGCTTTGAAAATATCGAAAAAACAAAAATGGTCCGAGTGAATCGGGTATCGTTAATTTTCCATTGCCTCTTGCACCTCCGGACAAAATTCCTATCCACCCTCTCCCCTAACTTTTACCTTCAATTCATCAAAAGTACCCAAGCCAAAAGCAAGCGTGACAGGGTTTCGCCCGAAAAGATGAAGTCTAAAACGGCAACCATGGCTGACCGATCCATCCGGGAAAACATCGAAGTGGAAATGCAAGGCGTATTCGGGTATGGACCGTCGGTGTGGAATGACATCATCAAAGTAACATCGCCCAAAAAGAATGGATTACAATTGCCCAATTATGCCGCATTGATCGGAACAAGACCAATACAAATCAATAAAACAGCGAAAAAAGCAACGGTTTATGAGTCGATGCTGCCTCTGATTCGATTACTGTCGCCAGATTATCCAATATTGACATTTGACCAATGGTGCGAGAGAGAAGAAAATGACCCACACTTGGCAACCTATCGAAATCAATACCTGATCAGGCGTGTACTAATGTTCGATAGATCCGGGATTTTATTCAAAGTGGATGATTGATATTATTCAATCCTGAATTTTTCTGTAAAAAGCTGACTTTTTTGCGGGAATGACCATTTCCGTACTTCGCATAAATACTAATTTATGTCGGATAATAATTCAAACAACACAAACTTCGAGTTCATTTCTGAAAAGGATGTACTCGACATGCTCTGTATCAGCAGAACCACCTTATGGCGTATGCGCTCCAAACGAAACATCACTTGCTATCGCATCGAGGGAGCCAAGAGGGTTTATTACAAGCGAGAGGACATTTCTAACGCAATAAAACCACGCTAAACGGATGAAACCCAACGATGTTAAATATTGTGGCAACCCCGCATGTGGTATGCCGTTACGAAAAGGCCGGGCTGATCTGAAATTCTGCGATGCAAAATGTAGAAGTGCGAATTATCAGCAATTGCACAAGGACACCATCGATGCGGAAAAGGCATTAACTAAGGGGAACCGGATCAACGAGAAGGTGCTCAAACTATTGCGGCTCAGGATTCCAAGGAGCAAACAGTTCCCAGGCTATGTCGATATTTCAACTGAAACGCTCGTTGGCGCGGGCTACAACAAGGAATTCGGCGGCAAATACAAGGTGATCGCATTGGAAAATAAGCACCTACCTTCTTTCCAATACCACAACATAATCCTCATTTCCCATCCTTACGAAAAAAACCGCTATTTAATAAAATATGAAAACGCAAATACTTGAAAATGGATTTGAGTTGATGACAAATGCGCATCACACCGATTTACACCTCGTCGAAATTGCGGCACTTAAGGATCAGAATCAAAACCTCACAAAGGCAGTATCCTACCAAAAGCTCGTGCGAAATGCATTCATTGCTATCGCCGTGGGAGTTGCGCTGTTTGTGGTGTGGGATCAATCGCAAAAGTCGAAGAAAAAGGATGATTGATGAGATATCACTCCATAAATTTATTATTCAATCACATAAATTAGCATGGCAACCGGTAATTTACCGTCAATATTGTACAACACAGACCCGTATGTACTCGCTCCGGCACGAATACTCTTTCCATCAAAATTATATATAACACTCCCGTAAGCACTGGAGCCTTTTCTGATATTCGCACCATCCCAGTTGTACAATATCGAGCCGTAAGGACTTGTACCCTGCCTCAGATTTTTCCCATCCCAATTATAAATCACTTTATCATACGGACTTGAACCCTGTCGTATATTCTCGCCATCCCAATTGGCAATCACTGGTCCATACTCGCTCGATCCTTGCCTCAAATTCTTCCCATCCCAATTATACAGCACGTTTCCGTAAGCACTGGAGCCCTTCCTAATGTTTGTTTGCGCACTTACTGCAACGGCACAAAATAGCAGCATACAGAAAATCAGGGATTTCTTCGTCTTTAACATCTTATCATTTGTTTGCCGTATCAAAGCCCTTACGCATAAGTAAAAACAGCGTTGGGTTCAAAATGTAAATCTATTTGGCCTAGCCGATTTGCTATGATAAAACTGTAATGCATAATTTCAATTATAGGGCATCAATTGAGAAAAAATCACTTCGGAAATTTTGTTATATTTGAGAAAATTCGAAATGAAAACAAAAAAAACAGAGCCTAAGCCAGAAAAATATTTTCGTTTGAAAGTCTATGACAATTTCGATGTCTTCGACGATGATAAGTTATGGTACTCAAGTCGAATATACAACTATGAAGAAGCTGTTGAAGAAGCCAAGGGGATGGTTCAGGGATTCTATAATTCACATCATAGGGGCCGAGATTTAAAGGCATTCATGGAAATTTACGGAGAAATTGCGGAGGACCCTTATATCGTTGACGAGAAGGATGATCCGGTAGGTGAATTTAGGAGTTATGCATATGCTAGAGAACTTTATATCTCAGAAGCCAAAAACAACTCTTAATTAATGGAGATTGGGTGTCCACCTCCGGGCCCGTCGAGTATAGTGTTTTGTGACCACTCAAGTTCCTCTGCAATCATATTTATACTTTCAACTACCGACCCATTTGCGTCTATCAATATCCAATTTGAATATTCAATACACAAATCCTCTCCTGTCCATTTTTCATAACCTGTTCCGACGAATAATTTACCATCCAATTGTTTAAATCCACCAAAATAATGGCGGATTCTAAGTGTTGAATTGCGATCTAAAATCTCTTTTTTATATTGTCTGGCAACTACCAACTGATTTTCTGGGATTTCATCTCGCAATCTCTGATTTGGCATAGCATCTAATTTCAATTTGCGATTTTCCTCAATATGAATTTTCTGAATTTTTAGTCTTTCTAAGTAGTTTTCTTGTTCAACAATTTTATTTGAAATTTGCAATTTAAGTCTCAAGAAATCCTGTGTAGCTAAATCAATATCAACTTGGGAAAGGCAATGACCGCAGTAATCCTTTGCACGATCAAGAACAAGTCCGTCATGCAAGAGCTCTTTACGCAGATTATCATAAACCGTCTGATCATTACCCGGCAAGGTGCTATAATTCGAATTGCTAATTTTGTCAACCCGTGACTCCTTCTCAATCATATTTGCAAATTCCCTACACCCATTCCGGTGTACCTCGATAAAATTTTGATTTCTATCAATTTGATGAGTTACGTAATGTATTTTAATTTCCTCTCCACCATAATTCACATTCACTTCTTTAAATTTTTCCAAAATAAAAATACAATTACTTAATTCGATTTGTAACATTCGAATCTGTCGTCCGCACAAATCAGTTTTGTATTTGATATCAATTACTTCATCACCCAAAAACCGATCTTCTTTATATCGCCGCTCAATAGAATATATTTCTCCAGCCAATCGACGGAATTCAACCTCCATACTCATTTTAAAATCCCCATTTGGATCACGAAATACACGGTATTTATGATCCAAGTCTGAAAAATTCAACACATTGCTTGACAATTGATTTTGATCCATTTAAAACAAATATACTTTATTACTAAAAAATAATTACCAACGATTAAAATTATCACCTCATTAACAAATTAGATATGATCACCAGAAAGTGACATAAAACGAATAAACACAAAGCCCATGAATTACTAGTCCCACAAATCTAATAACTTGATTTAATTGAGCATTCAGCGATTACTGATTTGTATATTGCCGTTTTAAAAAGGATATTCGTAAAGTAATTAAATTTTACAAAGATGTTAAATTCAAAATTCAAAAACACCATTGAACACTATGGCCCATTGCGATTCTCTTTTGACTACGAGAATCCTAAGTGGACAATAAATATAACGTTTAAAGACCCTGACTTAATTAATCCAGTTTGGGAAGGTTTTTACGAAACTGAAGAAATCAAAGACATCATGTTAAACTTAATGCCTGGGAATTTCCTTTTCCAAGATGAATACTACGAAAAACTTCAAAACAACAACTCAATCGTCTCATTTGAAAAAATGAATTCCAGTTCTACCATTATGTTATATGAGGGTGAAATTTTTGAAGATTGTATACAAATTAAAGAAACCTCATTTGAAAATGATTTGGATTTTTACATTAGCATTTTTAGAAAATTCAAAGACATTGAGCTAAGCCATAACACACTCAAAGAATGTGGTATCATTACCACTATTGAATTATTATCTGCTGCCTTAAAAAATATCAACTGGTCAGTGGTAAAAATAATGGATGCCGATTTTGACGACCATGGATACAAATTTTATTCCTTTCATATTCAAGACGACGGCGGTTTAATATATATTATCGACTACCCACAACCAGACCCAATAATTGGTTCATTTCCAATAAATTCCATCGAAGATTTCATTGAAAATACATTATCCTCTGGCTCTGGATTAATTGAAATTTTAGAATCAATTGATGACAATACACTTGAAGATTACATAAAGTCAAATGGCTACCAGATTTAAAAAACAATAACATCATCAATCAATACGTGAGTTTAAAAAATTATCGATGAATAACGAACAGATAAAACAGCTAGAGAAAGAATTGTGGGATGCAGCTGATGCTCTCCGTGCCAATAGTAAACTAACCGCTGGTGAATATAAAGACCCAATTTTAGGGTTGGTATTTTTGCGTTTTGCACAAAACTTATATGAGCAAAAGAAAATACAAATTGAAGCTAATATTCCTGAGGGTCCTCGTGGTAAACGTGCGTTAACAAAAGAAGATTTTTTAGCAGCTGGGGCTTTAATGCTTCCACCATTGGCTCAATATGATTACCTAGCAGATTTACCCGAAGGTAAAGACGTAGCAGATGCTTTGAATAATGCCATGCGTTTGATTGAGGCTGATTACCAGGATTTGCAAGGTATTCTACCTAAAAACTACCAGGAATTCGAACGTGACTTATTACGTGAGCTGATTCGTGTGTTCAATAAGGATGCAGTTAAAAATGCTACGGGTGACGTTTTCGGAAGAATTTATGAGTACTTTTTAATGAAGTTCTCGATGCAGGGAGCAGGTGCACAGGAAGGTGGTGAGTTCTTTACACCGCCAAGTTTAGTGCAGTTAATTGTAAATTTTATTGAGCCTGATCACGGTGTGATCTTAGATCCTGCATGTGGTTCTGCGGGTATGTTTGTGCAAACTGGATACTTTGTTCAAACCCACACTAAAAAGAGTGTTAATGAGGCTATCAAATGCTTTGGGATGGAGTTAAAGACCAACAATGCAAAGCTGGCTAAAATAAACTTGGCAATACATGGTATTGAAGGCAAAATTATAGAAACGAATAGCTTTTACAGTGACCCTCATAATTTGGTTGGTAAGTGTGATTTCGTAATGGCTAATCCACCCTTCAACGTAAATAAAGTTGATAAGGACAAGGATTACGTTAAAAACGATCCAAGATTGCCATTTGGCTTACCTAAAGCAGATAATGGCAATTACTTGTGGATGCAATACTTTCATAGTTATTTGAATAAAACAGGAAGGGCTGGTTTTGTTATGGCTAGTTCAGCAACAGATGCTGGACATAGCGAAAAACTCATTCGCCAAAAGTTAATTGAAACTGGGGATGTGGATTGTATTGTATCTGTTGGTAATAATTTTTTTTACACTCGCTCATTACCATGTCACCTGTGGTTTTACGACAAAGGAAAGCGCAAAGAGAACAAGGATAATATTTTAATGGTTGATGCACGTAATGTATTTCGCAAAGTTTCAACTACCATAAACGATTTTAGCGAAGACCAATTAGAGGGATTAACTGCAATTGTAAAATTATACCGTGGCGAAAAACCAACTATAAACAAAAAAAATACTTGGTTCAATGAGCGCTTTGCAGATGGCAAATACACAGATATTGAAGGCTTATGTAAAATTGTCACTTTGGATGAAGTTAAGGATAATGATTATAGCTTAACACCTGGACGATATGTGGGAGTATCTTCTGTTGAGGATGATGGGGTGGATTTTAAAAGTAGATTGCTAGAAATTCACAGTGACTTAGAGAAGCTAAATAATGAGGCGCATGAATTAGAGAATATTATCAACATTAACATAAAATCGCTTTTATGAATAACTGGATAACAAAACAATTTCGTGATATAGCTACTTTCCCGCCAAAGGTCAGCTTAGAAAAGGAACATTTTTATTCATTTATTCCAATGGATGTAGTTAATGAATGTTATAAATATGTTTCACCTAAGGAGTTTAAAAAATGGACTGGAAGTGGTGGTGCAAAATTTGAAAATGGTGATACATTGTTTGCTAGAATTACGCCATGCTTGCAAAACGGCAAAATAGCTCAAGCGAAGAATTTGCCAAGTGGTAAGGGTTTTGGATCGACTGAGTTTTTTGTTTTTCGTGGAAAGGAAAATATTAGTGATTCTGACTTTATATATTATTTAGCGAAAACAGATAATTTTAGGTCTTATGCAATAGGGAGTATGGTTGGTGCTTCTGGAAGACAAAGAGCAGACGCTACATATATTGGTAATTTTGAAGTTAAACTACCACCACTCCCAACCCAAAAACGCATTGCTTCCATTTTATCAGCTTACGATGACTTAATCGAAATCAACTTAAAGCGTATAAAGCTGCTGGAAGAAATTGCACAGCGCACTTATGAAGAGTGGTTTGTTAACTTTCGGGTTAAAAACGTTACGATAAACGAAAGGGGATATATGATGCTGCCATTATCCGAAATGATTATTGAATATATGAACGGTGGCTGGGGTAAAGAAAATGCAGAAGCCAAATATACAGAGGGGGCTTTAGTCATAAGAGGCACTGACTTTCCAAATGCCGCATCTGGGCATTTTCATAATATACCGTTAAGATTTCATACAATTAGTAATATTAACCCAAGAAAACTAAAATATGGAGATATTGTAATGGAGATGTCAAACGGAAATATAGAGAGTATAGGTAGAACGTTTTATAATGATGGTTCAGTTGAACAAGTATTAAAGGTGCCTATAATTTGTGCTAGTTTCTGTAAAATGCTAAGACCTAATAATATAGAATTCGGATATCTCATAGACTTACATTTACGTTATATCCAAAGAAATGGCTCAATGAAAGTATACAAAGCACAAGCGGCAAATGGAATTAACAATTTTCAATTTGACGAATTGATACAAAAGGAAGTAATTCCTATTCCCAAAGGTGATCAACTGCTTATACTCATAAACGACATATCCTATGTTTACAAACTAATTGCGAATATCAAGATTCAGAACTCAAATCTAACAAATTCCCGAAATTTATTACTCCCTCGATTAATGAATGAATCAATAATTGTAAAACCTGAAAGATGAGTTTCGAATATTCAGAAGATAACCTCATAGAGAACGCTACACAGGACGTGTTGCAGGATTTAGGATGGGATGTAAAATACGCCTGGACTAAAGAAACCTTTGGCGAAAATGGCTTATTGGGTCGTGAGAACAAATCAGAGGTTATACTTCGCAGATATGTTTTACAGGCGTTAGAGAAATTAAACCCTGGCTTGCCATTTACAGCTTATGAACAAGCAGTTGAACAATTGGTAACAGCAAATGCGGATAAAACCTTAGCTCGCAACAACCAGGAGAAATACCAGCTATTAAAAGACGGGGCACTTGTAAGTTATACCAATGTAGTCGGTGAATTAGAAAAAAGGAACTTAACATACATTGATTACGATGCCCCAGAAAACAATTATTTTTTAGCTATTCGACAGTTAGAAATAGTAGGTGAACTATACCAGCGTAGACCTGATGTGATTTGCTTTGTTAATGGTATTCCATTGGTTTTTATGGAGCTTAAAGCACACCATACAGATCTTCGAAACGCTTACACAGATAATATTACAGATTATAAAGATACGATACCTCATGTGTTTCATGCCAATGCTTTTATCTTACTGAGCAATGGAACGGATGCCAAAGTGGGTACAATAACTAGTCCCTATAAGTTCTTCCTGGATTGGAAACGTATAACGGAAGAAGAGGAAGGTATTGTGAGTTTGGATACCATGGTTAGAGGGACATGTTCCAAAGCAAACCTGCTGGATATATTCGAAAACTTTTTATTGTTCGATGATAGCGGTGGTGAAGTCGTTAAAATAATGGCTAAGAATCACCAATTTATTGGCGTTAATAAGGTACTCAACAAGGTAACTAATATTGATGAGCTGAAAGGTAAATTAGGGGTATTTTGGCATTCGCAGGGTTCTGGAAAATCTTATTCTATTGTCTTCATTTGCCAAAAAATACATCGCAAGTTAGGTGGTTCGTACACATTTTTAGTAGTAGTTGACCGAAGTGAATTGGAACGTCAGATATACGATACATTCACAGCGGTTGGAGCTGTTCCCGTAAGCAAAAACAAAGATAACGTAGCCAAAAGCAGGGATGATTTACGAAAACTACTAAAGGAGAACCAACGTTATGTGTTTAGTTTAATACATAAGTTTAGCATAGATCCTAAAGAAGAAACGGAATTTCCGCTCATTACAGATCGCAAAAATATTATTGTGATTAGTGACGAAGCTCATAGAACGCAGGCTGGAACATTTGCCCGTAATATGCGTTTTAACGCTATCCCTAATGCAAGTTACCTCGGTTTTACTGGAACTCCAATTATTAAAGAGGAAGAAGAAATAACAAAGAATATTTTTGGTGAATATGTTTCGGTATATGATTTTAAACGAAGCATTGAGGATGGTGCTACATTACCACTTCGTTATTTAAATCGGGGCGAAAAGCTCGGAATCGAAAACCCTAAAATAGATGACCAAATGGTTGACATTTTGGAGCAGGAAGATTTAGATGAAGACCAAAAACGTAAACTAACCTATCTGTTCCAACGTGATTATGTAGTACTAACAGCTGAAAAGAGGTTGGACGCTATTGCAAAAGACTTGGTATGGCATTTTAACGAACGTGGTTATCAAGGTAAAGCAATGTTGGTTGCCCTTGATAAGCCAACAGCTGTAAGAATGTATGACCTGATCATGAAGCATTGGGAATTATATACCGCTGAATTAACTAAAAGGATTACCAAAGCTGAAGACGTTGAAGAAGCACAACAACTAAAAAGAAAACTAACAAAGGTTAACGAAACCGAAGTTTGTGTGGTTGTCAGCAGTGAGCAAAACGAAGTAGATAAATTCCGAAAACTTGGATTAGATATTGCCACTCACCGCAAAAAAATTGTTGACCGTGATTTGGAAACTGAGTTTAAAGACGAAGAGAATCCTTTCCGTTTAGCTATTGTTTGTGCTATGTGGATTACAGGGTTCGATGCACCATGTGTTTCTACCGTTTATTTGGACAAGCCAATTAAGGGACATACACTCATGCAAACCATCGCAAGGGCTAATAGGGTATTTGACGATGAAAAAGAAAACGGGTTAATTGTTGACTATGGTAACGTATATAAACAGTTAGAGAAAGCATATTCTGTATATGGTGAAGGTGGGAAAAATGTTGGTGGCAATACTGGTGGTGCAACTGGTGGTGGAGACGAAAAGCCATTTGAACTGTTGGAAGAATTAGCCATTGAGTTAAAAAAATCGATTGACGATACGATAGTTTACATAAAAGAATTGGGGTTTGAGTTGTCGGAGTTAACTGCACCAACTTTAAAGGCAATGGAGAAGTTGGGATTAATTAAGAAGGCAGTTGATTGTGTTTGTTTAAACGAAACAACAAGGACGAAGTTTGAGATAATGGCGAGGGATGTTTTTCGCAAGTATCAAGCCTTATACCCAGAAGAACAAGTAAAGCAATTCATTAAACAGTTCAATGCAATAGAAGCCATTTATCAGCAGCTCAATCAGCAAACCAAAGATGCTGATATAACAGAAATAATGCTTCGTTTGCAAAGCGTGGTTAACGATAATATTACCATTCACAAAAATCTTGTAAGTGAACCAGAAGGTGTTTATATTGATTTGGGAAGCCTTGACTTCGATAAGCTCAAAGCTGCATTTGCAAAAGCTGAAAAGAAGAACACCATCGTTTTCGATTTGCAACGGGCTGTCGATAACAAACTGAAGCAAATGCTAAAAAACAATCCGTTAAGAATGGAGTTCTACAATCGCTACAAGGAGATCATTGAAGAATACAACAACGGTAAAAACTTGGAGGACACTGTAAAGTCGTTTGACAAACTATTTAAGTATATACAGGAATTGAATACTGAGGACGCGAGGGCGCTGCGTGAGAATTTAGATGAAGATGGATTGGCTATTTTTGATCTCCTACGTTCAGGGAAAACACTGAGCAGTGAAGAAGTAAAACAAGTCAAAAAGATTGCAGTCGAGACCCTTAGTATGTTGAAAGTAGAAAAACTATCTATTGATCGTTGGAGAGAAAGCCGGCAGATAACAGCCCAAATAAAAACAATGATTTTCGACTCATTTCAATGGTTGCCTCAACCTACTTATTCTGATAATGACGTAGCAGACAGAACAATGACCGTATATCAACACATATATTCCAACCATTCACATTTTGTAAATATCTGAGGCCAAGATCAGCGTCCAATCGCTTGGAACCGTTTACAAACACTACCAAACGCTTACTAAACGATTACAAACCTTTAGAATCGCTTACAAACAGCCACATGACGTTTACAAACGTGTGCGAAACATCCGCCACACATCAGCCAAACATCAATTCAACTGTTCAAATACGCCTCAAACTTAATGGCAGCCTTGGCTAAGGTCTTTTCGTAATCGTTTTGATATACACTAGTAATGGAGTTTGAGAATTGACCCAACCATGCGCCGGTGGTTCGTTCCAAAATTTCGGCTTCGTATTGCAATTGCGCACAGGTGTGTCGAGATAAGTGAAAGGTGAGCAACTTGCCCGGATCAACTTGCGCATCGACAGCCAAACCCTTAAGAATTCGATTGGTGTGTTGGTTGGTAGATGGTGGCAATATCCGATCCTCTATTGTTCTAAAATTGTACCCTTCATATTTCTCAACGATGGCCATCGCTTGTGGCAACATCGGTACGTGTATGGGTAACCCAACATTGTGTTTGTTCTTGTCTTGGACGAAGGTGAGGAAGTGGGTATTTAAGGTTTTATCGTATCGTATAAAACTCTTCTTGATGACCTCCTGTGAATCGGCGAATCGCACACCCGAGTAACAACAAAAAACGAAAGCATCCCTTACCCTCTCCTTTTCTGGAAATTGGGTCAAATCCAAATCCCTCATCCGCTGGAACTCTTCTAGCGTCAACGACTTCCTTCTAACCCTAACTTGAGGAATTCTATAACCGCTAAAAATGTTCTTGCTGATGATATCCGAATCGGTAGCATACTTACATACCGTTCTCAAGCGCGACATGTGTTTACCGATGGTGTTAATGCTCAGATTCTTATGATAGCGCCCTACCCTTACCACTTTCAGGTACGCCTCAAAGTTCTTTAGAAACTGAAGATTCACCGATTCGATGGGCAGATCCAACTTACGTTCTTGTTCAAGGTAGGAGCGAACGTATTCCATGGTGTTTTTGATTTTCTGCATGTGGATGGGCGCTTGCTTGTTTTTCGCATAGTTCTGCAGCACTTCATCGCCCAAAGACAACAATGTGTAATGTTGCACCCCACCACCGGTGACCAATTCTTTGATTTCTCTTGAGCTAATCGATTTCCCTGCTCTATTGGCATCATTGAGTGCGTTATTGATGATGGATTGAATTCTGGCAATCTCTCCAATTTTGATTAGAGCATCGGGGGATTTTGATTTGGGTTGTGCGGAAACATCGTCCCAGTCAATCAAGCAACAGTTAAAGGGAAGTTTGAATTCCGCCTTTTTACGATCGATGATGATACGGCAAAAGATGGCATGGCCATCGTGTCTAACTTTTGTTAGTTCTAGGTAAAATTTTACGGAACAGCTATTAATTTTCATAGGTCTCAGGGTTCGAATTTCGGGGTCCCAGGTTTCGGAGAAAAAGTCCACTTTTTACAGAAAAAATCGTGTTGAAAACTGATTTTTCTGAAGAGGTTTCGTTTTTGACCTTACTGAAACATTTTCGAAGTCCTGAAACAATACTGAATCTTTTGGTGAAACAACATGCAATTTGCTGAAACACTATAAAACAAAGAAACCGTTGCAGGACAACGGTTTCGAAGGTATTGAAACAATGTGAAATTGAATCGGGCGGAGAGAGAGGGATTCGAACCCCCGGACCTGTAACAGTCAACGGTTTTCAAGACCGCCGCATTCGACCGCTCTGCCATCTCTCCAATGGGGTGCAAAAATACGCAATAAGAATGTCTTTT
>Ga0255125_1000350_pt1 | contig 14474 bp, 11 predicted proteins | sample Law_Cont_RepC_8d_FD_188557 | JGI IMG/M metagenome (GOLD analysis project Ga0255125, IMG submission 188557) | Freshwater microbial communities from St. Lawrence River, New York, United States - Law_Cont_RepC_8d | ecosystem: Environmental > Aquatic > Freshwater > River | place: USA: New York...
CCGTTTGCAAGTATGCCACAGACTCAGAAATCATCTCTAAGAATGTCTTCACCGGGTATCGAATCCCGCAGGTGCGGGTGAGGCGAAAGTCGTTGACGTTGGAAGAGTTTCAGCGATTGAGGGATTTGGATCTGTCGCAGTTCCCAGAAAAGGAGCGGGTGAGAGATGCCTTCATTTTTTGTTGCTACACGGGGGTGCGGTTTGCCGATTCACAGGAGGTGATCAAGATGGACAATATTCGGTTCGATAAATCCCTGAAAACGCACTTTTTGACATTTGTGCAGGACAAGAACAAACACAACGTGGGTTTGCCCATTCATGTGCCTTTGTTGCCACAAGCGATGGAGATTGTTCAGAAGTATGAGGACACCAACTTCCGGACCATTGAGGGTCGCATTTTACCCCCATCAACCAATCAGCACACCAACCGCATGTTGAAGTTGTTGGCCAAAGATGCGCAGGTGGCGGATACCAAGTTGTTGACGTTTCATTTGTCGCGCCATACTTGCGCCCAATTGCAATATGAGGCCGAAATTTTAGAGCGCACCACGGGGGCGTGGCTGGGGCAGTTTTCAAACTCTATCACCAGTGTGTACCAAAACGACTACGAACGCACCTTGGCCAAGGCTGCCCTCAAATTCGAAGCGTATTTGATGAGTTGATGATTGTTTATATTTGTTTAGGAGCGGTTTTAATGGTTTGTAAGTGTTTGTAAGCGTTAAAAAGCGTTTGTATTTATTATTAATCAATCGAAAAATGAATCAGGGTATTAAAGGGTTCCGGTTTTTGTGAACTCTGGATCTTACGGCAGGCTGCTAAGAAAAACTTGCTTTATAATCATTACGACTCAAGACCGTATCAAATAATCCGATATCCTCCCCGGCGTGCTTGTTGATGCCAACATATTCCAAACTTGCATCCTCATACCTCTTGAATTTGTAGACCGCATCATTCATTAATACCGAATTGAATACGCCCAAGCTTACTAATAACTCAAAATCCCGCACTGACAATCCAGTAACCTTTTTAAACAGACCTGGCTCCAATTGTGTGATCACATCGCGTAAACTTCGCTCCCTGTAATCAGTCAAGTACATAAATACGGGGATCCGTGTTGCAAATTTGATCAGCTTTTCTTGGATTTGCTTTCTGATACTCTTGTACTCCTTTTCTTCCTCTGTAAGTTCCTTTTTCTCCTTCTTGCTGAGTTCTCGATCATTGGCTTCTTTCTTTGCTTTTTTTACCGCATCTGACTTATTTATTATCGTTTCAATGTCCTGATTGAGGTTTCTAAAGCCTTCAATATTCATTAAGGCTTTCATGGCCTCTTCATTTGCCATTAGTCGAGCTAGTGTATTGTTGTCTACATTAACAAGCAAGGCACTCTCCCAGCGTCTTGCCAGTAGTGTTGCAGTTGTTCCACTCATGGCAATATCTAATATCCCCGCTGCATCCACTTGCTTCATCGAACTTCCATCGTAAGCCAAAACAGGGAGAAAGTTGATGAAGTCCTCAACATTTTTTTCAGGGTTAGATTCATTGACATTTAACCGACAGGCATAATCTGCAATTTGCCGTAATGCTCGGTTCGGTGCAAAATCAAACACATAGCATTCCTCTTTAAGAATTTCTTCCTTATTAGGTGATTTGCTGTCAGGATTTTTTATTGACCAAGGTGTTTGAACACGGAATGCAGCTTGAAAGTACGTTTCTGGACTGGAAGAGTTGCGCAACATAAAAATACCTGTCCAGGGTTTTACTGAAACCCCTGTGGTTAACTTCCCACAAGAGAGGGTGATTGTTTTGGACTCAAGAGGATTGTCCGTCATTGCATCCATAACAGGTGATAATGCTTGCACGCCTATCCCAGCTTGTGTACCCGCAGCAACGACAATTATGTAATCATGATAGAACATATTTTGGCGTTGCCTTAATAGATTTGCCATAGCATAACAAGAAGCTACCGTTGGCAGGAACCAAAATGTATGATTCAACACATTCAATAACGGAGCATGTGAAAAGGGTAATGGGGGCTTTTTAGCGCCAAGCTTCAAGCTGTCGATGGTGGTTTCGCTAAATGACCCACGAATCAAATCCAACCATTTTTGAACCTCATCCTCATATTTAAATCGTGCTTTTGTCCCCTCACCTTCGGCTGAAAAAAACACATTCAAATCAAAACCATCAAATTCACCTTGCATTGCAATTTGGGCAATAGAATCGGGTAACTGATAAGTCAACATAACCATCCGCGGGAGCGATGCATAGGGGTTAACCCCCTTGGAATCATCCCACTCGTCTTTGGCCTTCTGCTCGTCAGAATATGTCCAGTTAAAAATTTGTTCTTCAATAAATTCACCCGATGCAATTGCCCGAAAGGGTGTACCCGATAAATACAGGTAATGATTGGTGGTAATCGGCATGGTTTCTTCATCGAAGTACTCCATACCTTCACCCTCTCCAAACTCAATTTCCTTTTTACCTTCGGCTTCGAAGAGTTCTTTGGCATTCTCTCTCCATGCACCGTAATGATATTCGTCAAAAATTACACAATCCCAATTGGTTGCATGAACCCATTCGTTCTTGGTTTTAATTCCTCCTGTACTTGTGTTTTTTCCCAAATAATCTTGGAATGACCCGAAACATACAATGGGTCTTTTGGGGTCGGCAGATTCAAAATTTAATCCGTTACGAGAAATAAACTGCCAACCTTCAAAGTCAACATGGGTCATTAAATCTTCATCCCATGCACTCTCTACGGCAGGTTTAAATGTGAGTACCAAGATTTTTGTCCATCCCATCTTTTTTGCCAACTGATAACTCGCGAATGTTTTCCCAAATCGCATTTTGGCATTCCAAAGAAAATGAGGGGTTTTCTTGGGATTTTCCGCCTTAAAACTCTTGAAATAAGTAATTGTCTTTTCAACAGCTGTGTTTTGCTCGGGACGCATACCAAAGGACAAAACGCGATTGGCTTCTGTCCGTTCTCCAGTTTTAATTTCATAGATTGCCTTTCTTAAATCGTTTATCGTGCATTTGAACCATTCACCTTCGGGATTTGCAAAACCTTGCCTGCGCAAATTGCGATGAATATCATGGTCAGTAAATGAACTCCCATCGCATTTCATAGCAGACTCTTCAAATACAATCCTATACTTTAAACCTGAAGTTTTTAATTGCTCAGACACCCTGCTAACTGCATTCCTAGAGGTAAAACCTATTTTTATTAGCCCGACATGTGTTGAAACCCCAGCCAACTCGTATGCATAGATAGTAGGATTTGTCGAAGGGCGGGGAGGAAAGAATTCGTTATTATTCATCATTCCAATCGTTTTGAGAGATATTCATTGGACGAATCATACTTTCTATGAATTCAATCTCCTTGTTGCTTAATCCATATTTGGCATAAAGGAAGGTGTCAATTTCTGAGATGTTTATTGACCAATCGATGTCGGAATTTTCTGTAAAATCCTGTAGGGGTACAAACCTAAAAGTTTTTGAAGTCGCATCTTGACTAGATTTCGCTATACTGTGTAAAAACCGAGAAAAACGGGTAGTAAAATACTTTCTTAAATTAAACGCAGATTTGATATCTAGATTTAATCCAATTCCTAGAGCCAAGTATGATTCAGTGCAAATTGTATTGGGTTGCCCTATGAAGGTATTAAAGTTGTCGTCTGGTAATTCAGTTCCAATATTGTTTGCACGTGGTGTGAAAACTTTTACTAAACTCACCCAGTTTTTATTGTTAGTAATGTCATCAAATTCAACAAAACCTGACTTCCTACCTTTGCCATAACAAAGGATAGGATTCTTCAACCCTTTTTCGTTTTGTTTGAATTTCTCGTCATTGATAAAATAACCTCGGAGTCCAAATGGGCGCAATGGAGACACAAAGTCTTCAAAAGTTCTTACATTTTCTTGTATGACCTTGTTGATTATTGTAATTGCTTCGTTATATCGAATGAAAATATCAAATTTTGACTCTTTTAAAGGCCTTGAAAGAATGTCAATTTTTCCGTCACTTTTATGATTGTGTATATTACAAATAGAATTAGAATTCGCGTCCCATAAAAAATAACAGACACCGCCTCTAATATTGACTCCTGGAAAGCAATCGGCAGTATTGGGGAAGTCATGAAGTTCCTTGATCCTTTTATCCGATAACATTTCTTCTCTAAAATCATCAAGGCCACGACCACCAGAATACCACCTGGCAGGAATAATCATGGCTAGGTATGTTGGATTTAATTTTTTTGCTTGTAACACGAATTTATGATACAAGGGAATTGCACTCGCTTGTGCACCTCCATCACTCAATTGATAAGGCGGATTACCGACAATAACATCAAACTTCATGTTGAATATTTTTTCAGGTTTGTCTGTGTGAATAAAATTGTAAGCATAGGTTTCAAATGCATCTTCTCGGTCGTATACTTCTTGGCTTGCACCGCAATAAGTGCATTTGCCATCCTTCCAAGTGTGTTGTAATCGCTCGTATTGGATATTACCCTGTTCAGATGTAAAAGTTTCGCAAATAGAGTATTTCCCCATTGCGTTTTTTGAGCAATACACGCTCCGTCTGCTAAGTAAACTCGTGAGTTCAGTGATTGCAATGCCATAAAGTTGTTGGCTAAAAATGTGGTTTATGCGTTCTTGCTTGTCGGGGATTCTGGTCTCCAAACCTTTCATCAAACGCTTAGCCATTTCCCGAAGAAACACACCACTTTTGGATACGGGATCCAAAAACTTGGCATTCGGATCACTCCAAATTTCAATTGGGAGTAAATCCAATATGTCGTTTACCAAGTTTGGTGGTGTAAACACCTCATCATTGCTTAAGTTGGCAAGACAGGAGAGCACATCGGGGTTATAATTTGATTGTAACATCTTCTCCTAGTTGTAAGAAATGTACGAGGGGATATTCTTTAACAGGCTCGTCAATTGTCGCGGGATTACCTTCGTCATTGAATAGTGATGTCTGAAAGGTTTTCTCAACCAAAAACTTAAACATAAAGTCTCTTCGTTTTATCATCGATCCGTTTACCGGGCTCCATTCGGAAAAAATAATTGGTTGTTTGCTGATGGGGTTTGTGAAATCCAAAGCATCACCCCACAAAATATTTCTTTCAATAACAAATCGAATGCTACGCCTGCAGGCTTCATTACAATCATCTCGAAAACGGCGTGTGTAATGTTCGTCAAAAATCTGAAATAATCGATCACGGCACTCTGAGGCATTATCCTCCAAAATATCCACACCATAAATACTGCTCACAGCAATCACAGTGTATCGTTCCCACTCCGACTGGCTTTTTCCATACCTTGCATCCACCACTTTTAACTTTCGCCTCAGAACCTCAGAAAGAAAGTTGCCGTTTCCGCAAGCGGGTTCCAAAAACCGTGATTCAATTCGCTCTGTCTCCTGCTTAACCAAATCAAGCATCGCATTGACTTCGCGTTCATTAGTGAACACTTCGCCGTGTTCAGCAACCCTTTTTTTGGATTTTACTTGTTCAGACATCGTTTATTACCTTAAAAACCTATAACAACGGGAATTTCAATGTTTTGCAAAAATTGCCAAATTTTTTAAAGGTTTGGGGTGTAAAGATAATTGTTATGTTTTGCACTCCAATTATATTGCACATTGTGGTATTTAAATAGTTTTATTGTACAATCCATTTTAAACTAACTGAATGGTTTGAAAGGCTTTTTAATTAGGACTGATTGCAACTATGACAACGGCAAAACAGGTTATCGAAGCAGTGTATGAGCGCGACATCGACTTGTTGCTCATTGAAGAATTCTTGTCGGATTTGACTTTTACTCATCACTTTCTTTCAGGCACCAATATTCCTATTCCGGTGTCTATTGAATCTTTATCGGCAATGAGAAGTGTTACCGATGATTCTGGGGAGACAGACATCCGAGTTGAATATCTTTCCGAAAAAGGACCCATTTGTCTTTTGATTGAAAATAAAATTGATGCAGCCTTTCAGCCCAACCAACAGAACAGATATGAATCCAGGAAAAGTAAAATTACAGGGATGGCTTTTACGATATTGGTTGCTCCCAAGGAATATATCAAGGATAATCATGGGTTTGATTTTGCGATCAGTTACGAATCCTTATTTAGTTATTTCGATGGTTTAGGGCTGAGGGGTAAATACAAAAATGAAATTTTAGTTATTGCCATTGAAAAACTCCGCCGTGGTTATCAGGCAATCAATGATGCGAGGAATTTAAGATTTCAATTGTGTTATTGGGAGGTGATTAATGAGTTTCCGCAATACCTAAAAATGGATAGGCCGGAGGTAAAGCCCAAAGGGAGTACATGGATAAAATTGCGACATTCTGCTTATCCGAAATTGAATATTTACCACAAGCTCAACCACAACAGAATCGACATTGAGATACCCAGAAAGTTTGCTGAACAATATCGTGAGCTTATTGCAAAGTTTGAGGACACTGATAAATTGGTGATGGAATATAATTCAGTGATATACATTCGTACTATGTGCCAGTTGGAGTTCAATCTAGATGAGGATCCCGAAATACACAAGCCTAAGTTGCGCAGATTATGTGCCGATGTGTTGATCAAGTTGTTTGATTATTGTCGATAAATCTGCGGGTAACTTATATTTGAAACTATGCATTACAGTTTTATCATAGCGAATCGGCACGGTCAAATAGATTTGCATTTTGAGCCCACACCTGTTTTTAGTGATAGGAATGCCCGAAAATATATAGCGCCCCAAGTAAATTCGGCTTCAAGTAATGATGAGGATAATAAGCTTTTCCCATACCAAATTGGAATGTTTAAACAGATGGTCGCTGCTTTTCAATGCGAGGAATTCTGCAATAAGAATTTAGTACTCGTTGTTGTTCGATCTAACAACAGTAATTCTGCAAGGCACGGCTCATCATACTATGAAATTTTGGAAAGCACGCTATTGCAAGAAATAAAAGCCATAGGATTTGACGCAGTGATTATCGACGCCGAAGAAATAACCCGTTACAATGTAAATCTGAACTCAATCATGGGAGATGGCATTGATGCTGCAATCGACAGTTGAGATTTTGAATGTTTTTAACGAATCTCAATTTTTCTAATCGAACCAGAAAATTCAACATATTTCGGAAATGTTCAATTTCCTCTTTTATCTTGCGATGATGAAAAACTTTCTGTTTGCCGTTCTGTTTTCGGCTCTATTATTTTCTTGTGCGATCCCAGCAAAGCCGCCAGTATACAGTCAACCCCAGTTTGTGAAAATGTCACACGAGGAGGTGATGACGGAGGATTTTCCAACTAAGAAATCTGTTTTTGTGAAATTTGGAACACCCACAAATAAGGAAACCTATGAAAACATTGAAAATTGGTATTTTAAATTGGGAGAAGTGACGAGTTCTAGTAGTATTGGCTTGTCTACTGGAAATGGTAGAATATCGCAAGACCCTTCTAATCCTTATTTGCGACCAGTTGATCGATCGCTGGTGACGAATCAGACACAAATAAATAGCGTCCGTACCAATAGTTCAACCGTTGAGACCTATGTGAAATTTTGGTTTGAAAATGACTCTGTAACAAAATGGGAGACATTTGGGGTGGATTATTCTCGGATGGTATTGAATCCTAATTACAATGAATCAGAGGCTGAAAAGTATGAGGAATTGAAGCAAAAATGGCAAGAACAGAAGTATCAGCAACAGAAAAGGAATGCTCCAGTAACATTCGTTGTTGTATTTGCAGCTATGGTGGCATTTTTAGTGTTCTTTGGCGGAAGTATGTAATTGTCATCGCTGAGTTAATTATTTTTTTTCATCTTGTTGCTCTCTCTGCAATTTGTAGACAGCCACCAAACTCAAGATCAATAATCCCAATCCCACGAATTTCCACATTGCGTTGGATTTTTTCAATTGTACGTTTTGTTGGTTCAGTGAATTAATCCCCACCAACTGCGGGTTTGTGTGATGCATGTTGGTCATCAAGTCGAAACTATTGGGTATTTCAATCATTGGATTTCCTGATTAAGTATCGTGAAGGTTCATAAGGGTGGGCGATGAGCAGTACATCGTTGTATCGAAAAGCTTTGATGGACAGGCCTTCCCAATTGACCATGAAGGCAATTCCAGTGTAAGTGAGATTGTAGCCCGCGCCGCAAAGTGTTTCCTTACTGATATCGATGTAGCCCTTGTATTTTATACTTTTTGGCAGTCGGTTAAGCAATTGTTTCAAAACACGCTCGTTGTCGCGGTTTCCCTTGGTCAGCTGTCGCTCCGCCTGGATGGGCTGATGATGGATGATTTGATAGTGCGCGCTCCTGCAGCGGTTGCAGCAGTATTTCTTGTTGGCTCGACCGCCGTTAATGGGCCTCCTGCACATTGGATGCATGCAGAATTTGGTTTCAGACTGTTCCATGGTGTCAGTTGCGTTTGAGAGCCTTTAAAATATCGTCCTTGCGATAATAAACCCGCTTTGCGCCTTCGATGCGGTAAAAAGGGATGTTGTGTTTGGTGCGCAGCCGCCACAGGGTGGTCCGACTGATAAATAACAGGTCGAGCACGGCCTTCTCCGTAAGGAACTCGCACTCATTCAATGCTGTGTTGATCATATGAAAATAAAATTTTCACAAATCACGGTAGCGCCGCAAAGGAAAAATAAGTGTTCTTTTTACAGAAAACGCAGACTATCGGACAAGGGTGCCCTCGGGGTCGAAATCCTTGAAGCGTTGACTGAGGTAAAAGCTCTTGTATTCGCTGTGTTTGTCGTCGTCTTTCATTTCACACCAGGTCTGAAAGTCCATAATGGGAAAGTCGGGCGATAACAATTTCACGAGGGGTACCATCGATTCGTAAACAGCGCCTTTTCTTGCTTGATCGAGTAATTGGATAGGGGTGGTGCCCACGATTTTTGCAAAGTTCGGTACGCGTAAACCTTGTTTTTTGGGGGATAACGATTTCACCATGGCGTTCCAAACCTTGGGTCCATTCCCGAATGCGCCTTGAACTTGACTCGCCACGGCATCCCGGATGGATCGATCGCGCATGGTTTTGGTTGCGGGTTTCATCGTGCTGGGCGATACTTTGTCGCGCTTGCTCTTGCCCTGGGTAGTTTTGATGAATTGGTTGTGGAAGTCTACGGAGATGGCCGTAAGAAACTTCAATCGGAGGTGTATGAGGCAGTGGTAGATCAAAGACGTTTCATTGATCTTCACCATTTTGGTGTTTTCGATGTGCTTGATGGCATCGATGAATTCGGTCATTCCAATGATGGGCAGGTCCGGGATGGTCCAAATGGGGTGGTTGTTCGGGAATTCCTCTTTACTCAGAAAGAGGGCATCGTATTTAAAAGTGTCGGTAAGTAGGGTGAAGAACTGTTTTACATCTTCTGTGGTTTGATAGGTATCGTCCCTGAGTTGGTATTGTTTGAATGTATCGATGAATTGCTTGAACTCCTGGATGTTGAACTTTTGGACTTGTTCTGCGAGCAAAGCGTCAAAATCCCCAAAAAACCGATGAAAATGCTGATCCATCGCCGCCGCCATCTGCGCTCGAAGCACTTCTTGAATATCATTGATTGGCGGGTTGGGCATGGGGAAATAATTAAATGTTCTATTGAGCTTGGACTTGGGTGTTAAAATATGATTGGGTCTGTTTCGAAATTATCAAGTATAAAAGCCCCCCAAAAGTAAAAATCATAGGTTTTACTTAATTCAATTTGGGTATTCCGGAATGCAGTTTGAATATTTCGTGATAAATTCAAGTTTCTATAAAAAGTCATAAAAAAAATCGATGTTTCTTCATCAGGAATAGGCCATAATGAAGTGATTACATTCTTTACTCCAGCAATTTTTAATGCTCTTTTTAAACCGTGATTTTGACCGTCTATGGTGATTTTAGTTGTACCGGAGTTGCAAGCACTTAATACGCATAATTGACAACTGCTGAGATTCATTTTTATAATGTCAATTGCAGCACAAATTGAATTCCGTTCCCCTGAATTGGCATTTGATAGGACCAATCCAGTTTCTAACAATGGATGGATTTTGTAATTGCTGTTTTCATTTGAAAATACATTAAGTACTGGATTTGAAGTGTTGTTTTGCTTTGTTAAGGTATTGTATCCGTGTGTTGCAATATGTAAAATGTAATTCTTATTTGTTGATGTCCATTTTGCAATTGAATCAGTGTTAATGGTGTTTCCTTGTAGTATTTTTTTTGTCGTACAGTTAAGAACACTGCTCGAGTTTTCAATTTCAACTTTTGTAGCGGGCAGACTCTCCCATGCCATTCCCTTTTGACTTGATCTGTCACCTCTGGTTATTACGTAGTTGTTCTCCTGGTCGGAATTGTCATAAAAGTTTGGCTTGGAATAATCTAAATTTCCAACGAAGAGCGCACTACTAATTTCTGTTTTTCCTATTTCTTTCTGTTTCTTTATTGCTCTTGTATGTTCACACGGAATTAGTCTATAAGAGATCAACGTTTCTTCTTTTGGTCTCTTAAATCTCCCAATAATTTGATAATTGATATTTGCTGCTTCCCCTGAGTGAAGTAAGTAATTATTGGAATGATTGGTCCCAATTTTCTCTATAATTTGATATAAACAAAGGGATCCAGTATCACGATAAACAGATCCAATTGCTTTCGGGTTAAAACATACCTCGCGATCGTAATATCTTGTAAATTTACAATTTACATAAGTTGCGGTTTTGTCAAAATATAAAATTTGAAATCTTATGTAATTGTTAACTTGCTCAGGGAGTACAAAAATCAAACCATCATTCAATTGTATTTTTTTTTGTATGTCTGTCCATTTCAACCACAGTTGATTGTTGTGGTAATGTCTGAAAGAAGGATTAGCCCTCAATTGTTTTGCCAATAAATCAGCCTTCTTAACATTCTGATCTGTATTCCAACAGATGATTTGGCTGTCAATAAATTGGAGATATTGATTTTTGAAGTCTATGGCATTTATTTTTTTTAATGTCTTGAAATCATAGTAATGTTTTAGGTGGTTGCTGGTATTGAATATATCACTGATAAGATAGGTTGTAATATTTCCAGTACTAAGGAGCCAGTTCATCGAGTAGTTGTAGTAACCATATAAAACTAGGGAATCTCTTGTAGATGAGTCGGCTTTGTCAATATCTGAGGAGAGATAATTGAATGATTTGCTAAAAAAATCACGGTCCCATATGTCCCTTGAAACTCTGTGTGCATATTCTGATCTGAACTTGAATAAACAGGAATAATATGCTCTGCCTGTCTCATTAATGATTTGGGATATCAGGTACTTTCGAACAAGGGTGTCGTTGTAATACGCGATTTTGCTATTTTTAATATTAAGTATATTTATACAGGCATTATTCTTCGTGGAAATCTTGTTCAAGTCCGAATAATTCAAGTTGCGATTTTTATCGAGAGCTAACTGAGCATATTCATATGCTGAATCGTGTGGTAAGAACGTTTGTGATGTTCTTTCATATTTATTAGGCATTTGATTGTATGCCTGAGCTTTAAGTTCATACAGATTGGTCAGTGTTCGTGGATCGTGACACCAAATTTGTTGTTCTTTGATTAAATAGTTGACAAGTTTGAGATGGATGTCATTGTATGTTGGTAGTGATGTGAATTGCCCATGATGGTCGTAACCGTATTCTGAAAAATAAAGTAATAGTTTTGCTGAATTAATTGCTAATTGATATGTTTCTGTTTCAAATTTATTGGTGTGGTCTAGAAAGTATATGGCAATTTGAATTAATGAATCATAGCTTCCCCATGTTTGCCTTAAATATGAATGATTCATTGATAGAATAGTAAATATCTCGAAATCAGATGTAGTAAACTGTTTGCCTGATTTTATTTTTGAATGTAAAAATGAAATTTGAACATCCTCGTTTCTATATGGCCTGAATTTGTTCATTTCAAAATCGGTAAATGAATCGTATTCCAATTCGTAGATGTTATCTAGGAAATAATTCGCTAAAGAAATGTTGCCCTTGCGCAATTCGTAATTTGCTCTTTCAAGATAATAAAGCATGTGAAGGTTCACATCTGAACCTTTTACCGCGATGAGTGAATTCAATAAGCAAGACCAGAAATCCTCTCCAATGAATGCGTCCAAGTCTGGGTCTATTTGTTTGAATAAACTCATTTTTTGATCAATGTAGGCCTCAAGAATACTAATTTTTAATGTTTTAGGTATCTTATGTAATCGGGTAATGTAGTCGAATCCCTTTTCGTGTAACCCCTCACTTACAGAATGACCAAAAGCATGGCGGAATATGGTCTCTTCTTTGCGTATTTTGTCTCGGGAAAGTGCTACGACAAGGTGATAACTTTCCAATTCGTCCTCTGTCTGTAGCGCTGAAATACGGACTTTATTCAATAAATGCCTGCATTTTTTAGTTTTTTCAAAGTGTAAAAATCCATTCGCTGAGGTAATTAGAAATTTCTGAAAATACTCATTCTTTTTATGGTTAAATCTAATTTTGTTATATGTAGAATAGAAACGGTCATTGAAATCTAATTCATAAGATAGTTTTGTAAAACAGAATAATTGACGCTCAGAGAAATAGGTTAGATCAGTAATTCCCTGTTCTGATTTTAGCAAAGTGTCAATTTTGAAAATCGCATTGAAGTACTCTTTTCGACTAATTAATTCTTCTATCGTTGTTTTTATCATTCCATCGGTCAGCGTCGAAACTTGACTAAGGGAATGACTAGGGTATACACATCCCCAAAAAAATACAATTAGAGTGTATTTTAACGGCTTGATATTAAAGGATAGCGTTCTTTCGTTTGAAGAATTGCGATTATTGAGCCAACTCAACCACATTTTTACATGAACACAGAAACAATAAAAATTTATTTTTTATCAGCCAACTGTAGATATTCAGCGGGATCGAAGGAAGTTTTTGCTTTATTCTCTCCAAACCCATAGCTCACTTCTGTAGTCGTTCTTGCGGGGGCAGTATTTTGGGTTTTGGGGTCGTTAGGGATTTCGGAGTAGTCTTTGTTCAATGATAGGGGTAGGCTTGTACTTGGGCTCTGAAAAACATCAGATTCCAAAGAGCAAGCGTATCCTCTTACCAACATGGCATCCGCGATTGCATATGGTACCCAAGTGAACCCATTGTAACCCCATTCTTTACCCCAACTGTTCGCAACTTTAATTGCTCCGCCGTACTTGTAATCATCATAACCTACAATGACCATGGCATGACCATATTTCGCGCCATCTCCCGGCCAGGTGAACAAATCACTTCGGCACAATTGAAAACTCTCAGGGATCATAAACCCTCCAACAACTGGCATGCCTTGGCTCAAAGCTGTTTTAACGCCTAAAATGTCATCCGCACGATAAATGGAACCAAATTGATGTAGGCTTGCTACAACTTTATCATCTGCTAAGCTGTATGGGTAATGATCAGGATATGTGTCGCCGAGATATGATAGGCTAAATGGGTAAAAATTGGGGTATTCTACATCAAGAAGTTTAACTTGACCAATGTTCAAACAAAAGTTTGCTGCTTTTTCGATGTCAAGACCACCTTGGCATTTGTAATCTGTTGTTGGGGAAAGATTGTAATAAATAAAATATGGACTAAATGAGTTTTGAATGATTTTAGATGGTTCCGTGTAACCATATTTCTTGCATTCCAAAATTGTTATTGCCTTTGAAAATGAATGTGCAACACAGGTGCCTCCGAATTGAGGGTATGAAACTGGTGTATAAATGGAATAATCAACCCTCGATTTTAATGTTGCTCTAGTTTTAGGTAATGCCGCCCGGTTAAAATAACTAGAATCATCAAACTTTAAACCTTGGGCATTGGAAGTACCAAAAGCTGACAATGCTAAAAATAGGAATAAAAAATTATTTTTCATTAGTCCAAATGTAAAAAACAAATTTGAAAATACAATTGATCGACTCGTTTGATAAATTTGTCCAAAATAAGTTTACGTAATATGAACTGCAGGAAATTATTCTTTTTGGTTACTTTTTGTCTGTTCAAGACTGTAATCGCACAGGTGAATTATGATTCAATTTTTCAGAAAGCAATTCAAAAAATGAATAATCAAGATTTTTCAAATGCATACTGGGAACTGAAACTAATTGACTCCGCACATAGTGAAATTAATGAAGCAGTTGCAATGACTTTTTTGCCCAAAATTCATTGCTTGTTTATGATGAAAAAGTATACCTGGATTTCAAAGGAATATTGGTATTGTATGAAATACCTACCAAAGGATTTGAATGTTCAACATAAAGTTTGTTTGTTTAAAAGTTATTGTGCAGCAGCATTTTTGGAATTGGATAGCGTATCTCGTGCAGAAGCAATTATGAATCAAATTAATGGCGATTTTTTATTTGAGCCAGCTGCTTACGTTTATTATTTAAATAGACTAAAGTTGATGTGTAATAATAATGCTCAATGGAAAAGTGGTAAAATTACAAAGTGTCAAAC
>Ga0255125_1000374_pt1 | contig 14104 bp, 9 predicted proteins | sample Law_Cont_RepC_8d_FD_188557 | JGI IMG/M metagenome (GOLD analysis project Ga0255125, IMG submission 188557) | Freshwater microbial communities from St. Lawrence River, New York, United States - Law_Cont_RepC_8d | ecosystem: Environmental > Aquatic > Freshwater > River | place: USA: New York...
CACGCGCTGGCAAAGTGAGAAGATCCTTCAAGGTAAATACAAAGGCTTCTTCTTAGGCAAACACAAGCTCCTCGGGCACATCGGTTCCGGTGGAATGAGCAGTGTTTATCTCGCCGAACACACCGTAATGAAACACCTGCGGGCTGTGAAAGTTCTCCCCAAATCAAAACTGGGAAAGACTTCCTATCTCGAACGCTTCCAACGTGAAGCCAAAGCGATCGCTTCGCTGAACCACGCGAACATCGTTCGCGCTTACGATATCGACAACGAAAAAGACACGCACTACATCGTGATGGAATATGTTGAAGGAGTGGATCTTCAAATCCTCGTCCAAAAACATGGTCCGCTCCCTTACGCAATCGTTGCGGATTACATCGCCCAAGCAGCCCACGGCTTGCAGCATTCACACGACTCAGGATTGATCCATCGCGATGTGAAACCTGCAAACTTGCTGATCAACAAAGACGGTGTAATCAAAGTCCTCGATCTTGGCTTGGCATTGTTCCAAGATCAATCGGACGCTTCGCTGACAATGGAATACAACGATAAAGTTCTAGGTACCGCCGACTACCTCGCTCCCGAACAAGCCCTCAACAGCCACACGGTCGACAACCGGGCCGATATCTACGGCTTGGGGTGCACCATGTACTTTCTGCTCACCGGTCATCCACCATTCCCTGATGGAAGCATCGCAAGCCGCATCGTCAAGCATCAAAATGTGATGCCCGCCGACATCCGCGTCGATCGCCCCGATTGCCCCGGCGAACTCGATGGTATCTGCGTGAAAATGATGCAGAAAGATCCCAAATACCGATACCCAGACTGCACGACTGTCGCTCAAGTCCTCGAAGCATGGCTTTTGAAATACCAAGCTGATAATCCATCGATTTCGATCAAACCTGCAAAAGGTATGACAATCGATGAAATGCTCGAAGTGGTGAAGTCCAAAGGAAGTCCATTTAGCGAAACGGTCAACAATCGACTCGACGAAACTTCGTTGGATTCGGCAAGAACCGGTCGAGCTGGTGGAGTACCACTCTCGGCTTCCGATTCCGCTGTCCTACGCGCTATCGCTCGCAGCGATGGATCCTCACTCGATAGCCAAATCGATTTGATCCACGATTCAAGCTCTCCAAACCCAACCCGATCAAAATCACAAGCGATCAGCAAAGCGGCAGATGACTCTAGGATCCGGCCCACCGGTCCTTCGCCATTAGTCAAATCCGGTAACTCACCGGCTAATCAATCCAATCCATCCGCATCCAAGCAATCTTCGCCAAAGCCCACTGCTTCGGGACCGAACGCGACCCCCAACAATGCACCGAATGCTTCGAAAGGCTCTCAGAATAAAGTTGGAGCCCAAGGCAAGGCATCGAATGCAACTCAAGATGCAGATGAATCGGATTCGACGATGTCAGGTGTTTGGCTTGGCCTGATCATCGGTGGAATCGTCGCACTAATCTCCGGCGGACTCGCACTTGCATATTGGCTCTCGCGCTGAGAATTCTCGATGCGTCCACCCTCGATGCGATCCCCGTCGATTAAAACCCCGTCGACAAAAACCACCGTGCTCAAGATCGGTGGAGCCTCACTCTTCGCTCCACAATCCGAATTCAATCGACTCATCGATTACTTAAAAACCGATGAGACTCTTCTCAACTCTCGTGTATTCCTGATCGTCGGCGGTGGAGAAACCGTCGAGTCCATGCGATTGCTTCATGGCATCTACCCACAACTTGATCCAATCGCCATGCATTGGCGTTGCATCGAACTTCTAGATGCAACTTGGCAAATCGCCTCAGAACTAATGGACTTCTGCCAACCAATACCTACCACTGAATCGCTTCAACAAGCTTTCAGCAGTCATACCCCAAGCTGGAACCTTGTGCGTCCTGGCGCATTCTACTCCCCCATCCTCGCACAACAGCTTCCAGCGAACATCTCCCCCGATCCATCGTGGAAGACCACCACTGATGCTCTTGCTTGGTTGCTCGCGATTCTCGCTCAAGGGGACGAAGTTCTTTTAATCAAAAAAGCCAATTGCAGTTCGATCAAGTCACTTGCTCAAGCAGCGGCTTGCGGAATCGTCGACCCCGAAATCCACCGACTGCACCAAACTACACAACATCCGAGTATCTCTTTCCTTTATGATGATCAAGGTTGGAAAATCCATCCGTTGGACTCGTAACCCACACCGAAATCTCCTCCCCATGCATCCTACAAATTCAAAGCCGCACCCCTCTTTCGCTCAATCGCAAATTTCACCAAGCACTATCAAAGTGTCACACGGAAGACTCCATGCGAACCTACTCCTTGCGCTAGCAAGCCTGCTTGCGATATGCTTCGAATCAACCACGACACACGCGCAGGAATCATCCAAGAGTTCCAAGAGTTCCAAGAGTTCCCAAAACGAAGCAATTTTGCTTAGCGAATTCATCTATGAAACAGCCCCATTCCCCAGTTGCCACGCTTCGAGTATCGAAGAAACCGAACAAGGACTCGTGGCAACATGGTTTGGAGGCACCCACGAAAAGCACCCCGATGTAGGAATCTGGGTCTCGAGACTTGACCACAAGCCACTAAGCGAGAAGTCGCAATCTAAAGACTCACTTTTATCGAATCGCTGGACAACACCGATCGAAGTAGCCAACGGCAAACAAGCCGGCCCCCAAGATTCGCAACTTCCAACCTGGAACCCGGTCCTATTCCAACCGAAACTCGGTCCCACACCACGTCCTTTGTACTTGTTCTACAAAGTAGGCCCAACGCCGGAGACTTGGTGGGGAATGATGACCAGCAGCCTTGATCATGGCTTAACCTGGTCCACGCCGGTTCGTCTACCCGAGGGCATCCTTGGCCCAATCAAAAACAAGCCCGAAGAATTGCATGACGGATCGTGGCTGTGTCCTTCCAGCACAGAGACGGAGGAAGAACCAAGCAAGTGGAAAGTCCACTTCGAACTTACTTCTGACCGAGGTAAGACTTGGACACGCGTCCCCGGGATTGATCAGAATCCACTCAACGATGGAGTGAGCCTCCAAGCGATCCAGCCAACTCTCTTACAACTCGGCCCAAAAAATTGGCTTGCGATTGGACGAAGCCGACAAGACAAAATCTTTGAAACGGAATCGTTCGATGATGGCAAGTCGTGGTCACCGCTGCGGCTCGGGAAACTCCCCAACAACAACTCGGGGCTCGATGCGTTAACACTTCGGGATGGCACCCATCTGATCGTCTACAACCATGTCGCCGGGACGCCGGGGCAATGGGGCGGCAAACGCACACCGCTCAATGTCGCTAGGTCGAAAGACGGTCGCGAGTGGACCCCATGGCTGGTCCTTGAAGACACCCCTGGGGAATTCAGTTACCCAGCAATGATCGAAACAGCAGACGGACTTGTGCACATCACATACACTTGGAACCGGAAGAAAATCAAGCACGCCGTGATCTCCCCGAAGTAGAGCAGGCTAGCGGACATAGGCTATTGCGACGGCTAAGCCGTCGAATCGTTTACACATCGGGTGATTCACAGCATTACTGCTTTGCGCCGGGGCGGCGTCCGCGTCGAGATTGGGTCTGCGGACCGTTTTTCTCCGGTGCCGCTGGTACGCTCTCAAGCGGCTTGCCTACATACTCCTTGAGCCGCTGTATTTCGTCTCGAAGTGCTGCGGCGCGTTCAAACTCCATCTCTTCCGCTGCCCCCATCATCTCTGCTTCCAACTCCTTCAAGTACTCATTGGTAACGATCTTCGGAGCACCCGCCTGCGTTACAACCTCCCGCGCTTTCTTGCGCGTTGCAATCGACTCTTGGAAACTATTCATCGCAGCTTTGCGTACCGTCTCAGGGGTGATTCCGTGCAGCGTGTTGTACTCCTCTTGCTTGCGACGCCTCCTTGCCGTCTCTTCCATGGCGATCTTCATCGCTTCCGTAATCCGATCCGCATAGAGAATAACTTTGGAATTCGAATTTCTAGCGGCACGACCAATGGTTTGAATCAACGATGTTTCACTCCGCAAAAAACCTTCCTTGTCGGCATCGAGAATCGCCACCAATGAGACTTCTGGCAAGTCCAGTCCTTCGCGTAGCAAGTTCACACCGACGAGCACCTCGCATCGCCCCTCCCGAAGATCTCGCAGCAATTCGATCCGCTCAAAAGCTCCTAAATCACTATGCATCCAACGGCACTTCACATCGTTATCGCAAAAGAAATTTGCTAGATCCTCTGCAAGCCGTTTCGTTAAAGTCGTGATCAAGACTCGATCTCCCATCGCGATCCGTTCGCGAATCTGACCTAGCAAATGATTAACTTGGCCCTGTGCAGGAACCACTTCAATTACAGGATCAAGCAACCCTGTTGGTCGAATCACTTGCTCGACGACCTCTCCGCCCGTTTTCTCCATTTCGTAGTCGGCCGGCGTCGCAGACACAAAAACAATCTGCCTAGCCTTCGCTTCCCACTCTTCAAATTTCAATGGCCGATTGTCCATCGCACACGGCAAGCGGAATCCGTGATCGACAAGTGTCTTTTTCCGATTGTAATCCCCATTGAACATCGCCCGAACTTGCGGCACCGTCACGTGCGATTCATCGACGATGATCAACATGTCCTTCGGAAAGTAATCGTGAAGCGTATCGGGAGTGCAACCAGGTGATTTACCCGAAAGAGGGCGAGAGTAATTCTCGATCCCGGAACAATGTCCAGTGGCACGCAACATTTCTAAATCGTACCGGGTGCGAGACTCAAGCCTTTGCGCTTCGAGCAATTTGCCTTCCTTGCGGAATTTCTCAAGCTGATCTTTGAGCTCTTGCTCGATCACTTTAGCCGCTTCGAAAATGCGGTCATCGGTCGTCACGAAATGCTTCGCTGGAAAAATCTCGATCTCTTCGACTTTGGAAATCACTTCTCCACTTTCGGGTGTGAAGATAATCAAGTTCTCTACTTCATTCCCCCAAAGTTCGATCCGAAGAGCCAATTCACTGTAAGCAGGCCAAAGGTCTAACTTGTCTCCCCGCACGCGAAATGTGCCCGGTACGAAATCCTTCTCGGTTCTCGAATACTGAATGTTGATTAGCTTCAATAGCAGTTCCTCTCGCACCACTAACTCGCCTCGATGCACCGGTATCTTCATTTCGTGATAGTCTTTTGGCGAACCAAGACCATAGATGCACGAAATACTCGACACGATGATGCAATCGCGACGCTGTGCTACAGCAGTGGTCGCAGCTAATCGATACTGCTCGATCTTCTCGTTGACCGATGAGTCTTTCTCGATATACAAATCCCGTTGAGGTATGTACGCTTCGGGCTGGTAATAGTCGTAGTAACTGATGAAGTAGTGGACCGCATTCGTCGGAAAAAACTCCTTGAACTCAGAATACAACTGAGCAGCGAGCGTTTTATTGTGACTCAAAACCAAGGTTGGCCGCTGAACTTGCTCGATGACATTCGCCATCGTGAAAGTCTTTCCCGATCCAGTCACCCCCATTAGCACCTGATGCGAATCCCCACGCCGCAACCCACGCGTCAACGCTTCGATCGCTTGAGGCTGATCCCCAGCCGGTCGATAAGGACTATGCAATTGAAATGGTCGCTCAATCATGGATTCGATGCTCCGGTGCAGTATGTCCCGATCCGGAATGTTCTTCTGCGGGTGACTCGTCGTTCAGTGATTTTTGCAAGCTTAAGTATTCGGACAAGATGCGAATTCGTCCTTCTTTGATCCCAGGAATGCTTCGCAGTTGATCCCAATCGGTAAATCCGCCGATTTCACTTCGCTTGGAAAGAATAGCTCGAATCAAGTTCGGCCCTAGAGATGGGATGAGTTGCAAGTCCTCGGCAGTGGCTTGATTGATATCGATCGTCCAAGGACCATCGATCAATTTCGCCCCTTGCATCATGTCGGTTTGGCTCTCGGCTTCTCGGGTCATGCCCAACACGAGAATGCTTCCCCAAGCCAAGAGGGCGACAGTCGCAAATGTACGACTTCGCAACCGCAAACATGCAAGAAGTTCTTCTTCCCAGGAACCTTGCGAATTTGGCAAATCGATTTGTTGGCTATCCATGCTCCGACCCACTCCCTGACAGGCTGTGGCTCGCTTGCTTCTAGCTCAATTGCTATCGGCTCCCGTACAACGAGCCCACAATTGCACGTTGCTACCTATCGAGGTAGTCGCGTGCGATTCCCTAGTCAGTGTAACCGAAACCGAGCAAAAGAAAGCTGGGTTTCCTGAGAATTGTCCCTTCGTGAAGGGGTGGATTACTCGCCAAACCGACCGAATCGCAGCGAGGTTATCGCGACCGCAACTGCGAGAGGACTTCGTGAACAATTCGATCGATTACCATATCGCTCGCATCGTTGGCGACGGAGCGAGGAGCACCGGAGTTCGATTGCATGAAATCAAAACCCGCGAGCATCTCTTGAATCCGACGTTGAGCCGCGTCGGCAGCGGTCGACTGTTGAGGGGACAAAGGCTGACGCGAGAGTCCCAAGTCCCATCCGCGAATCTTTGCACCCCGTCGGAAACCTTCGGGGAATTCCACCGTTGCCAGCATCGCGTCGAACAGTGGGAGCAAGCGGTACTGCAACTGCATTGCGCGATCCCATTGGCCCGCTTTTGCCGATTCGTAAATCGCCCTGGTCAATTCAGGCACCACACCGCTCGTCGCGTTCGTACCCCCATCGCAACCGACCATCAACATCGGAACCAACGCAGCGTCCCAACCCGTCATGAAAAAGAAATCAGGACGCAGTGGCCGAACCTCGGCAATCATCCGCATCATGTGCGGAATGTCCCCAGAACTGTCTTTAATTCCCACGATGCGAGGGCACTCTTGCGCCAATCGCTTGACCGTCGCAACATCGATTGGAGAAGCGAACAGCGGGATGTTGTACAAAGTCACATCCACCGAAACGTTGTCGGCGATCTCTTTAAAGTAAGCGAACACACCGTCTGGAGCCAGTCGGTAGTAGAACGGTGCGACAATCGCCACAGCTCGACATCCCAACGCCCCGTACGTGTCACAAGCGCGAATCGTCTCGGTCACATTCGCTTCGGCCGCTCCAGCTAAAATCGGCACCCGCCCCTTGGTCTGGTCAACGACGACTTCAATCACTCGCCGACGCTCCTCAGGAGTAAATCGGACAAACTCGCCTGTACTCCCATTCGGATACAACCCATGAACCCCCTTGGCAATCAACCAGTCGACGTAGCTGCGCAATGTCTGCTCATCGAGCCGACCTTTCGAGTCCAACGGGGTAATGTTCGGCGTGAAGATTCCAGCAAGCGGTTGATTCATGTTGCGAGTCAATAATTTCGAGTAATGCAAGTGCCGTGATCCGCACCGCAGACAAAGGGTTATACTGACGGTACGAAAGAACTGTAGTACAGAATTCTAAACGAGTCGGTGCCTGGACATATCCTGTGGAAAAAAAAACTTGCCCACACCCTAAAAAGCTTGCAATCGTCGCGACCGTACTCGGAATCCTCGCATTTACACTCACCGCTCTGCTGGTTCCCTCGCTCCCGATCGCAACGTCCGACCCCCTGGCGCCCCCAACTAACTCAGCCGCGTCAACTAACTCAGCCGCGTCAACTAACTCAGCCACGCCAGCAAACTCGGGTACATCTGCTCACCCAGTGACTCCCACCCTAATTTCCCGTGCACAAGCCTGGCTTATCTCCTTCCCAACCCTCTTCGATCTGCAGACCCTATGGACCGGCGAGGGGAACTCGCCCGACCCTTTCGAACGTGCCATCCCCCTGGTCGGTTCTGGTTTATGGCTCTTGATTGCCTTTTGCATCGGATCGCTAATCCTTGGTTGGCCAATAGGCCATGCCTTCTACAAGGTCACGGAAGATCGCTCAAAAAAAGCGGAAGCGATAACGCGTATCGGCTTCGCTGTTGCAACAGGGCATTGCACCTTACTGATCGTAATCGCCCTCCACACCGTCTTATTCCCTCCCAACTTCATCCCAGGCTGGTTACTTCCCATCGCCATTCTCGTCGCTTGCATCCTGCGATGGAACATCCTTCAATTGCCCCTAATCAGTCGCATTGCCAAAAGCTCAGCAACAAGCTTCGCCAATACCCCTGCGGAGAGCCCTGCAAACAGCCCTGCTGTTTCCGCTACAGAATTCGATCCTCCTGACCTTCGCGATCCGTCTTGGCTCTTTCCTTGGAGCCGCCGCTTGATAGGTGTGTCGTTCTTAGCGTGCCTTGCGTTGGGACTTGTAGGCCTCCTCGGTAGTACTTTACCGAGCTACGACATCGATGTACGCGAGAATGATTGGCTGATCATAAAAAGCAATATCAATCCAACAGCAAGCCCGATCTCGGAAAGTAACACATCCTTGCAATCACTCCCTGCCGCGCGGGGGATCCCAGCCCTGGGACTCGCGCGATTTGCTTCGTCGGTCGGCTTACTGGATCCAAGCAAATCTTCTCGAGATTACCAAGTACCTCTCTTGCGTATCATGCTCATCGGCCAGTGTATCGATGCTTGGATGTTTCTCCTTGCTGTCGCAATTCTCGTTCGACTGAGCATCGAGCACCACGGTGCTCTAGCAGGTTGGACTGTCGGATTGCTCTTCTTAGGACATCCGGGCCTACATGAGTTATCGCGACTAGGACTAGGTGCTGGCTTATCTAGCCTTGTGATCACCCTATCCTTCGCATGGCTAATCCATGGACAGAGATTTCCATCTATCCATCGCATTCGCTCCCCGCAAACGGAATCCCAGAAACTCTATTCATCTCAGATGTTGGCTTCGTCACTCTGCATCCTCGCAGCTTGGGGATCCTTTCCAGCAGCCCTGTTTGCAACCCTGCCACTGCTCGTTAAAGAATTAATGCACTTCTCGATACCATCGTTGAGTAACGTCCAAGCCGACGATTTTCATCGTTCGCCTGCCCAACGGCAACTTCATCCTGCCTACCTGAAATGGAGCTTAAGCCTCCTTTCGTTAGCAATCATCGCGGCAATCGCTATGTCTTGGTTGAAAGCTCCTTGGATCCTGCCAATTGCTGGACTTGCCGATTCGGCCCGATCTGTTCAAGCGAACTTGGTCACTGAATCCATCCTGAACACACTCGCACGAATGGTTTTGAATTCCGCAAGCAACAGTATCGCGATCCTTCCGTTAGCCCTTGCCGGCCTTGCCCTGAGTCGCGACCGACGTGTCTGGCTTGGATGCCTCCTCGCAGGAACATGGTGGCTGATGTGGTGTCTACTCGGAGGAAGGCTCGAACGTGGATGGGTCATCGCAATACTGTGGCTCGCATTGCCCGCTGCTTGCGGCATGCAACAATTGCAGAACTTCGTGGGACGTTGGTTTACCGCTCCGCTAGGTTGGTTGATCCTTACATGGACTTGTGTCTGCATTCCAACATGGCCCTACTGCGACCAACGCTTGCTCGCTTCACTCGATCAATATCTCCCAAGCTACTTGCGAGTCGACGAGAGAGCGGCCAGCGATTCGAGCAAGCCCACTGAAAACAAAAGCAGTGAAAGCAAACCCAGTGGAAGCCAAACCGGTGAAGATGCTCCATATCCCTTGCTGGACCAGTCTCCCTACTATCCAGCCTACAGCGATTGGGTGGAATCTGTGCGAAAACGCGATGCACAACGCGATCGATCCCCTCGCTGGCTCGTTCTTGGCACCTCGGATGTATTCCTTTGGCGAGTTGGAACCTACACCCACCCTTGGTGGCATAAGGATGTGGACATTTCTGATCCTTCCTTGCTTGAGCACCTTGGGGTCGGATACATTTTAGTGGATTACGAAGGGCTCCATTCTCGCATCGAACAGCGAGATCGGTGGGCTCGACACCAAAACCATGTCAACTCCGAACAAACGCATGATGAACTTGCCACCCTTCGAGAACACATCGAAGGACTCGTGCGCAGTGGCATCCTCGAGCGCTGCGACCCTTGGGGCAACGCAAGCGAAGTCGAATGTTATCGAGTCTTGTCATACAATCCCTAAAACCAACTCTTACCCATCAAGCGTGCTTGCAAGGTCCCCCATGCAGCATGCTCAATCGCCGACAGCAACCTCCACGATCAAAGTGCAATGATGATCTTGAACCTTATGTTTTCTTGGCTTGATGCATCTGCCGATCTGGGGCCTTGGGCTTTGGCTCAAAGCGCTCAGGATGCGCAACAATTCGGGATGGACTTCTTTGAACTGCTACGCCGAGGGGGTGTGTTTATGATCCCCATCGGGATCATGAGTTTGATCGTAGTGACGTTTCTATTTGAACGCTGGATCGGACTCAGGGCTTCGAAATTGATGCCTAAACGTACCGTATCCCTGATTCGTCGCGTCTTGAAAGCACCCGATTTTGACAAACAAGAGCTTCAGCAAGCCAGCGCGGAGGGCAGGTCGGCTTTGGATCGAATCCTTCAAGCAGCGACCAATGCAACCGGTCATTCGATGGGTGAACTTCAGACCGCCGTTGCTGAATCGATCCAGCGCGAAGTCGACCGAGCTTACGCGAACGTCCGTTGGCTCAATCTTGGCGCAGGCATCGCCCCATTGCTGGGCTTGCTCGGAACCGTTTGGGGTTTGATCCGGGCTTTCCACGACACCACCAAACTGGTAGCTGGCCAAAACCGAGCGGATTTTTTGGCTGTTGGAATTTACGAAGCGCTCGTCACCACCCTCGCCGGATTGATGGTCGCCATTCCAGCCGCCGTTGCATCGCATTACCTCGAAGGCCGCATCTCCAGAATTTTTCGAGACATCCAGGAGTTGATGAGCAAACTCATTCCGCGCATGAGCGACGAAGCTGCCGCTAGACGTGCGTCTTAATTATTTGGCTATTGTGGAATAATAGTGGCCAATACGATTGCGATTCGGCCCCATTTTCCTGCTCCTGCTCCTGCTCCTGCTCCTGCTCCTGCTCGTGCTCGTGCTCGTGATCGTGATCGTGATCGTGATCGTGATCGAATGACGGCACCAGTCTAGTTGCAATCAGGGGTACGTCGTGTACTAACCCCACATAACAGTACTACCGGTTGCTTTCGATTACGAGCACGAGCACCGTTTCACTGGCACATACACCGTTTCGCTGGGCAAGAGCACGGCGCTGCAAAACCGATACAGATCAAAACCGACACTAAAAATCCCGAAGAGCCAATTATTCAAAGTCGTGTCGAGCAAGGTGACTGCGTTGACTCCGACCGACAGATTACAGGAACCACTGAAGGCACCCGGCCAGAACGAATAGAGAAAATCCTGCAAAAGCGATAGCGAGCCAACTCGCCCATCTTTCAGGGTGCAAAACGCCGTTTTCTTCCGCAAGCATAGCCACCTTGGCTTCGGCTTGGAGAATCGAAACCCCTAATTCATCGCGGTAAAGCCGCACGGCATCAGACCAATGACCTTCTCGAATCAGCGTTCGAGCAAGCGAATCAATATTCGACATACGGTCCTGAGATCGTTCGAGTCTGGCAAGCTAGGTTAACTAGGTGGGCTGGGCAAACACCCGCCACCTCGTCCAACTTGAATCGACTCGATCTTTCAGGCGACTTTAGCGAAACCTTCGTCTTGAGGTGAAATTTTTAGGTTTCTATACTCCGACCCACTGCGCAGTCGTTACGCCCCCACCTTTCACCAGGAAAACAGTCACAGCGAGTGGGATCATTCTCCTCAAAAATTCGAATTCATACCCAGCGTGCCGTGCTGACTGTCGGCTCGCAGGGAGACCGCTGCGCCCGGAGTTTTCGCTCTTTCGGATGGCTGTGTTTTCTCCTCTCCCTGTGTTTCGCATTCACACTGTGTTCATTGCCCACTAGGGTCAACGCCACCGAGATCGGCGTTCCTTTATCTGATCCTCGCTTCTCGATCGCCGTCCAAGCCCACAGTGCGGACCGTAGTGAACAAGGAAACTATCTCGTTTACAGGCTTGAAGGAAACGTGCGGGTCACCCAAGGCTCGTTTCATGCCGTAAGCCAGCGTGCGACGCTGTGGGTACTGCGTGAAGAGATCCCTAACCCAAATAATCCGACCAACAACCGTTCTACCGACAATAGCACAGCGAACGGTAGTGATCAGAACTATTCGAATAACATCGCAAGCAGCCCATTTGCCAACCGGCTCGCTTCTACAGAGCCAAATGGGAACGCCGAACAACCCTTCTACCGCTTGATCCTCGAATCAGAAGGGCAATGCGATGTGAAGTGGAATGAAGATCAACGTCTGCGCGACGAGCATTGGATGGGGAGGTTGTATTCCTTTCACGAGCCGAAATTCACAGTGGAGGTCTGGAAGGAAAACGCTACGCCTGTTCCTCCATTGGACTTGTCGCGTGAAGATACCCCCAAACAAATCGCTTCGGATCGCCCCAAAGGAGGGCTTGAGCCAAGCCACGTCAATCACAGTCCTTGGGACGATCCAACCCGAGAGGCGATTGTATGGACGCCGGCGGACGATGCGAATCACGTGAGGCTCGCGGCGCAGATTCTTCAGTCACAGCCTGCACCTCCTCTCGCCCCACTCCCAGCACCGGCGACCAACAGCGGATCGATGCAGATAGGTAATGCAACGCTCGGCGGAACGGTTCTCGATGCCGGGTCGATGCCGATGTTCGAGTCGATTCAACCGATTCCCGTTCCACCGCCAAACGGGGCGCAATCCATCCCCCCTTCGACGATCACACCAGTGGAATCCTTCCAACTCCCGGTTCCACCAACGAACGGCTCATCCGTTATGGTCGGACCGGCTCCGTTGGCAGCCCCCGTCGCTGCATCGGCCCCTCAAGTTCGATCGGGAGTGCGATTTGGAGCGAGGACATTCAAGCTCACAGGCCGGGGCGGTATCGACCCAGTCTTCGAGACAAAGTCGCGACCTGAGCGGGGCGATTCCGTAATCACGGTCAGTCGCGGAATGCGGTTGATGATCGGCGATGCAGCGGTGCAGACTAGTGGCGGGCTCTTCGACATGGGAACGATTCTCATCGAAGCCGATCGCTGTGTGATCTGGACGAGCGACATGTCTCGCTTGCTGACTCAAAAGATCGATGACCTACCCGTTGAGCTGTACCTCGAAGGCAACATTGTATTTCAGCAAGGTGCGAGAAAAATCTATGCCGATCGCATGTACTACAACGTTCAAAGCGAATACGGCATGATCCTTGGAGCCGAAGTGCTGACACCAGCACCGAAGTACGAGGGGATCGTACGATTGAAAGCGGACGTCATTCAACAACGCTCGCGGGAGAACTTCCTTGCCAATCGCGCAGCGATGACCAGCAGTCGTTTGGGTGTACCTCGCTACTGGTTACAAGCCGATCGGATCGAGCTCAACGATCAGCGTCAATCGACCGAACAGACGGGATTGCTCGGGTTCGGCGTCCTATCTCCGTCGGGTGACACCACGGCGATGAAAGCCAAGGCCAGGCATAACTTCGTGTACATGGAAGGATTGCCTGTGGCTTACTGGCCAATCCTCAACACAAACGTCGATACACCGAGCTTCTATGTGACCGGTGCGCAGTTTCGCAATGACAACATCTTCGGCACCCAAGTACTTGTCGATTGGGACCTATATCAAATCTTCGGTATCGATGCGGTAGATGGGACGAAGTGGGGGCTATCAACGGACTACCTGAGCAAACGAGGATTCGCACTCGGAACAAACTTCCGTTACAACCTTCCATCCCTTCACGGCGGAGGCCCTGCCTACGGTTACTTCGATGCATGGGGGCTCAACGACGAAGGACTCGATACACTCGGTAGCGACCGCACTGGGCTTGTACCAGAAGAGACCTCGCGTGGACGGATGGTTCTTCAACACCGGCAACTCCTCTCGCCCGATCAAGAATTCTGGGCGGAATTCGGGTACATCTCCGACCGAAATTTTCTTGAGCAGTACTTCGAACAGGAATGGGACACGCTCAAAGATCGCTCCACTGCACTGCGCTATCGCCACTACTTCCTCGGTCAACAGATGCTCGATATCTGGGGCCAAGTACGCCTCAATGACTTCTTCACAGAAACGCAGTGGCTTCCACGACTCGATCACTATTGGCTCGGTCAAAACGTTGCAGACTGGATGACTTGGCATTCCCATTCTCAAGTCGGTTATGGGCAATTGCGA
>Ga0255125_1000379_pt1 | contig 14038 bp, 13 predicted proteins | sample Law_Cont_RepC_8d_FD_188557 | JGI IMG/M metagenome (GOLD analysis project Ga0255125, IMG submission 188557) | Freshwater microbial communities from St. Lawrence River, New York, United States - Law_Cont_RepC_8d | ecosystem: Environmental > Aquatic > Freshwater > River | place: USA: New York...
GCCGAGCGCCGGGACGGTCGAAGTCTTTGGCAAGCCGCTCACCGGCATCAATCGCCGCGCGGGCTATCTGTTTCAGGGGGATGCCCTGCTGCCCTGGCGAAATGCGCGGGAGAACGTCGCCGCCGGCCTTATCTTTCACGGTCGGCCCCGAGCGACCGCGCGCGCGGAGGCCGATGAGTGGCTGGGGCGCGTGGGCCTGGGCGCCGCCGCCGAGCGCTATCCGCATCAGCTGTCTGGCGGCATGAAAAAACGCGTGGCGCTGGCGCAGATGCTGGCGCTCAAACCCGAAATCCTGCTGATGGACGAGCCTTTTTCTGCGCTCGACGTTCAAACTCGTAGCCTGATGGAAAACGAACTGCTGGCGCTGTGGTCGGCCAAGCGCCGGGCGGTGGTGTTTATCACCCACGATCTGGAAGAGGCCATCGCGCTGGGCGACCGCGTGGTGGTGATGTCGGCGGGACCGGCGAGCCGGCCGGTGGGCGAGTTCGTGATCGACCTGCCGCGCCCGCGCGACGTGGCCGAAATCCGCATGACGCCGGCCTTCGTCGACCTGCATCGCGAAATCTGGCAGCTGCTCAAAGGCGAAGTGCAGAAGGCCTATGCGGCGGGGGCGGAGGCGCGTACATGAAACTGTTCATCGCTCGGGTCGGTTTGCTGCTCGCGCTGTTGGCGCTGTGGTACGGGCTGACCGAACACGGCCTGCTCCCGCCGTTTTTCTTCGGCCGCCCGCAGTTGGTGGGCGAGGTGCTGGTGCGCTGGATCGGCTCCGGCATGATTTTTCGCCATCTCGGCGTGACCCTGCTCGAAACCGCGCTTGCGTTTGTGATTGGCATTGCGCTGGGGGTGAGCAGCGGCCTGTGGTTGGGGCTCTCGCCCCGCGTCGCGGCGCTGCTCGATCCTTTCATCAAGGCCTGCAACGCCATGCCGCGCGTGGTGCTGGCGCCCATTTTTGCCACCTGGTTTGGGCTTGGGATTGCGTCCAAGGTGGCGCTTGGCATCACGCTGGTGTTTTTCGTGGTGTTCTTCAACGTGTATCAGGGCGTGAAAGATGTAAATCCGCTGCTGGTGGCCAATGCGCGGATGCTGGGCGCCACGCCGCGCGCGCTGGTGCGGCACGTGTACTGGCCCTCAGCCATGAGCTGGGTGTTCTCCAGCCTGCACACGGCGGTGGGCATGGCCTTCGTGGGTGCGGTGGTGGGCGAATATCTGGGCTCGGCGCAGGGCGTGGGCTATCTCATCCTGCAGGCCGAAGGCAGTTTCGATATCAATGCGGTATTTGCCGGCATCGTTATTCTTACCGTGTGTGCGCTCGCGCTGGACGCTTTGGTGAGTCTGGCCGAACGACGATTTCTGAAATGGCGACCCGGCAGCGCCGGCGCCAATACCTGAAAGGACACCCGATGGACGCGCTCGTACGACCGCTCGTGGGCCTGCCGGCCGACACGCACGAAAACGCGGGCTTTCTCTATCACTCGATAGGCGACAAATATGTGCGCGCGGTGGCCGAGGTGGCGCAATGCGTGCCGGTGATGATTCCGGCGCTCGCGGACGCGGTGGATATGGACCATCTGCTGGACCATCTCGACGGCATTCTGATGACCGGTGCGGTGTCTAACGTGCATCCGCCGCGCTACGGGATGGAAGCCACGCCCGACCACGAGCCCTACGATTTCCATCGCGACGACCTCACGCTCAATCTGATTCGCCGCTGCATCACCCGCGCCATCCCCTTGTTCTGCATCTGCCGGGGCTTTCAGGAACTGAACGTGGCGCTGGGCGGCACGCTGGAAGCCGAACTCCAGCGCGGGGCAGGGCGGCTCGATCATCGCGCGCCCAAGGGCCAGCCGGTCGAGGTGCGCTATGGTCCGTCGCACCCGATCGCGATTGCGCCGGGGAGCTGGCTGGAAACCCTGCTGGGAAGTGGCGAAATCATGGTGAACTCGATCCACCGTCAGGGCATACGGGAGCTCGCACCCGCGCTCAGCGTGGAGGCGAGCGCCCCGGACGGCATCATCGAGGCGGTTTCGGTGCGGGATGCGCCGGGCTTCGTCTTGGCGACCCAGTGGCATCCCGAATACCGGGCCAAAGAGAATCCGAACTCGGTCAAACTGTTCGACGCCTTTGGCACGGCGGTGCGCGCGCATCGCCTGCGTCGCGGCAACGGCACGCGGTAAGCCTCGGATCGCTCAAGAAAACCCAGCTTGAGGCCGCTCAAGCGGTGACTCCTTTTGAGTGCCGACGGCCAGAGACCCGACCCATGCAAGCCCTGCCAGTCAACAGCGCGCCCTCCAGTGCGTTAGAAAGCGCATTTTTGCGCCGTCAGTGCGAGCTGATGATGGGCATCGGCGTGCGCGGCGCGATCGCTTCGCTCGGTATTCTGGCCGGTATCTGGTGGGTGTTTGAGCAAGGCGGGCGCAGCGCCACCGTGGAGGTCTGGGGCACTGCCATGCTGATCACGGCGCTGTTCAGGATAGTCGCCGCCCGGCATGCGTCTGCAGACGATTCCGATGAGGCTCGCCTGTGGGCCGCCTTCTACAGTGTCGCCATGCTGGTCTCAGCGCTGCTGTGGGGCCTCGCCAGCACCGTGCTCGGCCGCGGCGCGTCCTACGAACTCAATCTTTTTCTGGCGTTTGCCCTTGCGGCAGTCGCGACTGGCGCTGTGACCGTGCTTTCCCCGCTGCTGTGGCTGTATCGTGCGCACCTCGCGCTGGTGCTGATACCCACCGCCATCGATTACTTCTCGCGCGACAACCAGTTCTATCACCCCTTGGCGGTGATGATGGTGATGGGCGCTTTTGTGATGGAGGCCATCGCGCGTTCGCATCGCGACGCGCTTTACGACGCTTGGCAACTGGCCGGTGCCAATCAAAACCTGGTCGAAAACCTCAACCGGACGAACACGGCGCTGGTCAGCACCAACGCCCGGATGCTGGAGGAAACCGTGGCGCGCGAACGCAGCGAGGCGCGCTTCCGGGATGCCTTCGCCCAGTCCTCGATTGGCATGGCGTTTTTTGACGGGCGCTGCCTGCGCGAGCCCAACAACGCGCTCATCGCCATGCTCTCCTCGACGGCATTGGTGCTCGATGGCCGTCCGCTCGCGAAGATGCTGAGCACCACGCTCGCGCCTGCGGAACAAGCTCAGGCGCTGGAGGACCTCACTCGTAACCTGCCACGTGAGTACGCGATCGATGCAGATTCAGGCGAGATGCGCTGGTTTGAGGTCTCGTTTGCGAGCTTGGCGGAGGTTGACGTGCGCCAGCCTAACCGGTCGATCGTCCAGTTCATCGACGTGACCGACGCGCGCGAAATGTCCACCCGTTTGCTGTTTCAGGCCGGGCACGACGAATTGACCGGTCTTATCAATCGGCGGGAATTCGAAGCCCGGCTGGAAATCGCGTTGGACAACTCCCGCGAATCCGGCGTGCCGCATGCCGTGTGCTACTTCGATCTCGACCAGTTCAAAGTCGTTAATGACACCTGCGGACACGCGGCGGGCGACCAACTGCTCAGGCAGATTGCCTCCACGCTGGTGGCGACGGTGCGCAAAACCGACACCATCGCCCGCATGGGCGGCGACGAATTCGTGCTGTTGATGGAGCACTGCACGGTCGAGCAGGCGCAACGCACCGCGCAGGCCGTGCGCAAGGCGCTGGAAGACATCACCTTCAGTTGGGGCGAGAAACGCTTCAGGGTCAGCGCCAGCATTGGGCTTGTGCCGGTCACGAGCGGTCTCGAGAAAGTGGCGGACATTCTCTCCGCCGCCGACGCCGCCTGTTTTGTGGCCAAGGAAATGGGGCGCAACCGGGTGCACGTGTACGGGCCCAGCGATAAGGAACTCACCGCCCGACAGGGCGAGATGGCGTGGATTGAACGCATCAATCGCGCGATCGATGACGATCGGCTGGAGCTTTTTTATCAGCCCATCGAGCCGGCGGTGCGCGGCGAGCGTCGCGGGATGCACATCGAAGTGCTGGTGCGTTTGCGCGAGGAAGATGGCCGCCTCATTCCGCCCGGCGCCTTCCTGCCGCCGGCGGAGCGCTATCACATCATCACCCGCATCGACCGCTGGGTGATCGAGCGCATGCTCCGGGTGTTTGCCGAGCAGAGTGACTTCGCTCGCCGCATCGAAACCTGCGGCATCAATCTTTCCGGCCAGTCGCTGAGCAACGACGATTTCTTTGAATTTGTGCGCGACGCCATGCTGAAGCTGGGGCCGCAGGCGGCGCGGATTTGTTTTGAAATTACCGAAACCGCGGCGATTGCCAATATCGGCGCCGCCGAGACCTTCATGCGTGAACTGCGTGCGCTGGGCTGCAAGTTCGCGCTGGACGACTTTGGTAGCGGCCTGTCGTCGTTCGGTTATCTCAAGCAGTTGCCCGTCGACCACCTGAAGATCGACGGCGTGTTTATCCGCGACCTGCTGACCGACCCGGTGGACTACGCGCTGGTGCGGGCGATTAACGAAGTGGGGCAGACGCTGGGTAAAACGACCATCGCCGAGTTCGTGGAGAACGACCAGATCCGCGAGAAACTGGTCGAACTCGGGGTGAACTGCGTGCAGGGCTACGGTATTGGCCGGCCGCGTCCCTTGCTGGAACTTTTGCTCGCCGAGCCCGCTTGAGGGGCCTGCGATCCTCTCACCCGCCGGTGGCGTAAGCAGCGCATGAAACCGCTGCGCATTGCGATTGTCGGGGCCGGTATTGCCGGCCTCGCTTGCGCCCGCCAACTGCAAATGGCGGGTGTCGCGGTTGAGGTCTTTGATAAGGCCCGCCGGGTCGGCGGCCGCCTGTCGAGCAGGCGTCTGGCCCTGCGCGAAGGCGCCACCCTCGTCGACCACGGCGCCCAGTATTTCACTGCCCGCACCTCCGAATTCCTTGAATGCTGTACGGCGGCCCTCGCCGCCGGTGCAATTCTGCCCTGGCCCGGACGGCTCGATGACCAGCGCGCTGCCGCGCTTGCGGGCAGTGCAGATGACGTGCGCTACCTGGGCAATCCCGATATGAACGCCCTGCCGCGGTGGTTGGCGCAGGACCTGCGCGTGCACTGTGAGGCCGAAGTCTGCGGCCTAAGACGTGTGCCCGCTGGCTGGACGCTGGATTTTCGCGCGAGCCCCTCGGTCGGTGGTTTCGATGCGCTGGTGGTGGCCCTGCCGGCAGAGCAGACCGCGGTACTCCTGGCGACGGCGGCGCCTGCGCTTGCCGCCGAAGCGGCGGCCGCGTGCACGGCGCCGTGTTGGGCCGGGTTATTTGCCTTTGGTGAGTTAGCCCGCTGGCCAGACTGGTGGGGCTTGCGTCCACCCAGCGACCAACCGCTGGCATGGCTGGCCCGGAGCCGCGATGGACGTGGCCTGATTGCGCACGCCACGCCCGCGTGGTCACGCGCGCACCTCGAATCAGATCCGGACGCGGTGATGACGGCCTTGCTCGAGGCCATCGCAGCGCTGGTCCCCGGCCTTGGCCAGCCGGAAGTTGCCACCGTGCATCGCTGGCGCTATGCCTTGGTCGAGCGGGCGGCCGGCAGCGCCTACGGCTTTGATCCGGCGCTTGGCGTGGCGGTGTGCGGCGATTGGCGGCTCGGTCCGCGAGTGGAACTGGCCTGGACGTCCGGCCATACCCTCGGCGGCGCCTTAACCGGATTGCTCCGCTGCCCGCCTCAGGCGTGACCTGCCGCCGGCCCTCGCGGCTGGGCATTGGCCATCGCGGCCAGCGCCGTTGCCAGTAAGTCGCTGCTCTGTTCGGCCAGTAATTCGAAGGGCGCGTGGATAATGCCGGTGCGCACCGCGAGCGCCATCGCCAGCGCCTGCAGCACGTCGCCGTTGCCCACATTAGAGAGCACGGCAATTTCGCGACTGAGCGTGCGCAAAACGCTGTCGAGCAGCTGGCTGACGGTCACCGCCGAGACGGTTTCTGCGTGTAAGGGGAACTGGATATCGACGACCGCCCCGGTGGCGGTCGTGACGCGATAGGGCAAATGTTTCATGGTGACTCTGCGGCTTGGGGGTCTCATCACCATACGCCTGCATGCCAGTCCCGGCTTTGTGCTACGGTCACCGACACTCTTTTTTTTGGTGACCAATGTCTATGCCTTTCGCCTTGCCTCCCTTGGATCTCGGCTCGGTCTTAAGCCCCAAAAGTCGCTGGCAGGCGGCTGAAATCGAAGATTTCGCGACCCACGCACAGCTGCCCTTACGCGTCTCCTCGATTAGCGACGAAGGCTTTCCGCACATCACGTCGCTGTGGTTTCACTATGTTGAAGGGCGTTTCTTCTGCTGCACCCAGAGGAGCGCGCAAGTAAGCCTGCATTTACGGCGCAACCCTCAGGTGGGTTTTGAGCTGGCGGTCAACGCGCCGCCCTATCGTGGTTTGAGTGGGGTGGGGACGGCGCGGGTGCTGGAGGAAGATGCCAGCGCGCTATTGGAAACCCTCGCCGTGCGCTATCTGGAGGGTCGCGACCACAAGCTCAAGGCCTGGCTGATGTCGCGCCTCGCCACCGAAGTCATCCTCGAAATTACCCCGCAGCGGCTGACCAGTTGGGATTTCAGCCGGCGCATGACGCCTTCCGTCAAGGCCTAGAGGCGGCCCTGGGCGCGCACCCAGCGCGGTGTGATGCAAATCGCGTATTCGGTGGGAATCTGGGCCCGCATCCGCTCTGCGACGGCTCCGTTCGGGTTGCTGATATAACGGTCGATCATCAGATTGGTGACGCGGGCGCCATCCGCTAAATCCAGTCGCGCGTCGCCCTGACCGCGCAGGAGTCGATGCCGCTTGCCTTGCAGGGCGATCTCGAACGCGCAGCGGGGATTGGCCGCCAGATTCCGCCGCATCAAGGTGCTGGCCTGCGTGATGCACCAGAACTTCTGCTCCGCGTAAATAAACCACAGGGTGGAAATCAGCGGATAGCCGTGCGGCGAGTTCGACGCAATGCGTACCGGGGTGGAGAGTCCTTCAAGCAGTTCACCGATTTGTTCGGCGTTGAGCGAGCGGACGCGGGGCAGGGGCGTTTTAATCATGCCGCAGTGTAGCCCGAGAGTGCGGGCAGTGGTGTTGCGTGTGACCTTGTTGGTGCTTGTGCCGGCCCGTTCAGGCGTCGACAGGCTCCGCCGGCGTAGTTTGGGGTCAGAGTAAAAACTCATTACTCTGACCCCAAACTCTCAAACGCTCACTGCCGTTCGTTCTAAGCGCGTCCGCGCTTAGAACACCATCGGCATTTCGAGGTGGGTGTCGTAGATGAAGTCGCGATGCGCCAGTAGCGCCGAGGTCAAGGCTGCGGCGATGCGGGGATCGCGATTGCCGTAGGCGCCACGGAAGGCATCCGCCATCGGGCAACGCTCGGCCGGCATGGGGTCGAGCAGCCCGCAGGAAGCGGCCCAGTAGATATCGAGCGCCGAGAGGCGGTCGCCCACCAGGTAGCGCTTGCCGGCGGCCTGCTGGCGGGCCAGTTGTTCGGCAAAGCGTTCCAGAATTTCCGTGATGAGCACCGCCGAGCGCTCGGCGCCGGCCGGCGTATAGCCGTATTTCTGGCCCAGGAATTCAAAAAACGGACGGTTCGGATCGCCCTCGGGCAAGCTCAGCAGCGGCTCGTGCACCATCAACAGGCGCTTCAGCCACACCAGACCTTGTTCGCCGAGCAGCTCGTTGGCCATGCCGAACATCAGGATGCGGTCGGCGCTGGTCGCGGGGATCAGCGGCGGCTCGGGATTCAGGCGTTCGGCCAGATGCAGTTGCTCCAACCAGCCGGAGCGCGGACGTTCGTCGTTCAAGGCCACCACCGGCGCGCTGCCTTGACCGGTCCATTCAATGAGTTCGCTTTGGGTGTTGTGCATGCCGATGGCCAAGTCGGAGGCGTCGGCGTTGGCGCTTTTGACCGCCGTGTAGGAGAGGCCTTTGACATGAAAAACGCCTTTGCAGGACTCCCGCCACGGGCCGGGAATGGGATAGGCGCCAAGCACGATGCGCAGGCCGCTCATGGCCCGGGCTTCGGCGATCGTGACGTACTTGAGTTTGATGTCGGTCATTTCGATGGTCATGGCACAGCTCCCCGTCGTTGTTCTGATATGCCCACAGGATCCTTCATCCACGCGCGATGTGCGAGTCCCGGCGGCTCTGGCTGATCCCGATCAGGGCCTGTTCGGGGCGGGCTGCTACATAGGACACACGCTCGCGCGAGAAGGAGTCTGCGCCCATGGCCACCGTGTTGCCCCTATCAAGCCGTGAAGAAGCGGGCCGCCTGCTGGCCGATCTGCTGGCGCCGCTGTGCCCGGAAGACAACCTGTTGATCCTCGCCCTGCCGCGGGGAGGCGTGCCCGTAGGGTTTGAGATCGCGCAGGCGCTGCGCGCGGAGTTCGATGTGCTGCTGGTCCGCAAGCTGGGTGCGCCGTCCAATCCGGAGCTGGCGCTGGGAGCGATTGCCGCCGGCGGCATCCAGGTGATGAACGGCGATGTCGCGGCCTGGGCCGATGTCGCTCCCGAGGTGCTGTCAGCCCTGATGCAGAGCGAAACGCAGGAGCTGCAGAGCCGGCTTGAGCTGTATCGCCGGCATCGACCGTGGCCGCCAATCGCGGGTCGCACCGTGGTGCTGGTCGACGACGGGATTGCCACGGGCGCCACCATGCGGGCCGCAATTGCGGCGGTGCGGACTCAGGAGCCCTCGCGGGTGGTGGTCGCGGCACCCGTCGCGCCACCCGACACCGTGGCCACGCTGATGCCCTTGGCCGACGCCACGGTGTGTCTTGCCACGCCGGAGCCGTTCGGCGCGATCGCGCGGTTCTACCGTGAATTTCCGCAAGTACCCGACGCCGAGGTGATTTCCCTCCTGGCCCGCGCCTGGCAGCTGCCACATGGGGTAGCGCGCGGCAGTGGGTTGCTGAATCGCTAACAACAAAACCACAGGCGGGGGGAAACCCGCCGAGGGAGGCGCCCATGCTGCTCGAGAACGAAATCCAGAGAATTGACGACAACACGGCGCTGCCGGCCGCAGGCGAAATGCTGTTGCCGGTGGGCGAGGCCGCGCTGGGCGCTTCGCTGGCGCTGCCCGAAGACGCCAAGGGGCTGGTGATTTTGGCGCAGAGCAGCGGCAGTGGTCGCTTCAATCCGCGTACCCGGCGTATCGCTGGACTGCTCTATCGCGGCCGCATGGCCACGCTGCTGCTCGATTTACTGACCCCGGCCGAACACGAACTCGACTGTGAGACCGCGCAGTTCCGGCTCAATGTGCCGCGCCTCGCTGCGCGCCTGATGGCGGCGATCGATTGGGCCACGCGTGATCTGCGGGTGGGCGGCTTACCGCTCGGCCTGTTCGCCGCCCACACGGCCGCCGCTGCCGCCATCGTGGCGGCGGCGGAACGTCCGGCAGCGGTGTCGGCCGTGGTGTGCTGTGGCGGGCGTCTCGATCTGGCGGGCGGCAGCCTCTGGCGCGTGGCCGCGCCCACCTTGCTCATGGCGGGCGAAAACGACCCTGTGCTCCTGAACATCAACCGTTTGGCCGCGCACGAGTTGCCTGCCATCCATGCCCTCGAAATTGTGCCTGCCGCCGCGGATTTGATGAGCGACCCGCTGGCGCTGCCGCAGGTCGCCCTGCTGAGTCGGGTCTGGTTTCAGCGCCATCTCCGCGCGCCCGCGAGCCGCCATCGAACCGCCGCGCACTGAGCAACGCGCGATGCAAGGCCCGATGTTGTTTGCCCCCGACGCCCGCAACGGCGGGGTGTGGACGCAGCTTGCGGGCCATCTGCACCGCACGCTGGCGCGCCTTGAGTACCGCAGGTTTGAAGACGGTGAGCACAAGTCCCGGCCGCTGGACAGCGTGCGGGAGCGCGATGTCTATTTGTTGCAGTCGTTCTACGGCGACGCCGACGACAGCCCCAACGACAAGCTTATCCGCAGCCTGTGGCTGGCCGGCGCCCTGCGCGACGCCGGCGCCTCGCGCGTGACCTTGGTCGCGCCCTATCTCTGTTACGCCCGCAAGGATCGCCGCACCCAGTTGCGCGATCCGGTGTCCAGTCGCTATCTCGCGCAGCTGATCGAAGCGATGGGGATTGCGCGGGTCGTGACCCTCGATGTGCACAATCTGGCGGCGTTTGAGAACGCTTTCCGCATCCCTACCGAACACCTCTCGGCGCTCACCTTGTTCATGCCGCCACTGGCGGCCTTGCTGGGTGCGGCGGAGGTCGTGGTGGTGTCGCCGGACGCCGGCGGGATCGCGCGCGCCGAGGCGCTGCGGAGTCGCCTCGAACGCCAGTCGGGGCGCGCGGTGGGGCGGGCTGTGATGGAGAAACAGCGCAGCGGCGGCGTGCTCAGCGGCGACCATCTGGCCGGCGACGTTGCGGGCCGGGTGGCGGTGCTGATAGACGATTTGGTGAGCACGGGCGCGACGCTCGGTCGCGCCGTGCGGGCGTGCCGGGCGCACGGCGCCACCCGGGTTTATGCGCTGGCGACCCACGCGCTGTTGGCGACCGGTGCCGCTGACACCTTGGCCGGAATGCCGCTCGATGCCTTGCTACTCACCGATTCCCTGCCGCCGCGCGAGTTGCCCGCGAGCCTGCAGGAGAAGGTGCGCTGGCTGCCGGTCGCGCCGTTGCTGGCGGCGGTGGTGCAGCGTTTGCACGACGGCGGTTCGGTCGCCGAACTACTGGCCTGAGCCGGGCGACGCGCAGCGCGCCGCGTGGCGCTCGGCCAGCGTGAGGTACTGTCTGGTCGACGCGAGCCAGCGCCCGTGTTCGCTCACCGCCGCATCGCGCAGATGCCAGGCGCAGAGCTTGGCGCGCAACAGGCCCCGCGCGGCGGTGTGAAATGCCAACAACGATGGCGATGCGATATCGCGGCATTCCCGCGAATAAACCCCGTGCACGAAGCGCCCGACCCAGCCGGCGCCGCTGCGTTCGCACTCCAGCGCGAGGGTGGCCAGTTCCTCCAGCGGATCGAGCAGCCGTAGCGCGCGATTGAATTCCAGACAATCGATGACCAGGGGCGGCGAGCCCAGATAAATATGCTCGGGGCGCAAATCCCCGTGGCCTTCCACGATACGGCCCGCGTTCACGCGGGCGTCGAATTCTTCGGCGTGTCGTTCCAGATAGTGCAACAGGCAGTCGGTGATTCCGCGCAGCAGTTTCAAATCGAGGCCGTAGCCGCCGTCCTCCAGCGCGCGCGCGTTGGCGAGTAGCGCGGCCCGCAGATCTTCCCGATAGCGCGCCGGCGGCAAGTCGATGCGGTGAGCCCGGGCATGGAAGTGGCACAGCAGTGCGCCGAGTTGGCGCAGCCGGCCAAGATCGACATTGCCATGGGCAATCGCGAAATCGAGCATGTGACTGGCGGGCAGGCGGCGCATTTTCACCAGCCAATCCACAATCTCGCCCCCGTCGTGCCCCAGCCGTAGTCGGCCCGCCGGACTGCGAATCACTGGCACCAGCCCCAGATAAACGCCGCGCGCCAGCCGCTGGTTGAGCCGCACTTCTTCGGTGCCGTTGCGATAACGCGCGGCGAGCGTGCTGAGGTCGACGAAGCTGCGGTGGACAGGTTTTTTGAGCTTGTAAACGTGGGTTTCGGTCAGGAACACCCACGACAAATGGGTTTCGATGAACTGTACCGAGCGGGTGCGCGGATAGCTGGCCGGGGTCCGCAGAAACTCCAGCAGTGCCGCCGACTGCGGTGGCTCGCTAGTGACCGACACCCCACTGGGCACAGCCGCTCACGCTTCCACGTGCCGTTTGCCGGTGAGATGCACCGCGCTGGCCTGCGGACCTTCGTCGCCCTGTGCTTCTTGGAAGCGCACTTCGTCGCCGGTGGTGAGTTGGTCGAACGCGCCGTTGGCGAGGCTGTTGCGATGGAAGTACAGCAGTCGGCCGGTGTCGGTCGCGATGCGGCCAAAATCCTGGGCGGGGAACAGTTCGGCGATATAGCCGGACGGCGCCTGCTGATGAATTTTGACCTCACCGCGCTGGCGACGTCGGTGCTCCTGCAACTGGCGGCGCATGGCGTCGAAGGCATCGCGGAGCGCGACATAAATATCAACGTGGGCATGGTGCTCGGAGGGCTCGCGCGCCGCGACCAGTGCCTGATCGGGCACCGTGACATCAACGCGTACGCGGTAATGATTGCCGTGCTGATGGTGCTTATGGGTTTGCTCTACGGTGACCCGGCAGCGCGTGATTTGGTCGCAATAGCGTTCCAGTTTGGCCGCCAGCGTGCGAATGCGGGCGTCGACCGCAGCGGAATGTTCAACGTTATGGAAGGTCACTTCCAGGGGCATTTGCATCAGGAGGTTCTCCGATTTTTAGCGAGGCCGCCTCGGGCTCGCGGTTGTGGGATGGCGGTTCAACATGCGGCGAGGGGCCTGCGATCGCCGCCGCGACCGCCTGGTCCACGTTGTCCAGCCAGACAAAGGTGAGTTGCTCGCGCAGCGGGGCCGGTATTTCGTCCAGATCGCGTCGATTGCGCGTGGGCAGCAGCACGGTGCTAATGCCGGCGCGCCGCGCGGCCAGCACCTTTTCCTTCACGCCGCCCACCGGCAGCACCAGTCCGCGCAGGCTGATTTCGCCCGTCATCGCGACTTCCGGCCGCACCGGTCGCCCGCTGAACAGCGAGATCAAAGCCACATAAATCGCGACCCCGGCGCTGGGCCCGTCCTTGGGCGTGGCGCCGGCCGGCACATGGATGTGCAGGTCGCTTTTCTCCAGCAGATCGCCCGGCAGGCCCAAGGGCTCCAGCTGGGCTTTGGCCGCTGACAGCGCCGCCTGCGCGCTTTCTTTCATCACCTCGCCCAGTTGACCGGTGAGCAACAGGCGACCGCTGCCCGGCACGCGGGTGGCTTCGATAAAAAGGATGTCGCCGCCGGCCGGAGTCCAGGCCAGACCGGTCGCGACCCCTGGCACGCTGGTGCGCATCGCCGTTTCGTTTTCGTGCAGCGGGGGCCCAAGAATGCTGTCGAGATCGGCAACGGTGAGCGCGGGCCCGGCGCCTTTGCCTTCAGCCAGACGCACCGCCAGATGGCGCAGCACGGCGCCAATCTCGCGCTCGATTTGGCGCACGCCGGCTTCGCGCGTGTAGCCGGCAATCAGGGCCGCAATGAGGGCGTCGGTCAGTTCGCCGTGGCTGCTGTCGACGCCGTTCGCGAGGCGTTGGCGCGGGATGAGATAGCGCCGCGCGATTTCCAGTTTTTCTTCCTGGCTGTAGCCGGGCAGGGAAATGATTTCCATCCGGTCGCGCAGCGCGTTGGGAATGCCGTCAAGCTGGTTGGCAGTGCCCAGAAACATCACCTTGGAAAGGTCGAACGTCACGCCGAGGTAGTTGTCGCGAAAGCTGCTGTTTTGTTCCGGGTCCAGCACCTCCAGCAGCGCGGAGGACGGGTCGCCGTGAAAACCACCGGCGCCGAGTTTGTCGATTTCATCCAGCATCAGCACCGGATTGCGCGTGCCGGCTTTGCGCAGCGCTTGCACGATGGTGCCGGGCAGCGCGCCGATGTAGGTGCGGCGGTGGCCGCGAATTTCGGCTTCGTCGTGCACGCCGCCCAGACTCACGCGACCGAACACGCGGCCCAACGCGCGGGCGATGCTGCTGCCGAGCGAAGTTTTGCCCACGCCCGGCGCGCCAACAAAACACAGGATGGGGCTTTTGCCGCCGGGATTGAGTTTGCGCACGGCGAGGTATTCGAGAATTCGGCGCTTCACTTTGTCGAGGCCGTAGTGGTCTTCTTCCAGCACCGCACGCGCGGCTTCGATGTCGATCCGGTCGGCGCTTTCCTTGTCCCACGGCAGCTCGGCAATCCACTCCAGCCAGGTTCTGATTTGCGCGCTTTCGGCCGAGCTTTCACCCATGCGGTCGAGTCGTCGTAGTTCTTTCTGGGCCTGCCGCTGCACGTCTTCGGGCAGATGGGCGTCTTCGATCGCGCGTCGGAGTTCCGAGAGATCTTCTTCGCGGTCTTCGCCCTCGCCGAGTTCTTTTCGGATCGCGCGCATCTGTTCCCGCAACACCGCCTCGCGCTGACGTTCATCAAAGGCTTCGCGTGTTTGCTTGCCAATTTCAGCCGAGATTTTGAGCACTTCCAGTTG
>Ga0255125_1000410_pt1 | contig 13446 bp, 9 predicted proteins | sample Law_Cont_RepC_8d_FD_188557 | JGI IMG/M metagenome (GOLD analysis project Ga0255125, IMG submission 188557) | Freshwater microbial communities from St. Lawrence River, New York, United States - Law_Cont_RepC_8d | ecosystem: Environmental > Aquatic > Freshwater > River | place: USA: New York...
GCCCATGCGCACAAGACCGAACTCGCCTTTGGCATCTGTAATATGGGTAAATGCCACCGTGTTGGCGATGGACAGGGTGGGCACATATGCCAAGCAATGAATCAGCATCAGGGTGAAAAATGTCGGGAAATCGGTCACCCATGTCAGGGCCAGCAGGCTGGCGCCACCAATCAGGTGGCTGACCGCCAGAAATTTCTCAGCCGAGAAAAGGCGGTCGGCAAATGGCGTGCTGAAAAACATCGCGGCAAACGAACCGATGGCAAAGGCATTGAGAACCCACGACTGCTGCCACGGTTCAAAGCTAAGGGGTGCGTTGCCGAGGTAGCCGAAGATCACTGGCAACCAGGCACCCCAGATAAACAACTGAAGCACCATCAGAACGAATAATCTTGTTTTCAGCATGTCAGCCCTTTCCATTGAAATCACAAATCAGGAGATTCCCAACTTCGCGGCAATTGCGTCGGTATCGTAAACGCAACCGCCCCATGTACCGCCACCAGCTTGCTGCAATACAGCCCACAGACGCGTATCGTCCGGCAAGGCGGGGTCGGGCGCAAGACCGGGGTATGGTTCCCGCCCGGCCAGCAATAACGAACCGGAAGCTTCGGTTCCATCGGTTCCCAGCAGATCGAGCGTACCCTCGAGGCGGTTGCGGTCGATAACAATTCTGATGGTGTCGCCATCGCGGAGGCGGCCTATGGGACCACCCGCCAAGGCCTCGGGGCCCACATGACCGATGCACGCGCCCGTGGAGACTCCCGAAAACCGCGCATCGGTGACCAAAGCCACCTGCTTGCCAAACGGCAGATGCTTGAGAGCGGAAGTCACCTGATAGGTTTCTTCCATACCTGAACCAAGCGGACCACGGCCCATCAGCACCATGGTATCGCCCGCCCGGATCTCTCCACCCTTAATGGCGGCAATGGCAGCAGGTTCACCCACGAACACCCGAGCGGGGCCTTGGTGCCTGTAAATGCCATCAGCACCCACCACTGATGGATCGATTGCTGTTGCCTTAATGATGGAGCCTTCGGGCGCGAGATTGCCCTTGGGGAACACCACGGTAGCCGTGAGGCCAGCTTCGCGTGCCCGGGTTGGAGAGTAAATCACACTGTCTGGGTCGACACCTTCGTCGGCTAACGCCTGACGCACCTTTTGCCGGCGATCGCTGGTTTGCCACCACGATAGAACCTGATCCAGAGTTGAACCCGAGACCGTGCGCTGTGAAAGGTCCAGCAGTCCCATATCACGTAAATGGAGCATCACTTCAGGCACGCCACCGGCCTGAAATACCCGCACCGTGGTGTAGCCAACAGGCCCATTGGGCAAGGCATCGACAAGCCTTGGAACCTTGCGGTTGATGGCAATCCAATCTTCAACAGTGGGCCGGGGAATACCCGCGGCAAAAGCCGTGGCTGGAATATGCAACAGCAAGTTGGTAGATCCACCAAAGGCGGCATGCACCGCCATGGCGTTGTGAATGGATCCCGGAGTGATGATGTGGCGGGTCAACAGGCCGGCAGAGGCATTGGCCGCCAAGGCCCGGGCCGAAGCGCGTGCCATTTGCAGCCAGATCGGTTGGCCTGAAGGGGCCAGCGCGGTGTGGGGCAGTGAGAGGCCCAGCGCCTCGGCCACCACCTGCGCTGTCGCTGCTGTACCGAGAAATTGACATCCACCGCCCGGCGTGCCGCAGGCACGGCAGCCCATGGCGGCAGCCTCTTCAAGGCTGATAAGCCCGTGGGAGAAGCGCGCGCCGATGGTTTGAACCTTGCCGGCATCTTCGGCATCGCGGGCTGGCAAGGTTACGCCACCGGGAACAATGATCGTGGGAAGATCGCGGCAGCCGGCAAGGGCCATCATCATGGCGGGCAAGCCCTTGTCGCAGGTCGCCACACCCATGACACCCTTGCGGGTGGGCAGGCTGCGCGCCAGACGGCGCAACACCATGGCAGCATCGTTGCGGTAAGGCAGGCTGTCCATCATGCCTGTGGTGCCTTGGGTGCGGCCGTCGCACGGATCGGTCACAAACCCGGCAAAGGGAATGCCACCTAGGCGGGTAAATTCCTCGGCTGCGGCACGCACCTGCAAAATCACTTCCCAGTGGCCTGTGTGATAGCCAAGCGCCAGCGGTGTGCCATCCGGTTCCCGCACTCCGCCTGCTGTACTGAGCACCAAAAACTCGGGGCGGCCCATCTGCCCCGGCGTCCAGCCCATGCCGGCATTTTGTGTCCAACCAAAAAGGTTGCCGCTGGGGGCTTTCAAAAGCAGTTCCTGCGTCAGCGGCAAAGAGCCTTGTGGCCCGGCAGCCACACTGACAATGTTCCAGTCGGCGGGCGTGCCAGCCAACGAATCGAGCGGAAGCGTCATGCAGAGTTTCCGTGGCGGTGGGGAGGTGATGACAATCTACGACGCAACGGTCAGTGGAACCAGCCGGGGCCGGGGAAGCAGCACTCCCAGAATGCCGCTGTGCCTGTGCGCCAATTGCGCAAAGTCGAGACGCAGAAACGCCGTGAGGGACGGATCGGGGCGGGTGGATAACCACAGCCGCGCCAAGGCTGCCATGTGGGCATCGTACATCGACTGGCTTTCCGTATGGGCGTGGCAGCGGCCGGGGTGGCGTCGCAGATCTCCGTTAAAGCGTGGATGAATATGATACAACTCGTGAAAGATGGTAACCATCTTCTCGTCAAACGACTGGTCCATAAATCTGGGCAAACAAAATGTGACGTGGTAGAGCATTTCCACGCCGTTGAGCAGATGCCGCTGAACTTGAAAGGTGCGACTGCCTCTGCGTACATGCACGGAGCCGTCTGGGAACCGTAATGGAGTTACGCGTGCCTGCAACCCGTAGCGGGTGCGGGCGCGCGCCAGACTGACACCAATAAGTAACTGCGCGGCGTCGATATGCCCCAGTTCCTCGCAGCCACTGGATATGGCACCAATAAGTGCTGTCATGGCGGTGCAAAAGTCGAATGGCCTGTCAGTGGGGCCAGTATCGCGCCATGGGGGTGCTGTCACCACAGGCTCGTGCTCCACCGTCAGGCAACGGCGTTTCAGCGACTGGCAATCAGGGCCAGTACCCCACCGGTAGATCAACGGAAAACTCGAAGGCATCGTATGACCCGAAGAATCGGGAAGATCGGCTCAAGCGGCACCAGCCGCATGGCCGATATTTTCCACAGACTCATAGCCGGCGCAAGTCGGCACGGTCGAATTCCTCGAGGTGTGCCATGGCGCGGACCAGAATCTTGATGTTGGGACTAGGGCTTGGGCTGGTATGCCCGGCACTTTCAGGTTGCCAAACCCATGTTGGCGGTATGACCCTGCCTTCAGCCGCTTATCTTGAACACCCACCTCAGTATATTCCACCTAGCCCGCCATTCGCACATACACGCGAATTGGCGCAGCAGGAAGAAATCGCCAGCAGGCCGGCTCCGGGCGCTGTCCCAGGGCGATAATACTGCCACAACACGGGTTGTCGGATCCTCCTGCTGCGTTCATGCTGGACGCTGGTGCAGGAGGAATGCGATGAGTCTGTGGGTGCATGTTCTGATCGTTGCCAGCATTTCGCTGGCATCTTTTTGTGCCATCATGCTCATATTGCGCATAGTTTCGCCCCACCCAGCCCATTTGGGTGGATTGGGCGGTTTGCATGCTTGCTCGAACATGCCCAATGCCGTTTCCTCGGTAGATCCTCGGCCATCATTCCATATCGCACCGTTCGAATGCCCCATCTCAGAAGAATCAGCGTCAAATCTTTTAGTCATCCTCATGGCCGGTCAGCCCAGAACCATGCTTGTGCATCGCGACGGACCTTATTTGCACTTTGAATGCCGCAGCCTGATCTTCAGGTTCATCGACGATGTCGAATTCCTCATCGACGCCCCCCATGGCTTGATCGAGATACGCTCAGCCTCACGGGCCGGGCATTCCGATATTGGTGTCAACCGCGCGCGCATGGAACGCCTGCGCCAGCAGTGGAACGACCTACTTAAAGCAAAAGGGCCGGCCTGAAAGGCCAGCCCCTCTCAAGTTTCTGTTCGACGTTGATATCAGTCGCGGCTGCTGTTGAGCTTCATCAGCAAGCGAAGGATTTCCACATAGAGCCACAACAGAGTTACGAGCAAGCCAAAGCCGCAATACCATTCCATGTACTTGGGCGCGCCGTTCTGGGCTCCTTGTTCGATGGCATCGAAGTCGATGATAAAGTTGAAGGCCGCAAGGCCTACCACAAACAGAGAAAAGGCAATGCCAATCGGACCGTTGCCATGGATGTAGGGCATTTGCATGCCAAACAAGTTCATGACCATGGTGACCAGATAAACAACGACCACAGCAAATGTGCAGACCAAGATCCCCTTGGTGAGTGCAGGTGTGGCACGCAGGGTCCCGTTGGCATAAAGGAAGAGCATCAGGCCAAGGACTGAAATGCTGAGCAGAACAGCCTGAGCCACAATGCCGTGGAAACGGGTTTCGGCCAGCCCGGAAATCAAACCCAAGGCTAAACCCTTGCCCAGAGCATAAACAGGGGCCAGCACTGGAGACCAACTCGGTGCAAAGCACATGACAAGGCAGGAGACAAAGGCGCTAATGAGGCCGACGCCGGCCAGCACCTGAACCTGCTGCAAGCCGGCGAAAACGTCGCCGGCGTTCCTAAAGGCTTCCAAGGTCTGGTAGAAGGAATAACCACCCGTCAGCAATACCAGACCGAGCAGAATCATGGTTTTGACTGCGGTGCCGGAAACAGACATCACGGCGGCATTCGACCACTGACCGAGCGATGGGGCGGAATTCAACCCTTGGCTCAGGACAGGATTTCCAGATCTAATGACATCACTCATGGGACGTACCTCCTAGCACACGCGGATATCGCTTGGCCAACTTTTGTTGTACTCTCAAGGATATGGTAGCACAATCCCGCAAGACTACCCGGCGGAGGCCATCGCCATGAACACAGGCTATTCCAGACCGTTGCCCGACCCGACAGCCACGTTGTATGCCGGTGAAGACACTCTTCAAAGGATGGTGAATGCCGTGGAAAAGGTACGCGACCGCCTTAAGCGTTCAACAAAAGCCTTGGAAGAAGCCGGAGTGCCCTACGCGGTCGTGGGTGGTAACGCCGTGGCTGCGTGGGTGAGCGAAGTAGACGAGTCTGCTGCAAGAAACACCCAAGATGTGGATATCCTACTGCGGCGTGAAGATCTGGAAAAGGCTACTGTGGCTCTGGAAAAAGTGGGGTTCATTCACAAGACTGGTGCGGGCATCACTATGTTTGTGGATGGTCCAGGCGCAAAGGCACGTGACGCGGTCCACGTGATTTTTGCCAACGAGAAAGTGCGCCCCGAATACGAATTCCCCGCCCCGGATGTGGCCAGTTCAGTAATCAAATCAAACAATATGCGCGTATTGGCCCTTGAGGATCTGGTGCGGATGAAGCTGACATCGCATCGACTCAAAGACCGGGTTCACATTCAAGACCTTGCCTTCGTTGAATTGATCGACAGCAAAATGGTTGGCCGTATGGATGGCGAATTAGGTGCGCGACTCCAATCAATTTTAAACAATCCAGAAAGCTAATATTCGCTTTCCTACTCTTGCTCAGTCGCATGGCTGTGGCGACCAAGCTCGAAAGTATTTTTGCCGCAGCCGATGATTGTGTTCCCTGCCCGATTCATCAAGCCCCTGACCAACGAGACCTTTCATGCCGGTATGCTTCCGCCATGTACTGCTGCTAGGCATTGTGTTCCTGACGGAGCACGTGGTGCAGGCTGCGGATGTTACTACCCCTCAGTTTACAGCCGGGCAGATCGAATATTTCGAAACTAAGGTGCGCCCACTGCTGGTTGAGCATTGCCACCAATGCCATAGCGAGAAGGCCAAAAGCATCAAAGGCGGATTACGCCTCGATGACCGGGCCATGATCATGAAAGGCGGCGACTCGGGTGCCGCCTTTGTTCCGGGTAAACCATCTGAAAGTCTTCTGATCAAGGCGGTGCACTGGCAAACCGTTGAAATGCCTCCCAAAGGAAAACTAAAAGACGCTGAAATTGCCACATTGGAAAATTGGATCCAGTTGGGAGCGCCATGGCCAGATGCACCAGCACAACCCCTGAACCATGCCACACGAGTCTACGACTGGGCCAAATGGCGCGACCACTGGTCATTCCGCCCAGTGGTGAAACCAGCACTCCCGCCAAATGCCGATACCGGCTGGTCGAATGACGATATTGATCGTTTTGTGTTCGCGAAGCTTCGCGATGCGGGTCTTAAGCCTGCGCTGCCGGCATCTCCCGAGGTACTTGTCCGCCGCATCTACTTCGATCTTATTGGCCTGCCGCCCAGCCCTAAGCAGGTCGATGCGTTTGTCGCAGAGGCCCGTCGCGATCGCAAGAATGCTGTTCGAAAGCTTGTAGACGACCTGCTCGCTTCGCCACACTACGGCGAGCGCTGGGGCAGGCATTGGCTCGATGTGGCGCGATACAGCGATGGTCATGGCGGGTTCCTCGATAGCAACGTCTACCCTGAAGCATGGCGTTACCGCGACTGGGTGGTGCAAGCCTTCAACAACGACATGCCGTTCGACACATTCCTTCGCATGCAGATTGCTGGCGACCTTATTGGAGGTCCGCGCGATGCTGTCGCCACAGGGTTCTTTGCCATTGGCCCAACCTATATCAGCGATGGTGGCGACCCGGAGAGCATCTCGCAGGCGCGGGCAGAAACGCTTTCCGACCGAATCGACACGCTTGGCCGCGGCATGCTTGGCCTAACGATTGCATGCGCCAGATGCCACGACCACAAATTCGATCCTCTCCCCACACAGGACTATTACTCTCTGGCAGGAATTTTTGATAATTCCGTCGTTCAATTGGCGCCGATCGGCACGCCCGAGGCCGTTGGTAAATTCGAGCAGCACCAAAAGACGGTATCTGAGATCACACAAAAAACCAACAAACTTCGCAACAGCCTGAAGAAAGAGAATCGCACTGCCACAGATAGTGAAATGCGGCAACTGGCAGCATGGGATGCGCAACTGGCCGACCTTAAACGCGCCGTACCAGCAGCTCCAGCAGGTGTTCATGTTTTGAAGGACAACGGCTCCACCGACATGAAGGTTGCCATCCGTGGCGACCTCCGCAAAACCGGCGAAGTAGCTCCACGACGATTCCCGCGGATTCTTGCCGGCGACAAACCGCTTGCCTTCGACAAGGGAAGCGGCAGATTGCAACTGGCGGCGGCCGTGACCGATCGCAACAACCCGCTTACGGCCCGAGTGTTCATCAACCGGGTTTGGTTGCACCACTTTGGTGAAGGTTTGGTGCGAACTCCAAGCAACTTTGGCGCTCTGGGAGAACAACCTACCTACCCGGAGCTACTCGACTGGCTCACATCTCATTTTCTTGATTCTGGCCAATCCATCAAGGCGTTGCACCGAGTCATCATGAATTCGGCGAGTTATCAGATGGACAGCACCTTTGACGATGCCGCCTTCAAAAAAGACGGCGACAACCGGCTCTTGTGGCGGATGAATTCGCGTCGGCTTGACGTGGAAGCATGGCGCGACAGTCTGTTGAACGTCACCGGAGAACTCGACACAGCCATGGGTGGCCCACCTACCGACCGCATCGATACCCCACGCCGTACGCTTTATTTCAAAGTCAGCCGTAATGGCGATGTGTTTCAAACCGATGAATTTCTGCGTCGTTTCGACTTCCCGTTGATGCGCGCCACAATCGACCAACGGCCCACCAGTACGGTGCCACAACAATATCTGTTCCTCATGAACAGTCCGTTTATGCTTGCGCGGGCCAAAGCACTGGAAAAGCGATTGGCCACCATGGCCACAACGGATCGTGAGCGAATTGAATTCGCCTATTTGCTTCTTTACCAGAGGCCTGCGACAACCGACGAACTCGATATTGGCATGGAGTTTCTGAAGACCACGCCTGAGGCGAACGGTCTGAAGGCTTGGGACCAGTATTCTCAGGTGCTGTTGGCAGCCGATGAATTCATGACTGTGAAGTGAGCGATCCACACGAGGTAAGATTCATGTCTCACCACAATTTGTTGTCATCGATTTCGCGGCGCGATTTGCTCGGCCGCATAGGGGCAGGATTTGGTACTATCGGTCTGGCGGGGGTCGTGCCGCAATCCAAGGCAGCCATGCCAGTGCCTACTTCGCCTGTCGCATTGAATGCTCCGCACTTCGCACCCAAGGCAAAACATGTCATCCAGCTATTCATGCCGGGTGGCCCGTCGCAGGTCGACACCTTTGATTACAAACCGGAAATCGCCAAGCACAAAGGCGAGCGACCCGGTCTGGTGGATCGCAAATCACTTCGGAACACCAAAAATGGGCTAATGCCCTCGCCATTCAAATTCAAGCAGTATGGCACCTGCGGAAAATGGGTCAGCGATATATTCCCTCAGGTTGGCGCGTGCGTAGACGACATCAGCTTTATCCACTCCATGCACACCGACATTCCCGAACATGCCGGCGCCATCTTGATGATGAATTTGGGGCACCTGCAACCGAACCGCCCCAGCATGGGATCGTGGCTGGTTTATGGACTGGGTACAGAAAACCAGAACCTGCCCGGATTCGTGGCCATGAGTCCGCGTGCCGAACCTAGGGGTAGGCTAGCCAACTGGGGCAACGCGTTTCTGCCGGGCGCCCATGCTGGTACCTATGTGAATATCCACGACATGACCCCGGAAAAAGTCTTACAGGACCTGAAAAGCCTGCATCTTTCACCCGACCAGCAACGCAAGCAGGTTGACCTGCTAGCGCGCCTAAACAGAATGGCGCTGGAGCGCCAGCCACACGATTCCCGGCTGGAAGCGGGTATCCAAACCATGGAGATGGCCTTCCGTATGCAATTTGCCGCACCGGAGGCATTTGACCTCCGGACAGAATCGGCCAAAACACTCGCCATGTACGGTGACAGTGAATACGCAAAGGGTTGTTTGATTGCGCGCCGTCTTGTGGAACGTGGCGTGCGATGTGTGCAACTGTCGCACTCCATCGACGGGTACGACATCGCGTGGGACACAGGCCACGACGATATTGTTGGCGGACACAAGCGGCTAGCTGACGCATGCGATCAAGGGATTGCGGCGCTGATACGCGATCTGAAACAACGCGGATTATTCGATGAGACGCTGGTGATCTGGGGCGGTGAATTCGGCCGGGCCCCTACTTCGGAAGGGCAGAAGGGTCGCGACCACGACCATTATGGATTCACGGTATGGATGGCTGGAGGTGGTGTGAAAGGCGGGTTCAGTTACGGGGCCACCGATGAATTCGGCCTCTCAGCGGTGGAAAACCGTGTGCATGTACACGACCTGCACGCCACCATCCTCCACTTGATGGGCCTGGATCACGAAAAACTAACATACCGCTACAGCGGCCGCGATTACCGTTTGACCGACGTCCACGGTCGGGTGGTGAAGGAAATTTTGGCGTGATGAGGGATTTCACTGGAAGACATCTATAGATCTGTATTTGTTTGAAATCCTATTTTTCCCATTAGATTGCGAAGAGCCCCGCACGACTGAGTAAGGGGCTACGCGCCAAGCATCGAGATCCAACACCATTGGGAATTCCGTCACGTATTCACCCAGAAATCTCTGACCTCTTACTCAGGCTCGCGGGGGCTCTTCGTCGCTGTGAAGCGGCCATCACAACTTCCCGGTTCTTAAAAACGCGTGGCGCACCTTGGTTGTCACTCGTTTGCCTGTGGTGGAAACAAAGGTTACTTCTCCCGGGGCGAACTCAAGCGATTTGACCATCTCGAAACCGTCGGGAATCTTCACCACTCCCTGAATGTAATAAACGATTGTGGGTTTTGTACCTTCCAGCTTGACTGAGGTTGCAACGCCTTCCTTGTTAAGAATGTTGTCGGATGTCGAGGCCTTCAAACCATCAGCAAAAAACGATGTGACATCTTCAAGACCCAGACAGTTGTTGCGGCCATTCCATGGGTGGCCATGACGGCCGCGGTTCTCGATCCAGAACACCGTACTATTCAGAACATCAGCGTCTTTCAGAGAAAACCAGAGATACCCGGCTTCGGTAAATGTGGCTGTCATCCACGCGGGACCATTTGTTTTCTCCCACGGTTCGTTCACCACCTGAACCAGATCGGCATGCCCTTGTCTCGCTGGCAAACGAGTAAGATCTGCATCCGGCTCACCTTTCCAGGCCACTGGAACCTTGGCCAGCGTTGTCCACCTAGCACCCGGTAACAGGGACTGATATTCCCTCTGTTTCGGATCGCTAAATATTCCGGGGTAGGTCATTCCCAATCGAAACGCGCTCGATGCCAATCGGACCGAGCCTTCCTTATCGGGCATTGCAAGCGTTGCATGGTGACCGAGCGGCACATTTCCGGTAAAGCCATTAATAATGTGCTTGGAGTAGACCACATTCTGATCCGCAACCAATGACAGTTCCTTGGTTACCTCGCCTCGGCGGACGCGCGTTTCAATCGACATCGTCAAAGTGGTCACGTCAGTCAAGTTTGTCGTGCCAACATACTTCCATTTTTCACCAACAATTTCGCCATGGGGAGGGTGTTTTTCCCCAGCAAGCGAATCAGAGTTGCCGCCAAACGGCATGCAGAAAAAGTCGCCACGCAGGGCATTGAGTACCGGGGCAGGCATGACCGATGGCTTCTCATCCTGCCATGGGCTGACATGGTAAGGACGTACAGGTTTGGAAGAGTCGCGGAAGAAGGTGACTGGGGCCATGTGCCCGCCCAATTCGGTAACCGCTAGTTCCACGTGTTGGGTTGAGACTACAAAACTAGGCTGCGAGTGAATCGTGCGCGTGCCAGGTTCTTGGCCAATACCAATCGTCGAGAACGGCACCATGGCCAACGCGATAGCAGAAACACTTAGCCATAAAATTTTCATGGTAGCAACCCTTATTGGTAGCCGTTCAACTCACGGCTTTTTTGCCTTAACCACCAGCGTTACAGGTTGCGATGGCAGTGTCACTAAGGTGTTGGCCTTGGGCTTGGTGGGATCTTTTGTAAAGGGTACCTGCGCCTGACCGGATGACGTTACCGTATAGCTGCCGGGGCGCGCGCCCGCCTGAATCTCAATTGTCATGGATCCGGAGGTTTTGCCTTCACCAATAACAACTTGACTCATTTTCACAGGCCCGGGCGGTGTCAACCCGTTCACGGTTACCGCTCCCTTGAAGTCGGCCCATGGCCGGTCGCAGATTACATCCACTGTTGTTTTGGAACCCGCTTCGATCTCCAAGGTGTCTTTTGCAAATCGCAAGGCAAACGGAGGTTTCTCGGCTAAGACGGCCACCATCAGTTCACGCGTCGGCCTGCTCGACGCCTTGTTCTGCTGGGCTTCGACACGTGTATAGGCACGCACCTCGCGTCTTAATTCGCCCTGCGGCGTTGTCACTATTGCCGCAAGCCGAATTGGGCCGGCAAATTCCGGCGCATCTGCGTCGGCCCATAGCGCAATCACTCCACGGGTATCCGACACGATGCTCGTTTCAGCCATATGCAAACCCTTGGGCAGGCTTTCAGCAACAATTCGTACTGGCCCTGTCACGCCTCCGGTATGTTGAAGGATCAAGTCTAGGTACTGCGCTCCACCACGGTGTATGGTGGTCCCACCCGGCCCAGGATTCTGATGGTGAATCACCATGGCATGAACATCCGGTGCCACTGGACGAACCACCAACACATACTGTTGGCGCGGTCCACCCCGGCGATACCGATCCTGAACCAGCAACCGATACACACGCTTGGCATTCAGCCGAACCATTCCCTGCGGGTCGCGTATGTGGCCATCGAACGCGTTGACACGCGGCCCAAAGTCGTCTAATTCGGCCATACGGCTATCTTTGTCATCCATGACCACCGCCACGGGGTCGGCACGGCCGCCAATCCGCTCGCAATGAACATCGACCATGTATTCACCATCGGATGGTGGCGTGAATTCGTACCAGTCAGCATCGCGTTCTTGATCGAATCGCCCACTCACCACTGCGGGAAGAACAATTTTTTGGGCCTTGGCAGGGTCGTTATTGGGTTCCTGTTCCAGTGTCACTGCCTGATCGGTAACCAGCACGGGTACAGGGTTGGCGGGAATGCCACCGGGAGACAACCTTACCTGATACCCCGTCAAGGCACCGGTTGCAGCAGTGGGCAGCACACTGTGCGCCGTGGGATGATCGATGAACCTGTACAGGCCACGCGTGACAATATCAGCAGGTGCCGTGACTGTTTCGCGATATTCGTCGAGGGCCGCGGCATCCATGAGCAAGGCGGTACGCCGCGCAGATGGGCCGAGGTTCCAACCCAAGGCCGTCAATTCAACGGGTTTTCCCGCCTGCAGTGCGCGCGGATAGACATTCTCGATCCGTGGTCGATCGGTCACTATCAACCGGTAGGGCAATCCACCGGCATAAGCCAAGTCGGCAACAACAATACCGTAATCGCCGTCTGCTGGCGGAGTAAACGCGATGAGCGGATCTCGGCCATCATGATCCGAGTTGAATGCCAGAGTCTTGCCAGCGGCATTAGTGATGGTAAGTGTGGCATCGAGCGCCGAATCGATCGACTGGGCGCGCACCTCCACGACCCATCGTTTGCCTGCTATTCCTTTCAGCCGATAAAAATCTTGCCTGTTGCCGTCCGTCAGGCCACTGACCGCCGTATTGATTGCGATATCTTGCGCCTTGGCCAATTCGTGGATATCTTTTGATTTCACGACCTCCGCCAAACCCTTCGATACCGTGAACAGTCGTGGCGAACTGAGTCCCCATGGACCCAGAACCCGAATATCGCGCGTTCCTTCCGGGACGTCGTTGCTTATGGTGATTTTGAATTTGCGATCAGAAACAAACGTGGCGACAATTCCCGGATGGTCGGCAATCAGCCTTTTGGCACCTTCCAGATCAGCCCCTTGGATTTCCACCTCAACGGTTGAACCGACCGATGCCCCTGCCGGGAAAATCCGGTCCAACCGGGGCGATGGCAATTCCGCATGCGCCGTGGCAGTGGCCAGCAGCGCAATCCATAGGCAATATCGCATCGTGGTTCCGCCGTCAGCCGACCAGTTCTCGGATCGGTTCGCCTTCGCTCAAGATCGGCATCGGGCGCTGTGCCTGATCGTAAAACACATGCTTGTGATCGATACCCAAAGCTGTGTACATGGTGCTCAGCACACACCCGGGGGTGTACGGTTTGGTGGTGGGGTACTCGGCGGCAGCGTTGGTGGACCCAACAGCCTGCCCCATTTTCAGACCACCACCAGAGAACAGTACAGACATCGCGCCGGGCCAGTGGTCTCGTCCAGCGCCGGAATTGATTTTAGGCGTGCGACCAAATTCACCCATGGCCATCACCAGCACCTGTTCGTGCATACCACGGTCGTACAGGTCGCGGACCAACGCTGCCACCGATTGGTCGA
>Ga0255125_1000412_pt1 | contig 13392 bp, 9 predicted proteins | sample Law_Cont_RepC_8d_FD_188557 | JGI IMG/M metagenome (GOLD analysis project Ga0255125, IMG submission 188557) | Freshwater microbial communities from St. Lawrence River, New York, United States - Law_Cont_RepC_8d | ecosystem: Environmental > Aquatic > Freshwater > River | place: USA: New York...
GGGGGCAGCGCGCCTGCTGGACGGGGCGGTTGCTGAGGATTTTGCGGATTTTGCGGTTCAGCCATGGTGCGTTATCCCGGGCGTGATGGCCCATCATCTTCCATCGTCTGGCAGCCGGATGAACCGGGCTCATTTCATTGAATACGAAAAGGAATTGGGTCAGGCCGGCCTGTTTAATCGGTAGCCGGGCCTGGGAGATTGGACGATCAATCGTCGTCGTCATCCTCGAAGTCATTGCCGTCGCCATCATCTTCATCGAAGAGGCCTTTTTCAGCCATGGCAATACGGCCCGCGAGTTCGGAGGGTTTTTGTGCCTTGATGAGGCATTCTTCCTTGTCGCAGAGGCCGTTTTTCCAGAGGTTGAAGAGGCTTTCATCCATGAGGAACATGCCGTCTTTTCGGCCGGTCTGGATGGAGGAGTCGATGCGGTAGGTTTTGTTTTCGCGGATGAGGTTGGCGATGGCGGCGGTGACCACCATCATCTCGTAGGCGGCGATGACACCTTCGGGTTTTTTGGGCATTAGGGTTTGGGAGAGCACGCCAATTAGGGCAGTGGAGAGCTGGGTTCGGATTTGGTCTTGGGCGTCTTGTGGGAAGACATCGATGATACGGTTGATGGTGGAGCTGGCGGAGTTGGTATGGAGGGTGCCGAAGACGATGTGACCGGTTTCGGCAGCTTCGATGGCGGCGTGGATGGTTTCGAGATCGCGCATTTCACCGACGAGGATCATGTCGGGATCCATACGGAGGGCGCGGCGGATGCCCTCTTTGAAGCTGGCTACATCGACGCCAATTTCGCGCTGGTTGAAGAGGCTTTTCTTGTTTTTGTGGAAGTACTCGATGGGGTCTTCGAGCGTGATGACATGGCGGTCGTAGTTATCGTTGATGAAGTTGAGCATGCTGGCGAGGGAGGTGGTTTTGCCCGAGCCGGTAGGGCCTGTAACCAGGAGTAGGCCACGGGGCCTGGTGATGAGGCGTTTGATAGCCTCGGGCATGCCGATCTGCTCGAAGGTAAGGAATTGGCTTGGGATACGGCGCAAGACCATACCAATGGAGCCACGCTGCTTGAAAACAGCGACGCGGAAGCGGTATCCATCGACAAATTCGATGGCGAAGTCGGTGCCGCCGTGCTCTTGGAGTTCTTGCTGGTTTCTGTCAGGCGTGATGGATTTCATCAGCGCCATGGTGTCATCGGCCTCGAGTTCCTTGACATCGAGTTTGCGCATGCGGCCAGACTTTCGCACCAGTGGGGTTTGGCCCACGGAGATGTGCAAGTCGGAGGCTTTGAGCTGGATGACTGTGTGGAGGAGCTTGTCGATGAGAACGGAGCCGTTGAGACCCATATTTTGCCTGCTCCATCGGATTGCGAGAACAGAAAAGAGGGAGGGCTACACTGCCCTGCCCTAGTTGTTTGAGAAACTGGCCCAAACTGCTAATTCGTGCTGAGTCGTTATTGGAAATTATGGGGCCTTTAGGAACTTCAGCAACCTAAAAACGCCATTAGGCGGTTATTTGGCTGCTTTGGCCGGCTCTTTGGCATCCTTTTTGGGAGATTCGGGGGGTGCGCCATCGTGCGATGGGTCGTGATGGCAGGTGCTGAGCACCTCCTCAAGCGTGGTGAGGCCCTTGAGTGCCTTCATGATGCCGTCGGACAAAAGGTTGGTCATGCCACCGGCGAGGGCGACGCGGCGTATGGCTTGAGTGGGTTCGCGCTTGAAGGTCATTTCGCGTAGTGGCCCATTCATGCGCATCATTTCGAAGATGCCCCTTCGGCCCCGGTAGCCTTTGTTATTACAGTGGGGGCAGCCGCGACCCATCATGAAAGTAGCGGTTTTTAACTGTTCTGGGGTTATGGCTGCGGCTCTGATTTCTTTTTCAGGTGGCTCGTAGGGGGCTTTGCATTTTTGGCAGACGATGCGGACCAGGCGTTGGGCCATGATGGCAATGACGGAACTTGCGACGAGGAATGGCTGGACGCCGATATCGACGAGGCGGGTGATGGCACTTGGGGCATCATTAGTGTGGAGTGTGCTGAAAACCAAGTGTCCGGTGAGGGAAGCTTGGACGGCGATTTCGGCGGTTTCGGGATCGCGGATTTCACCGACGAGGATGATGTTCGGGGCTTGGCGCAACATGGCGCGGATGATTCGGGCGAAATCGAGCCCGATTTTGTGTTTCACTTCGACCTGATTGATACCTGGAAGGTAATACTCGACGGGGTCTTCTGCGGTGATGATTTTCTTGTCTGGGCGGTTCATCTCGTTGAGTGCGGAATAAAGCGTGGTGGTTTTGCCGGAGCCTGTGGGCCCGGTGACCAAGAAGATGCCGTTGGGGCGTTTGATGATGTTGTTGAAGCGGGCGTAATCGGTTTCGCTGAAGCCCAGGTCTTTGATGCTGACATTGATGTTGCTGCGGTCGAGGATGCGCATGACGCAGGACTGGCCGTGGCAGGTTGGGAGCATGCTGACGCGCATGTCGAAGTGTTTGCCGCCCAAGGTGAGTTTGATTCGGCCGTCTTGGCAGCGGCGTTTCTCGGCGATATCCATATTCGCCATGATTTTGAGGCGAGAAAGCAGCGGAGCCAGAAGGCGGCGCGGTGGGTTATCGCGCTCGACGAGGACGCCGTCGATGCGATAACGGACGCGGATGCGCTCGGCGAATGGCTCGATGTGGATATCGGAGGCGCGGGTGTTGATACCTTCCTGGATGAGAAGGTTGACCAGGCGGATGATTGGTGCGTCGCTTCCGTTTGCATCGGCGCTGTTGTCATTGCCGCCGGTGTTTTCGGTGTCGGTGAAGTCGATGGCTGTATCGGTGAACTCTGCCAGCATGGAGTCGACCGATTCGGTTTCGGTTTGGCCATAGTGACGGTTGATGGCGTCGATAATTTGTTCGCGGGCTGCCACTGAGGCGAGGATGTCTTTATTGAGGATGAATTGGAGTTTGGTGATGGTTTCGTAATTGGTGGGATCGCTCATGGCGATCTTGAGTGCGGGACCATCCATTTCGACGGGGAAAATAATGTTTTCGCGGGCGATGGATTCGGGAACCAGTTCGACCACGGAGCCGGGAACGGTTTTGTCGGTGAGGTCGATGTAGTCGAGTTTGTTGAACTCTGCGAAGGCCTTCATGGCCTGATCGATAGAGCAATAGCCCAACTTGACGAGAACATCCTGGAGTTTGGCGCCGGATTGCTCCTGCATGGACCGAGCTTCTTCCAGCTGGTCTGGGCTGAGGATCTTGTCACGAACAAGGAGGTCTGAGAAGTTGCCCTGGGCCTTTGCCATGAACCTTGACTCCCGTGCCGTGCAACCGAAACCCGGCGGAAAAAGTACCAAGTGGGCTGGTCGACCCCTTGGAAAGCCGGGCAAACCAGAAAGGTCGCCGCCATGTCGAATCGGCTGAATTGCTTCAATCGCTTCAATCTCCTTCAGTATGCCATAGTGAAAGCCCCTGACAAGCATGTGAATAAAAGGTACTTCGGGCTGGAAATTGCCTTGGGGTGCAATTGTGATGGCATTGTGAAGGCAAGGAGTGGTCTTTCCAGCTTGCTGGCCTGGGCGGAACCGGACTAAGATCGCCGCTTGGTTGGCATCTGGCGGAAGGAACTGCCAAGAGCTGTAAGAGTGCCGGGGTTTTTAGCAGTGGGCTTAAGTCATTCCAACCTGATTGCGCAGTCGAATCACTCAGCAGGTGCGGGTGGCCCCAAACGAATTGCCATTGTTGGTTCGACAGGAACCATTGGGGTTAATTGTCTGGATGTGGCAGCGCATTTACCCGAGAGGCTTCAGGTAGCGGGAATTTCTGGGCATTCGAACACTCGATTACTGAAGGAACAGGCCGAAAAACACCGTCCGGACTGGGTTGCAGTTACTGATGTTGTTGCGGCTGCTGGATTGAAGCAGGGGGATTTGCCCGCGGGATGTGAATTGGTTGTGGGGCAGGATGCCTTGGCCCGCAAGGTAGCAGGTCCGGGTCATGAGTTGGTAGTTTCGGCCATTGTGGGGGCTGCGGGGCTGGATAGCACTTGGGCGGCGCTGGAAGCTGGCAAAGATGTGGCTGTTGCCAACAAGGAAACCCTGGTTTTGGCTGGTGCTTTGGTTTTGGATCTGGCCAAGAGAAGGAATGCCAAACTGCTGCCCGTGGATAGTGAGCACAGCGCTTTATTTCAGCTGTTGCAGGAGCCCGGGGCGCTTGGGCGGGTAGAAAAACTGGTTTTGACTGGAAGCGGTGGCCCATTTCGGGGCCGAAAACGTTGTGAACTGGCAGAGGTTACGATTGAGCAGGCGCTGGCACATCCAACTTGGCGGATGGGTAAAAAAATCACCATTGATTCCGCCACCCTTATGAACAAAGCTTTGGAGCTCATTGAGGCGCGGTGGCTGTTTGACATGCCTGTGGACAGGCTGGATGCGATCATCCATCCAGAAAGTGTGATCCACAGTTTTGTGGAGTTTGTTGATGGTTCGGTTGTGGCCCAAGCGTCCCCACCCGACATGCGGCTACCCATACAGTATGCATTGACTTGGCCCGACAGGGTTTGGGGCCCTACCCGTCGCTTGGATTGGCGGGCTTTGTCAAAATGGACTTTTGAGCAGCCTGACCGGGAAGCATTTCCTGCTTTGGACCTAGGATTAGCTGTGGCCCAAGCTGGAGGAACTGCTGGCGCGGTTCTGAATGCGGCGAATGAGGTTGCGGTGGAGCGGTTTTTGGCGGGTAGCTTGAAATTTTTGGATATCACCCAGTTGGTGGTGGAAGTGGTGGGGGCACATACCCACGACGCATCGCCTGCTTTGAATGATTTGCGGCGAGCGGACGGCTGGGCTCGCAAGGAGGCTGTGCTTTGGCGGAACAATCAGACAACAACGGCAAACTGAGTCCTGTGAGCGGCCAAGGGGAATTAGCGTCCCCTGCACCGGTGTCACCAGCCTCTTGGTTGGCGCAAAATGCGCTGTTTTTTGCCATTTTGGGAATTGGGGCGGGGTGGTTGTGGATGAAGCAGGGGCCCATGGCTCTGGTTCAGGCAGCCTTGGTGATTGCAGGTCTTGGGCTGGTTATTTTTGTCCATGAGCTGGGTCATTTTTTGGCCGCCAAGGGATGCGATGTTTATGTGAAGACTTTCAGCATTGGCTTCGGGCCGGCATTGCCTGGTTGTTCATTTCGTTGGGGTGAAACTTTGTACATGGTGGGTGCCCTGCCTCTGGGTGGCTATGTGCAGATGGTGGGTGAAGGGACTGAAGAGGAAGACGACAACCCACGGTCCTTCAAGAAAAAAACGGTTTTACAAAGGATGCTGATCATCTCTGCGGGGGTGATCATGAATATCCTTTTCGGTTTATTTTGTTTTTTGCTGGTATTCCGAACCCAAGGTCTTAGGCAGGTTGATCCCACTGTTTGGCTAGTGGCTTCAGGTGGTCCGGCTTGGAAAGCCGGTATGCGTAGCGGGGCAACGGTTGAGTCGATCAATGGCAAGCCTATCGCTTCTTTTGATGACCTGCGCATGGAGGTTGCACTATCCCGAGGAGGAGTTCCGCTTGATTTCAGGGTGAAGCAGTCTGACGGAAGCAACGAAACCCTCTCAATTGCGCCTGTAAGGGGGCCTCACCAGAAAAACCCGGTTATTGGCATCGCCAAAACGCCGGGAGGCTTGTTGGACCTGATTTCACCACCCCCGCGTGGCGAGGTGGAAGGCCCGTATTACCCAGGTAGCGCAGCAGCCGTTAGTCGTGCGTTGCCGTGGCCTGCGGACAAGTATCCCAGCGCTTGGGGTGAAACTATCGCAGACAAACTGTTGCCTTCAAAGGAACGGCTCGCGCTGGCTGAGGAACTCTCCAAGGCATTACTTTCCGCTCCTGGCAAGTCGTTGCGCATTCGATTGGCTCAAAATGAAGGCGGGGAATTGGAATGGCCTATGGATGGCTTTCGATTCAATGACAAGGTTGTAGCCATGAGCGATTTGGCCAACACGCTGGATCCGTTTCAGCTTTTACCATTGAAAGACTATTCAGACTTTCGCAAGCGGCTGCAGGAATGTGCGGGCAAGCCGATCGTATTGGAAGTGGAACGCAAGCCTGCAACGCTCAACAAGGATGAAAAGCCTGCCACAGAAGGAACCAGAGTGCGAATCCTGGTGCCTTCCGCACTGCGCAGGGTTTTGCCTGGAAGGCTTGGAATGGGGCTGGTTGCGGCGTTGCGTGATGGATCGCCAGCCGCGCAAATGGATATTCAGGAGGGTGACAAGCTCACCAAGCTGGAGGTTTTGACAGCGGATGATAAGCCAAGTGCGATTCTGGATTTGACTTCGGGAGCAGTGGACCCGCTAGGTTTGCCCCAACGGTTGCGGGAAAAGGTGAAGGCAGCCGGCCCGGGTGCCAAAGTGCGTGTCAGTTTGAACCGCGAGCACAAACACCAGGAGTCGAAACCGCTGGAGGCCCCAATTACCCTTAAATGGGACACTTTGTGGGGCAATTCTGAGGAGTCGGCTGTTTATCCTGATTCGCCTATGAGCATTCCCGAATTGGGAATTGCTTTCCGGGTGGAAACGGTTGTGACGTTGGCTGGTGAAAAGAGCCCATTGAAAACCGGCGACCGTATTGAGATGGTAGCCATTCAGCCCAACCCCCAGTCTGCCGAAAGTAAGGGAAAAGCAGCTAAAGATGGCGAGCGTTTGACCGTGCCTGAAAAGCCTGCAATTCGGTGGGTTGACCTGGCAACCAAAGCCGTCGGGGCCGGAAAACCAACCGCTGGCATTGAGCCAAGATTGGACCAAGGGGCTTGGCTTGATGAACAAATCCAAGACCAACGGGTTTCAGCCGTAGGAAGGTCGGAAATATTACTGAAGGTTCGCCGGTCGGGAGAGTTGTTGGAAGTTTCTGTTCCGGCAGGGGTGGATACTGAAAGGGGCATGGTGGAGCGGGGTTTCATATTCCAGGAAGACTGGCACATAGAGAAAGCGGAAACCCTTGGCCAAGCTTTGTGGATGGGTTGGCACCAGACCAGAAGGTGGGTGCAAACCATTTACATGAATATTGCGCGTATTTTCACCCGTGACATCTCGACCGACAGCTTGGGTGGCCCCATTGAAATCGCCGCGCAAGCTTTTTCAGCGGCTCAGGATCCACTACTATTGGTACTTTTTCTTGGGATCATTTCAATCAATTTGGCTGTGGTTAATTTTCTTCCCATTCCTTTGCTGGATGGGGGCCATATGGTTTTCCTGCTTTATGAAGCGGTAGCCAGGAGGGCGCCGCCGGCTTGGGTGTCGGCAGGGGCAAATTATGTCGGATTGTTATTTATCCTCAGCCTTTTTGCCTTTGTTATTTATAACGATTTGAAGCGGAGGGTATTTGGCCAGTGAGCAACACCCAAGGCAAAGAGCAGGCAAGCAAATCGCCTTCCGTCCAACCCAATTCTGGGGAGGATGTTATGGAAGGTAACCAAGCGGACCAGAGTGGATCTTTTTCGCTGAGAATTCTGTTTTTGGTGATATTCGTAATTTGTGCTAGCTGGCTTATGATTTCTGACGTTGTTCCAACCGTTTTATATTTGGTTGGAGTTAAACCTTAGGTGCCAACCATGGTGCCAATTGGGAAGCCAGAGCCCTTGAGTTGATCTCTTGGCCTGTAGCTGCTCTGCGTAAAGCTTCATCCAATACCAGAAGAAGGTCTGAGGGGAATTCGTTGCAATTGAGGGGCTCGGCAGTTGGGGGATTTTTAGTTTTTGGTTTGGCGGACTTTGCTGAAGCTTTTGCCAATGAATCATGATTAACCTGAATGAAGGCATCGCGCAACTGGGGGCCCCTGATCTTGGGGCTTGGGTTACCATCCATTGCCATATTGCACAATTCGTCGGAACGCTTGTTTAACTCCCGACGAACATGCTCGAATTTCACTTTTCCGGAAAACCGCCCCTGGAAAGCTTTGGCTTTTTGATAAATTTCGCGCAAGTCAGCGTTTTTAACCTGATACACGCCCTGCATTTGTTTGACCATCAGTTCTGAATCGCTGCGCACGTGAAGGCTTGCAACCCCCAGATCCAAGGCAGCTTCCAAGCCGTTAAGAAGGGCGTAGTATTCGGCCTGATTATTGGTCAGATGGCCAATGCATTCGGCTTCCTGATAAATGCCACCAGCGGGATCAATCAGCACGAAAGCATATGCTGCCAAGCCAGGATTTCCCCTTGATCCGCCATCGGTGTAGAGCATCCAGAATGCGGGGTCACTCACCATTCGATCCAACCTCCTGGGAAGGCTTTTGATTTGGTTCAAGAAGGCAGGTTCATCGCCCTGCCCTTTCAGGTATCATGCTAGGGAAAATAAGATTCCTTGGGCGCTATGGACTTAGGGAATTGCGTGCGAGGGATAGCGTGGAATTTAAATGTATGGCGAAGTGGATGGTGGTGATGCAAACGGCGGAAACGCCGTCGGTTTTGGCATTGGCCAATGCTTCTGGGGTAGTGGATAGCTGCGCCCTTGGCGCATTGAAACGTAATTCGGGTGATTTGGCTCCCAAACTTTCGGAGTTGCTGGCAAAAAATGGATTAGGAGTTAGTGACATAGAAGCCATAGCGGTGTCGATAGGGCCGGGTGGATACACCGGACTTCGGGTGGGATTGGCAAGCGCGCTTGCTTTCACTCTGGTGAGGGGAGCCAAACTTCTTGCTATACCAACACTGGAAGGATTGGCTTGGCAATGTCCATCCGATTGGACAAAAGCAAGAATGGTGGCTGACGCCTTACGAGGTCGTTTTTTTATGCAAGATTTTGCAAAGGGTACTGATGGATGGCAAGCTGTTTCAGCTCTTGAGTTAAGGTTTTGGAACGAATTAGAGGCTCCCCGGTCGTCAATATTTTCAACCCAACTTGCCGGGCCGGGTATTGGGCGGGCGTCTGCTATGGGTGTATCAATCTCACCTGGAGCCCCTTCAGTTCCCGATGTGACCGGGCTGTGGAAAGCAGGCTGCCAACGGATGGCCCAAAACCAATATGACAATCCTGCGGAGGTGGACATTTTGTATGGGCAACCGAGTTCGGCGGAAGAACAGTGGAAAAAACTACACCCAGGAAGTCAGGTGAACTGATGCGAGCACTTCTAGGCCTGCTGATTTTTCTGTTACCACAAGTTTCGATGGCTGCCGGGCCTTTGGAATTTGAATTAACTTACCCGGCGAAAAAATTGGCAGGTCCATTCACCGGCCGGGTATATGTGCTGCTTACCAAAGGCTCACCCCGAGGATTGATGTCCGGCCCGGATTGGTTTAATCCTGAGCCGTTTTTCGCCATGGATGTGGTGGGCTGGCGGGCAGAGGAAAAGTTGGTACTGGGTGCTGGTGCGATGGGTTTTCCAGTTGCCATGAAGGATGTTAGCGACGGCAAATACACGGTACAGGCGGTGATGGACCTGAATCTTGGCGGAAGGAGCTTTTCCGCATCTCCTGGAAACTTGTACTCGGTGTTGCCGCCTGTCCAGCTTTCAGGCAGGGAAGGAGGAAAAATCAGCCTGACTCTTGATCAGGTGTGGGAAGAGCGGCCTACCCCCATGGTTCCTGGCGTTCGTTTTGTCCAAGTCAAAAGCAAGCTGCTGAGCGATTTTTACAAGCGAGATGTATTCATGAGGGCCGGGGTGGTGTTGCCAACCACCTATGAGCAGAACCCGGACCGAATTTTTCCTGTTGTGTATGAAATTCCCGGATTTGGTGGCAATCATTTTGGTGCAGCAGGGCGGGTAGGTGGGCCCTACACCAAGCTTGGAGAAACCGATGCCGCTTGGGTCGTTTTAGACCCTGATTGTCCGAATGGGCACCATGTATTTGCTGATTCACAAAATAACGGACCTTGCGGCCGGGCCTTGACAGAAGAATTGATACCGGAATTGGAAAAGCAATTCCGAGTTGGGCGCGGTAGGGGTACCAGACTGGTAACCGGTCACAGTTCCGGTGGTTGGAGCAGTTTGTGGCTGCAGGTGCGTTATCCCGATGTATTTGGGGGTGTTTGGTCAACTGCGCCGGATCCTGTTGATTTTCGGGATTTTCAGCGGATTGATTTGAGCGCGGCTATGGCAAATATGTTCTTTGACCAAGCTGGCAAAGCCAGGGAATTGTCGAGGGCAAGGAATGGAAAAGCACTGACCTTCCGTGATTTTTCACGGATGGAAGAGGTAATGGGCCGGGGTGGGCAGTTAGGTTCTTTTGAAGCTGTATTCAGCCAGAGAGGCACCGACGGCAAGCCGATCAAGCTTTGGGACCGGGGCAATGGCGCCATTGATCTGAGGACCTCACAATCTTGGGTCCCGTATGACATCGTGCGACGCTTGGACGAAAATTGGCAAGAATTGGAGCCTAAACTCAACGGGAGGTTGTTTGTCTATTGCGGGACCGCTGATACATTTTATTTGGATGGTGCTGTCATTTTACTTCGCGAAGCCTTGGAAAAACGGAAGGCAAAGGCCGTGGTGGAGATGATTCCCGGTGCTGACCATGGATCGTTCATGACCCGTGCCTTCCGGGAAAAAATGTCGCGGCAAATGGAGCAGGTGCTTCGAGCCAACCGCGAGGGGGCAAAACCTTGAAACGGGAAAACCTCGCAGTATTGGGTTTAGGACTGATTGGGGGATCGATTGCAGCCTCCGCGCGTGCGCGCGATGCTGTGAGTTCTGTGATAGGTTGGGATCCCAACCCGGAAGCCTGCGCAATCGCATTAGCCCGTGGTTATGTTGACGCCATTGAGCTGACCCTGGGGGATGCGGTTGCCAATGCGAGCTTGGTGGTTGCTGCATGTCCGGTTCCGCAAGTGGTTTCGCTTTTGCGGGAAGTATTAACGGAAGCCCACCCCGGCACCTTGCTGACAGATGTGGCCAGCACCAAGTTGTCGATTTTTGAGGGTATGCAGATAGAAATGCCTGAAGGTGTGGAATATTTGGGTAGTCATCCGCTGGCAGGATCAGAGAAATCTGGGCCGAGCCATGCGGATGCAAACTTGCTTGAAAGTAGGGTGGTTGCCATTTGCCCGGGCCCCAATACCAAAGCCGAGTCGGTGGGCAGGCTAGAAAAATTTTGGCAATCGCTTGGGGCAAGAGTGGTGTCGAGTCCTGCTGAGCGGCATGACATTCTTTTGTCTTTAACAAGCCATTTACCGCATTTGCTAGCCTATTTGTTAGCGGCGATGCCGAACCGGGAGCATTCGCCCTATCTTGCTGGCGGCTTTAGGGACATGACCCGACTGGCTGGGAGTTCGCCACATTTGTGGATGGGAATCTTTCAGGACAATCGGACAGAACTGTTAGCGCGGGCTATAGAATTTCGATCCAAGTTAGATGAGGCAATCACCTCACTGGAGCAAACCGGGGATGTTGGTGGAGTTTTGAAAAAGCAAATGGAAGAAGGCTGGAAGATGCGCACTAGCTGGCAAGCCCTTTAAAAAGGCTGCCAGCTAGCTGAAGATAGGCAGCACAAGTTACTCCTCGTCGTCGCGCAGCTTGGCCAATACGGACAGGTCTTCCAAAGTGGTGGTGTCACCTGTAGTTTGATTGCCACTGGCGATGTCTCGCAACAAACGCCTCATAATTTTGCCAGAACGGGTCTTTGGCAAGGATTCGGCGAAGCGGATTTCATCGGGTCTGGCCAGTGCGCCTATTTCCTTTGACACATGTTCCCGGAGCGCCTGTTTTAGTTTGTCATCGGCAATTTTCCCTTGCTTGAGGGTGACGAAAACAACAATCCCCTCCCCTTTTATCTCATCTGGTCGCCCAACAGCGGCGGCCTCTGCCACGGATGGATGATTGACCAAAGCCGATTCGACTTCCATAGTGCTCAACCGATGACCTGCCACATTTAACACATCGTCGACCCGTCCCATGATCCACAGGTAGCCGTCTTGGTCGCGGCGCGCGCCGTCGGCAGTGAAATAAACATTTGGGACGGTTTCCCAGTAAGCGGAGCGGTAGCGGGCATCATCGTTAAAAATGGTTCTCAGCATGGAGGGCCATGGCCTGGAGATAACCAAATAACCTCCTTCGTTGTCTCCAACGGGATTGCCTTTTTTGTCAACCACTTCGGCAATGATGCCAGGAAGCGGAAGAGTCGCACTTCCCGGCTTGGTGGGCACTGCACCAGGAAGTGGGGCAATCATGATGGCGCCGGTTTCGGTTTGCCACCAAGTATCAACGATAGGACAACGGCCCTTGCCGATCTTTTCGTGAAACCAAATCCATGCCTCCGGATTGATGGGCTCACCCACTGTTCCAAGCAGGCGCAGGCTGGAGAGATCGTGCTTGGCGGGCAATTCATCGCCCCACTTGATAAACGCACGAATGGCGGTTGGCGCGGTGTAGAAAACGGACACGCCATATTTCGCAATAATTTCCCAGAACCTATCTTTGGCAGGGAAATCCGGGGCCCCTTCATAGAGCATCAGGGTGGATCCATTGCAAAGAGGCCCGTAAACCACATAGCTATGTCCAGTGATCCAGCCAATGTCTGCGGTGCACCAATACACATCGTCATCGCGCAGATCAAAAACCATTCGGTGCGAGTAGGATGCCCCGAGCAGGTACCCGGCGGTGGTATGCAAAATGCCCTTGGGTTTGCCGGTGGAACCGCTGGTGTAAAGGATGAAAAGCGGGTCTTCGCTTTCCATGGCAGCCGGCTCGCAATGGGCTTCGACGCCTTGAACCAAATCGTGCCACCAAATGTCCCGACTTGGCTTCATTTGGACGGGTTCGCCTGTGCGCTTGTAGACCACACATTTGGCGACATCTGGGCACCGATTGAGTGCATCATCGACATTAGCCTTCAGTGGGATGCTTTTGCCCCTGCGGTAGCCACCATCGGCGGTGATCACCAAGGTGGCGCCGGCATCTTTGGTTCGTTCGGCCACTGCTTCAGCGCTGAACCCTCCAAAGACAACCGAGTGGACAATTCCCAAGCGGGCGCAGGCCAGCATGGCAACTACAGCTTCCGGAATGAGCGGCATGTATATGGTGGCCCGGTCGCCTGACTTCATGCCTAACAACTTAAGCCCATTAGCAAACTGGCACACCTCGCGGTGAAGCATCTGGTAGGTGAGCACCCGTGAGTCACCGGGCTCACCTTCCCAAATAATGGCAGCCTTGTTTCGGTTGGGCCCCTTCAGGTGCCTATCGACGCAGTTGATGGAGGCGTTGAGTGTGCCCCCCTCGAACCAACGGGCGTGTGGCTCATTCCAAGTGAGCACCTTTTCAAAGGGCTTGATCCATTGCAATTCCCCTGCTTGCTTTGCCCAAAAAGCGTCTGGATTTGATTTTGCCTCTTCATAAAGGGCTTTGTAGCCCTCCATTCCCTGGACCCTGGCATTGGCAACAAATTCGGGGCTTGGCGGGAAGGTCCTGCCTTCTTTCAAAAGACTGGCAATATTTTGAG
>Ga0255125_1000415_pt1 | contig 13301 bp, 16 predicted proteins | sample Law_Cont_RepC_8d_FD_188557 | JGI IMG/M metagenome (GOLD analysis project Ga0255125, IMG submission 188557) | Freshwater microbial communities from St. Lawrence River, New York, United States - Law_Cont_RepC_8d | ecosystem: Environmental > Aquatic > Freshwater > River | place: USA: New York...
AACCTGAATGGGGACGGCGCTTTTTTGCAGATACAGGGAACCGACAACGGTGGAGGTATCTCCCTAAGCGCCCAGGGTGATGGGTCCTGCATTCAGCTCAACACACCCGGAAGTGGAACCGGCACTTTTCTCGCCCTCACACCCAATGGTTTTGTGCTCTCCTACGGCCCACCCACCGCCATGGGCATCGTGCAGGTTCAGGAGGGCGAAATGGCTCTCAGCATGGGCCCGCCTGGTCTGGGCAGCCTGCTCACCCTCACGCCGGAATCGATCACCCTGAAAGTGGGTCTGGCCACGCTGACGCTGACGGCTGAGGGTCTATCCACCAGTGTGGGCAGCACCACTGTGGAGGTGGGGCCCTCCGGGATCAGCGAGGCGGCAGGGGCGGTGACTCGTGAACTTGGCCCCGCCGGCCACACCCTCGAGGCCGGTGAATCGACGCTGGAGTTGGGCATGAGTGGCTTGGCCGTATCCGGCCCCACCGGGTCTCTGGCCTTTGACGCATCCAGTCAGGTGTCTGGCGCCATGGGCACAGAGTCCGCCGACGGTATGCTGAATCTCCAAGGTCCCATGGTCAATGTGGGCAGCTAACACCCAAACCTGCATCGATTTCTCCGTGGAACCGTGAGCCAAGCATCATGAATCAGGACATCCTGTCTTTAGTGCAGCAAAGTTTTGCGGATTTTTTCGAATCCACGAACCAATTGCAGGAACTGTTTGCGCAAGAAGTCGCGAACGCCACGGACCCCGCAAAGAAAGAGGCCTTAGGGGAATACCTTGGACTGATGCGCACCACCCAGGCCGAGTTGCAGCAGGTTTATCCCGGTGAAGTGGAAGGCATGGTTCAGGGCCTGAAGGATGCCGAAAAATCCTTTGCCGCCCTGGAACAAAAAAAGAACAGCCTTATCTCAGACTTGGAAAGTCTGCAATTAAAATCCAAGGCCGCCATCCAGCAAGCAGAAGCCACCAGGGCAGAACTGGCCAGAACCCCAAAACCGCCCAGCCCGGCAGACCTGGCCCGGCAACGGCTTGCCGCGATGGCGCGGCGGCACGGGGCGGAAGAGCAGACGGCCCATGCCCCCTTGCTGCAGGACGGCCCCCTGTTGCAAAGCAAGCTATTGGGCATCCTCCAACCCAAACCCGATGTTCGAACCACCCGGGCCAAAGCAATCGGCAACATCTGGGAGAACTGGCCAACGATTCCCGCCAAAGCCCCGGAACCAGATGACAGTGAACCGTAAACCACAAGTCACCCCCATTCCCATCTACCCGAAGGAACGATCATGGCCTCACTCCAGACAAAGCCGGCGGCGGCGCCCCACCAGGGCGATTGGCAGGAATTGGCCAGGGTCCTGCTGGACGAGGCCGACACCAGCGCCCTGACAGCCCTTGCCGCATCGCATACCCCGACCGAAGCCGGGCAAACCGTGCGCTTTGGTTCGGCCTCGGAACTGCTTTACCGCCTGCAGGCTGATTTCTCGGTGGACAGGCCGCATGGTCCGGCCGGCTCCGGTTTTCACGATGGCGACCTACACCGGTCGGTCCACTTCAAGACGCGGCAGGGGGGCAGGTTTTGGTCGCACCTGAGCCTGCTGGCCCTGGGCCTAGCGGGCCGGGATGCGCTGCGCACGCTGGGCGGTGCCGAATCCGCCGCGACAGTGGCGCTGGAGGAGCGCGGGCTGGGCATGACCCGGCTCTTGGAAGCGACTATGTTTTCCGTGGTAAACCTGTTCGCCCAATCCACCATCCTGGGGGAGGCCCTGACCCGCCTGGAGAACGACCTGGGGCTGCTGGAGAACGAGATCGCCGCCGCCGAGCAACTGGCCCGCGCGGGCCTGAACACCCCCGGCCAGACCGACACAGACCTCCAGCGCCGGCTGCACCTGCTGCAGGTGCTGCTCGACCAAAAATTCGCCCAGACTGACGACAACTGCGCCGACTCGCTGCGGCTGTTGCGCGCCAGTCAAACCCCGGCCTGACCGACTCGCCGCCCGACACACGCACAGGAGCATCAACATGGCACTCGCCTTCAGCCGCACCTTGGAAGAGATCATCGCGACTCGCGTCTTTCTGACCGCCACCGACGGTCTCGTCGACATCACCGCTTTGGGCCAGGAGGGTGAGGCTGGCGAGGGCGGCGTGGTGAGCGTGAACGGCAGGTCGGTGCGGCTGGCCTCGGAGAACAGCTTCCTGACGCTTGGCTGTTCGCCGGAAGGTGCCGGCCAGATCGCCCTGCGGGCCGCGGGCGGGCAGGGATCGATCGTGCTGACCACACCCACGGGCGGCAGGACCGCGCTCTTGAGCATCTGCCCCGACGGGGTGCAGGTGGTCTATGGCCCGGCGGCGAACCCGAGCACGGTGCGACTGCTGGACGGATCGATGGAACTGGCACTGGGCAGGCAGGGAGGGCGTGTCACCCTGACCGATGACTCGGTGGTGCTGCGGGTGGGCAAGACCAGCCTGGAACTGACGCCGGAGGGGATCGTCTCGCGGTGCGGCGGCTCCACCTTCCGGCTGGTCGCCGACGATGACACGCCCGGCAGGGCATCAGACTGAACCAAGACGCGACGGGGGAGAAGGCCATGAACATTCTGGATGATTTTGAGAAGCGGTTGGCTGGCTACACCGCCTCGCTGCGGGGGCTCGAGGCCGACATGGCGGCAACGGCGGCGGGGCTTGCCGATCCGGTTAAGCGCGCTGCCCTCGAACAGTTAATCCTGTCGATCCGCGGCAAGCTGGCCGAGATTGAAACGGCGGGCAGGCTGGAGGTGGAGGGGGCACAGGCGCGTATCGATGCGGGGCTGCGGGCCTTCGAGGAGCTGCGCGCCCGCAAGGAAGCACTGGCCGAGCGGATGGAGCAACTGCGCGCCCAAACTGGAAAATCACACGCATGAGCCTTTTACCCGTCTTGGCACCGCATTCCCCGGTGGCACTGGCCTACGGCCGGCTGGGCGATGTGCGCGACCTCACCCCGGCCCTGTGCGCGATTGAATCGGCCAAGGCGATCGGCGTGATGAACAAAGAAAACCCCCGCAAGGCGGCACGGGTGATCGCCGGCTGGCTCTCCACGCGCGAGGCGGTCTGGTGGGCGGCGCTCTGCCAGTCGCAGTTGCTGGAAATCCCCGGCATACAACCCGAAACGGAAATCCTGAAAGCCGTCATCGAGTGGGTGCGCCAGCCAGGTGAGGTGACCCGGGCGCCTTTCAACAATCAACAGATGAAGCCTGCATCGGTCTCGCTGGGCCATCTGGTGGCCGCCATCACCCTGACGCGGGATAGCCTGTCGCCCGTCGAGAAGAGTCCGGTGCCCTGCCCCGCCGGACTGGCACACCGGATGGTGGCGCTGTCGGTGCTGGCCGCGGCCGATGAATGGCCTGAACCGGGCCGGGCAGCCTGCCTGGCCCACTTCCTGGAACTGGGGCTGGATGTCTCCGATTGCAAGCTCCCCTGGCATGAGACCGCCATCGAGAAACACCCCGGACTGCGGCATGATACCAACCCGATCAAGGGCAGGAAGAAACTGGGCAACATCTGGGAAAACTGGTAAGCGCGCGCCCCAAAAAGGCCAGGGCACAGATTGGCCTGGGACCCGCCAGGGCGGTGACGGGCCCGCTGGACCGCCAATTCTGAGGCAGGCAACCACATCGATGCCCTTCAATCGTTACAATGCCGTCTTGGGGTGAGTTCATCAAGTCAGACTACTAGGCACTTGGCCATGGCACAATTCTCGCAAAAAAATTCGCCGCTCCAAGTTTTCACCCCTCTAGACGAGGACACACTGCTGCCGGTGCGTCTGGCCGGGTGGGAAAAGCTGAACGACAGCTTCGAGTTCACGCTAGACCTGCTGGCCCCCAGGCACACTGATATCCCGTTTGAGAAACTGCTGGGGCAGGACGCGGGCGCGCGGGTGACCCTGACAGATGGCAGCATGCGCCGCTTCAACGGCATAGTCTGGTCCTTCAGTCAGTCGGACAGCGACGAGGTCTTCGACCATTACCGGATGGTGCTAAAGCCCCACCTGGCCAGGTTGGCCCTATTGAAGCGTTCGCGCATCTTCCAGAACCAGACGGCCCTGGAAATCCTCAGACAGGTGCTGGCTCCCGTGGGGGGGGCCGAGTACGAGGTGCATGAAAAGCCGGATGTCCGCCTCTACTGCACCCAGTACGATGAGACCGACCTGGATTTCTTCCTGCGCCTTTGCTCGGAGGAAGGCATCAGCCACCACTGGCGGCATGGCAAACGGCATGATGGGGTGGACGATGACAGGGTCCCGGTGCTGCAGGAAAACAAGCATCACCACAGCCCCACCCACACCCTGGTTCTGACCGGCAACACTTCCCTGTCCCAATCCACCGGCGAGGTCGAATACCGCACCGCTGTGGGCGGAAGCGAGCAAAAGCCGGCCATCCGCTCTTGGCGGGTGGAGCAAAAGCTCACGCCCACGCAGGCGCAGATGCTAGACAGCCACTTCCAGTTTTACGGGCAGATCCTGCAGGCCACAGCCACCGGCCTGAAATTCACGCAGGCGGGGAGCAAGAAGTTCCATACGCCCGCCGCGCCGGGCCCGTGGGTGGCCGGTGAACGATCCCTTGCCCGGCAATTCGACGCCATCAACTCCTCCGGCATCAGCGACCCGGCGGCCCTTGGCCGGATCACCGACGCCCAGGATCACCGGGCCAGGGTGGCGGTCATTGGCATGATGGCCGACTCGGTGCGGGCCCAGGCCACCGGTGACTGCAGCCAGGTCACCGCAGGTTATTCCTTCCAATTGCAAGGGCACCACCGGCAGGACGGCGAGTGGCTGGCGGTGCGGGTGGACCACAGGTTGGAGGTGGAGGGAAGCTACTGGGCGGGCGAGGCCGCCAGCATGAAACGCGAGGCGCGAATCGAGGCGGCACCCCTGTCGCTGCAGCAGCCGCCCTGGCCACCCAGGCCCAGGCCGACCGTGAAGGGTGTCGAGACTGCCATGGTCACCGGGCCCCAGGGCATGGACACCTTTGTAGATCCGTATGGCCGCGTGAAGGTGTATTTCTGGTTCGACCCGACCGCCCGGAAAAACTCGACCAGCTCCTGCTGGGTGCGCGTGGCCCAGGGCTGGGCGGGCAAAGGCTACGGGGCAGCGTTCTGGCCGCGGGTGGGCCACGAGGTGGTGGTGTCATTCGAGCGGGGTGATCCCGACCGCCCGATCATCACCGGCAGTGTCTACAACGGCACCAACAACCCGCCGTTTGAACTGCCCGATAACGTTTACCTGTCCGGATACAAGACCCTGTGCCAGGGGGGCGATGTATCAGAGAACTACCACCTGCTACTGCTGTCGGACGAGCGCGGGGCGGAGGTGGTGCACATCCACGCCGAGGCGCGCTTCAATACCACCCAGGAAAGCAGCCAGGTGAGCCTGCGGCCCCAGACAGACATCAACATCCAGGGTTGATTTGCACTGGAAAAAGTCTTCTTCGGATGACGCGGAGGCCGCCAAAAGCCCCGGCCATGGATAGGCCGAGAACCATCAGTATCCAAGTGCCCGGCTCGGGAACAGTAGCATACACCTGGGCTGCCCCGGTGACCGCGGAGTGGGACCAGGTTGTGAAATTGGTGGAAAAGGCCCCGTTTTGCCCTGAAACTACAGGCACGCTGTTCTGCCAGATGAAGTAGTTGTTCGATGAGCTAGTCATATCGGTTGTGTCGAACACGAAAAAGTATGTGGAAGCCGAGCCATCAATTGCCCAGTTGAGGTTGTCGAACGAAATCAGTTGGGCGGCGGTGGTCAGACCGAGTCCGCTGGCACTGATCGGGCCAGTGGTGGCCTGTAGGCCAAGGGGGACAGCGTTTGTACCCGGAGCTCCTGATGAGGAAAACAGGCTCAAGTTGAATGTGCCAGAAAGCGGGACTGTAGCTGAAAGCCAGACATTGATGCTGGTGATGGTGGTCGCATTCACGCTGTTGGTGAAGCTCTGTCCGCGGGAAAACAGATTGGCCCCAAACTGTCCGACCGCAGCGCCCGTATTGCTGTAATCGGAGGAGGTGGCACCCGTGTCGTACAAAAGGATGTCAGCCTTGGCTTGTGAAAAAAACAGCGCAACGCAAAGAAAAACAGGGGCTATGTGCATTAGGAATCTCATCTGAAAGCGCCCCAATGAATTGGTTATGGACCCGACTTGCTGATTGACAAAGACCTTCGATTCAATAAGATATTACAGCATAAGCAGGGCAACCTTTGCCTATCAAAATAGTTCAAGGCAGCCACCACATCCAACTCCCAAAGGTGAAGCCATGTCGTTGTGGGACATTGTCGCCGGAATCAGCACTGCAAAAAACCTGAAGGATCCTACATCGAGTAATTCCAAAAAATGGAAAAAATGGAACTCCGCCTCGTTGGACATCATCAATGGGGATGGTTTGGCCTACACCAACGAGGGTGGCTACACTTGGAACATTTTTGGCGCCAATGTCAATTTTGTCTGCGATGTGGAGGCACTGCTCGAAGGTGCAATAGCCAGCAAATGGCATGGACATCTCGCAGAAGGCGTTTTGGGTGCCATTTTCGGCCCAGGAGCCAACAACAATATTGTTATCGGCAACAGCTTGAATCTGAATTACATGGTCGGGCATTCCAATAATTTTTCGGTTACGCGTGGCAACCCTGAATTTTCCATCACTTATTCCCCTTGGCAGGACGGTGTTTTGGGGCCTGATGGCACCCCAATTGTTGGTGGGGCTGCGGCCAAGAACCGACACAAATTGATGTGGCTAGCCATCAGCGCATTTGCACTCTTGGTGGCTGGTTTTGACGTCGCCTTGAATGTACTGAAAACCAACCTACAGAAAGATGAGAAAACCGTCCATGACGATGAGGCTGAAATTGAGAGATATAAGGCTATCGTGGAGGCAGAGCAAAAAGAGGCGGAGGCACAGGGACAGGTTGTCAATCCTGATGCCGGTGGCATTCCAGGGGAAGCCACCCACGCAGAGGAGGAGCTGGAACATGCCGAGCATCAATACCATGGCGACGAAGCAACTTTGAAAAAAACCGAATCCTCATATGAGTGGACCCTATTTGCAAACATTCTCGCCGAAAACAGGGGAATCTTCCTTCTCAAATTTTTGGAACATTTGTGCGCGGGTGTAAAAACCGTCACGACTGAACTAAAAGATTTTACTAACACGGTCGCTAACCTTGCGCCAGCCCCAGACGCGATCGATGAAGGTAACAAAGCTTCAGTTCAACAGGAGATTGAAAATATAGAAAACATTATTTTGCAACTTGAAACACTGGCTGCTCTCCCTCAACTATCAGTTGAACTTTTGCAAGACTTATGGACTCAAGCAGTGAGGGCTAACAATGTGAAGGAGGAACTCGAGAAAAAAATCAAGGATTATGAAGACGCCGCTAGGCAGTCCGAACAGCTTTTGGATGAGAGCAACATCACCAATGCCAGTGAGTGAACGGGATTGCTGAAAAACCTTCTTGTTGGTCTAAAATATCACTAGGTGCCCACCATGAGTTACTCCGTCAATGAAAACAGCGACATTCAGCGTTCGCGTCATGTGAACCTCTGCGCCACCGAGGGCCTTGTCAATATTGACTCCTTAGGCGAAAAGGGGGTCGTCGGGGTCAACGCCAGCTCGATCAACCTGAACGCCAGGGGTTCCTTCCTGAACCTGAACCAGAGCGAAAGCGGTGGTGGCATCTCCCTGACAACCAATGGCGATGACGCCTCCATCCTGCTGAGCACGCCCACCTCGGGCAACAACGCCCTGCTGACGCTAACGCCGGGTGGCTTTCTGCTGGCTTTCGGCCCGTCCGCCGCATTGGGGACAGTGCAGATTCAGGAAGGCGAAATGGCCCTCAGCATGGGGCCGCCCGGGCTGGGGAGTCTGCTGACACTTACGCCGGAATCGATCACCCTGAAGGTAGGTTTAGCCACGCTGACGCTTACTGCCGAGGGTTTGTCCACCAGCGTGGGCAGCACCACCGTGGAGGTGGGGCCCTCAGGCGTCAGCGAGGCGGCCGGGGCGGTCACTCGCGAACTGGGCCCCGCCGGCCACACCCTCGAGGCCGGTGAATCGACGCTGGAACTGGGCATGAGCGGACTGGCCGCATCTGGCCCCACCGGGTCTCTGGCCTTTGACGCGTCCAGTCAGGTGTCTGGCGCCATGGCCACCGAGTCGGCCGATGCCGTGCTAAACCTGCAGGGCGCGATGGTGAACGCGGGGTCTTGAAACCCCCGAATCAATCTCCCCTGATCTACTCGGAGAAAAGGCATGAGCGACCCGCTGCAGGATTCCTTCCAGAAAGGGTTCGAGGATTTTCTGTCTTCCACCAAACAACTGGACGGGATCCTTTCTAAAGCCCAACAGGTGGAATCCAACCCCCAAACGCGCGAGGCTCTCGGCCAGTTTCTGGAAATTTTTCGCAGCGTGCAGGGTGATCTGGAAAGGGAACTGCCCGGTGGCGTGGAAGAAATGATTGGTGATTTGCGGCAGGGGCAAAGGGACATGACCGCACACATGGCCAAGGCGGGCGACCTGGTCGTGAAACTTGAGGATATTGAAGCACGCGCCAGTCAAGCGATCGAGAATGGCAAGGCCCGGTTGGCGGAGGCCGCCCGTGTGCCCAAACCGCCCAGCCCGGCGGACCTGGCCCGGCAACGGCTTGCCGCGATGGCGCGGCGGCACGGGGCGGAAGACCAGACGGCCCACGCCCCCTTGCTGCAGAATGGCCCCCTGTTGCAAAGCAAGCTATTGGGTATCCTCCAACCCAAACCCGATGTTCGAACCACCCGGGCCAAAGCAATCGGCAACATCTGGGAGAACTGGCCAACGGTTCAACCCAATGCCCCGGAACCAGATGACATTGAACCGTAAACCGCAATTCACCTCCATTCCCGTCCACCCGAAGGAACGATCATGGCCTTATCCCAGACAAAGACGGCAGCGGCGCCCCACCAGGGCGATTGGCAGGAATTGGCCAGGTTCCTTTTGGACGAGGCCGACACCAGCGCCCTGACAGCCCTTGCCGCATCGCATACCCCGACCTAAGCCGGGCAAGCCGTGCGCTTTGGTTCGGCCTCGGAACTGCTTAACCGCCTGCAGGCTGATTTCTCCGTGGACAGGCCGCATGGGCCGGCCGGCTCCGGTTTTCACGATGGCGACATGCACCGGTCGGTCCACTTCACCACCCAGGAAAGTAGCCAGGTGAGCCTGCAGCCCCAGACAGACATCAACATCCAGGGGGGCATGTAGGCCTAACAGGCATGCACCAGGGATATTAATTATATTTCCACAAGGCCTATGGAAATATGGCCAGCCGTGCCCCGGCGATTTGGACCAACACCGATCGACGCGGTGATCAAGGGGAAGTAAGGGCGGAGGCGGAAGGTTTGGTTATGAATCGCCACACCAGCCAGCCGACGGCAAAAAGCCCCTGCGAGAGGGCCAGCAGCAGCAGGGTGCCGGGTTCGGGAACTGACGCCAAGACTGTGGCCGCCGCCGTGGGATGACTCGCCCCCACCGCAAAGGCAGTCCAGGAGTTTAGCGCATCTGTTGAATAGGCCAGATTCTGGCCGTTGAATTCCGGATTGCTGTACATGAGCGTGAAATAGTTTTCGGATGAGGGACCGCCGGTCATCGCCCTGGCGTCGAATGCGAAAAAATAACTGCCTGAAGCGACCGACCAATTCAATCCCATCAGATCAAAGGTGACCTGCGTGGCGGTATCGCCGAGGCTCAGGGTGGTGGTGTCGATTGTTGTTGAAAACATCGGGGCCCCCAAGACGGGAGTGGCGCTGCTGCCCACCGTGCCTGTTGCCGCGAAAAGGCTTAGGTTGAATGACCCGCCGAGGGAGGTGCTGCCCTTTTTGAGCCAGACATTGATGGAGGTGAGGGTGGCAGGCCCTTGGTTGTTGGTGAAACTTTGGGCCTTGGAATATAGGGTGCTGGGGGTTTGGGAACCACTGTACCACCCAATCGCGGTTCCGCTGGCTGAAACACCGGACCCGCTGTCGTACAGGGTCACATCCGCGCGGAGCATAGCCAAACTAAAAAAACCGGCCAAAATCGCGCCTAGATACTGAGTGGCTTTCCTGTCACGGGCCATTGCGGCGCACCTCTAAGCCAAAACTTTGATTTATGATCAAAAAGATCATTGTAGCAAGGGCGTATTGGGCGAGCCTTCGGGTTTATCTACTAAAAATGTAGCATTCTGATCCTGAAGTGCCGCCACCATGGCAGCACCAGCAACCAGACCTGCCAGAGCGCCCAGCAATACCATCCACCGGACCTTCCATCGGGACGATGGTTGCTGGTTTTCGTGTGGTTCCTTCATGGCTTGGCCCCTCGAAGGCAGAATACCGAGTTGTAGGTGCCCTAAAAGTCGGTCACCAAAACCCCGATGAAGAATATCCGTATCTGCCAACTTCGGCCCAGTCTTGCGCGGAGGCATTCGCAGATCTTTTTCCGTATGGTGCACCGCCTTGGGGAGCAGACTCTGATCCGGTTGCCCCGGAACCACAACGGGACCGGCCATCGCCCAGGTGGGCCTGACCGATCAGGAGGCCACCCGTCCGGGCATCCCTCACGAGGTATTGCACATCCCGGCCAGCTCTTCCGATCGCATCCAACCGAAAGAGAAATGTGGTTGGCTGAAGGTAATCTTGGCCAAAGGCGCCGTAGGCAGCAAGAATGGCACCCAGGAGCAGGGTGTTGGGCTCGGGGGGGGCGGTAACGGTGTGAGGCCGGCCCCCGGCGGTGACTGATCCTGCCGCCATCGCGGTGATGGCTGGTGGGTCATCAGTTCACAAACCCCACCCACCGATTATGGTAATATCGGGTCAAATCTTACAGCTTTGCCAAAATCTTTTGGGAATTGAGAAGCAATCTTTGGTAAAGGAAAAAGCAGATAATCGCCACAATTCCAGCAGTAATTGCCCCTTTTGTTAGTGCTATGATGCCAGTTAGGGCAACACCCACCCTGATGTCGGCAGGATCAGTACTAGCTACATTACTCGACAGCGCCCACCAGCTGAAGGTTTCATAACAAAGGAGACCCAGTAATAAACTTATGCTGGTGATTAACACAACCCCGCGGCTAGCCAAAGGGCGGTTTTCGATAATTTTTCCGATATTCCGCAAAAACAGCACATAAAACAGCACAGCCAGGCATGTGGAAATAGATTGAATGAATGACCCATAAATACTGGACATTGCCGGAATAAATGTCGCCAGGAAAAAAAAGGAGCTGACAATATCAAATGAAAAAGAAAAAACCGCCTTCAATTTGGCATCGGGTGCTGTCGCTGGGGTGTGGATTATCGAAAGAAAGACTCCCAACATGGACAATAACGCACCAGCAGGATATAAAAATGCAGATATAGATCTATTAATGGAAAGAACTTCTACAGAGAATAATCTCTCTACAATTAGTGGAGATGTTATCGCAATGACACGAAGAAGAATCCCATAATAAACTACGCCAACATCTTTTGAAAGCCGCTTGAAACTTATGGGATTAATCGCCCGGGAGCGTGGATTGCCCACCTCCTCTTGGCCTCCCTCCGTGTCATCGATGCTATCGATCCCGTCCTCGATCACCTCCAGCGATTCAGGAACCGTCAGCAGGTGCTGGCAGGCTGGGCATTTGACCTTCTTCCCTGCGAGTTTGTCAGGGGCTTTCAGCTTCTTGCCGCATTGGCAGGTGATAGAAATCGGCATGGTGTGACTCCGAGGCAGGCTTCAATTAGTAAGTTTTTTTTCAACAATTGCAGGCAACCAAACTAAAAGTTACCGGGCAGCGCTTAAACTAACGCTATTTGGGCCGTTGTCAAATCAGTTCACGGTTTTTGGTCAGGCAAGCAGATCTTAATCTGCCTCAAGGGAAACTGCGTTAATTAAAGGAAGCTAATTTTGTAACCGTTCACCGCCCAAGCGAGTGAAGGCACGGTTTTTTCATTTCTCAATACGGTGACAGCGTCGCAGAGGAACTGGAACACCGCCTTGCCCTGCAGTTTCAGGGTTTGTGCCACGGTCAAAACCCGCTCGACGAAACGGAAGCCTTTTTCGCTGTGGCAGCCGAAGGAGATTTTCCGCCATAGGACCAGGCTTCGCAGCATCCGCTCAGCCAGGTTGTTAGTTGGTTCCACCCCCTCCCTGCGGACGAATGTCCACAGCGACTCCTCGAACCGCAGCACATTGGCGCAGAACTTGGCGGTCTTTCCTTCGGGACACAACAGGCTCTTGCGCAACAGGCGGCCGACCCGTCTTTCCAGAGAATGCATCCGGCCGCGCAACTCAGCCCAACCAAACCGGCCTTCCTGGTACCGGTGCCACAACTCAAAGACCTGCCGAATAGTAGCGGAAGCCTCTGCGCCAGACCCAAGCCCCCCTCGCCTTCCCTTTCCGCGATCTGCCGCAGGTCTTGCTTCAGATGGGCCCAGCACAACTGGCAAAGTGAAGTCGGTAGGCCGCCATAATGGCTGCCCAGTCGCCCCATGCCAGCGGTAGCGGCCGGCCTATCCCCGAAGCTATCTGTTCCAAGATTCGTTGGAACCGCTTACCCAACCGTTCGTCGGCGAACACGCAACCCAACGACTCTAGTTCTATCCATGTCCAGTTCTATCCATGGGTCCATGATCCGACCCCGCGACCTGAAACCAGGCGCCCGCCAACCGATTGGAGGCCTGGCCACAGGGTGCGGCCGGCCGTTCAATTCTCAGGGCCCGGCCAGAAAGAAGTAGTTGGTCTGATCCCAGTACTGGTCAAAAAATGCCTGCCGGCTCAGACTGTCGCGGCCCCCCGATTTTAGCCACTTCCGAACTAGGAACATCCGCAAGCCGCACCCGGCAAACAGGTCGAAAATATGCTCGGGCAAGGTGCCATAAAAATCACTGCTGCCAATGCCATGCTCGAGAAGCACCACGGGCTTCTGGCTACCCAGAAGGTTCAAGGCACCTTTCAGCACCTGCAATTCCGCCCCCTCGACATCAATCTTCACAAACCGGACCGGTGTGCTGGCGGGAATGATGGAGTCGAGCTTTTCCAGCCGAACTTCAATCTGTTCCACCTGCTCGTCGGGGCGATCGTAGCGGCGGGTTTTCAGGCCACTGTAACCGTTGTTGGTCACCACATGCTGGAAGGTGGCGGTGCCGGTGCTGTCGCTGAGTGCCATGTTATGCAGGTGGAGACGGGGATTGGTCCCAAACTGGTTCCGCAGTTCGGCGAAGAGGTGGGGCAATGGTTCAAAGGCATGATGCTCCCCCTGGGGTGCCACCTTGGCCAAGGCTTTCAGCAGGAGACCTTCATTG
>Ga0255125_1000419_pt1 | contig 13210 bp, 8 predicted proteins | sample Law_Cont_RepC_8d_FD_188557 | JGI IMG/M metagenome (GOLD analysis project Ga0255125, IMG submission 188557) | Freshwater microbial communities from St. Lawrence River, New York, United States - Law_Cont_RepC_8d | ecosystem: Environmental > Aquatic > Freshwater > River | place: USA: New York...
TACGACGGTCCTACCGATACGCAAAACGGTCCGAGTGAATGATCCAAAAAATAAGATTCTGTTGCAACAAGTGCCAAGTCGCATCTGATTAACAGATGAATGTAATTTTTTCACTTGCAACATGTGGGTGAGTCTTTAAAATATTGGTTCGTAACATCACATCGGGAGGTCGGTACTATGGTTTAAGCCATTCGCAAGCTTGCTCTGGGTTTCCAATTGGTTTACATGGGTATGCTTGTCATTGTTCTTGGTGTTGTGGTTGGATTGATCGGTGGATTTGTTTTGCCATTTGCAGTTTATTCTTGGAGCATCCCTATTGAAACGATGCTACCACTCATAGGAATTTTGCCTCTGGCCATGGGTGCATGTATGTTGCTCGGCACCTTTTGGGGATTACTGGCCGTTACCTCTGCACTCTGACACCTGAAATCGCTCAAAAAAGCCCGCGCAGACATACGCACATCATTCGCCTTGGAAATGATCGCATTCATCCTCAACATGACCACCGCATTGTGGCCCTATCTATTGCCGTCACTTGCATCAATTGGCATTTTGCCGGAATCGTCGGCACTTCTTGCTGGTGTCAATAGTGTTATTTCTGTTATCGGATTTATTGTTGGTATTTCTTCAACACTATATTTTGTCATGTATATGCGTGATCTTAGTGGTTTTGTCGGAAGCGATGATCTTTCAATGCGATCGGAAAAGCTCAGGTGTTCAATCGTCTCGATGTTGCAGTTGTCACTTGTTTCCGCTGGCATAGCGGTTGCCATGCTGATTGTCGGCCTGATGGCCAACCCCGATCTTGCGATAGGGGCCATGGGTTGTGTGTTGGGATTGCTTTACATTGTTATTCTTGTTGAAGGTATTTTTGTGTTCTTCCGCTATGTTAGCATTATAGTCGCAATGCCTGCTGTTCTAAAAGCCTACGACGGTCCCACCGATGAGCAGAACGGCCCGGGAGCAATCATTGCCTAGGCATATTGACAATAGCAACGATCGGGAAAGCCACATCTGTCCGGGTGTGGCTTTTTTTGTGGCGTAAACGATTAATATCCTAGTATGAGCAAGCAGGCTAGTCTTGTGGGTTCTGGATCAACGATTCTGAACCCATATGTTTTTGTAGTTGAAATTGAGGCTGTGATGAGATTCGGCAGGCGGCGGGCAGAATTTTTGCATGGTTGCCAAAAGACGTTGGTCCGAACCTTAGGTTCGTATTGGGCCATAGCTGTTTTGGAATTGGCGCTTGGAGTGCTGAATTCTACTGTGCGCGCTGATTCTCAGAATAAAACTGCCGCGAATCACGAGCCTATCTGTCCCAAACCCAATCAAACTGTTTTGGTAACAGCGCGACTGGCTGTAGGGGCTAGCGGTGTGAAGCTGCAACTGCAGGCGGTTGAACCCGGCCAATACATTCGCAAGGCAGACCCGGCCTACACGAAAAATTGGGTCGATCTGCCGATGCGGGATGACGGCCAAGAAGGCGATAGCCGCGCCGGAGACGGCTTGTTCACTGTGCGTGTGCCAGCAAACTATCAGCGGCATCGTTGTCTGATCCGTTATCGGGTGGCAGCCTTGGGCAAGGACGGCACAGCAATCCGTCTGCCGTCAGCCGAAGATTCATGCCCGAATTATGCGTGGTGGTGCGACGGTGGTTTGGCGCCATGGGCTGGGAGCCGAGAACCCGGCAAAATACCTGTTTCTGCCTATCCAGTGAATTTTCTGAACACAATGCAAACGTTAACGCTCGTGGCACGTGCTGATGATGTGGCGCGCAGCCAATGGGATGGTGGCGCCCACAAGCAGAAGCAGCAGGGGGCATTGGTCTACCGTGGAATCGTTTACGACCACATTGAATACAGCAACCGGGGGCAGGGAAGTGCCCATATATCCGGAAAAAACAAATGGGGTCTGAAGTTCAACGACAGGCATGATGTGCCGTTGCTGGATCAGGATGGCGTACCTTTTCCCGCGCCGTGCACCAGCCTGAATCTGAACCCAGGTGGTTCGACGGCGTATCTGCCGGTTTTGCGGGGTATCACTGGGCTGGACGAAGTGATGTCGATGCGGGCTTATCGCTTGGCCGGTGTTCCAAGCCCACCTTCCGGATGGGTGCAATGGCGTGTGGTGGTGGGAGCAGAAGAAACTTCGGCCAAGGATCAGTACACAGGAGATCTGTGGGGTGTGTATGTCGCCATGGGCGACATGAAACCGAAAATGCTGGGCGATGCAGGGCACCGATTGCCGGATGGTTTGACTGTCAGCACACAGAGCGGCATCAAGCATGCCCCCAAGGGAATGACAGATCCGGGCAAGGTTTGGGAAGGATTCCTTCAGAAGATGCGCGCGAATCCACCCGAGGAATGGTGGCGTAAAAACCTTGACCTGCCTGCCTATTTCAGTTTTCACGCGTTAAATAGGCTGATGGCGAATGTAGATCTACGCCCTGATGGAAACCATGGTTATTACCAGTATCCAGATGGACGTTGGGCTCCTATCCCATGGGACAACGATATGTTTTTTGTGCCCCGCCACCATCAGCCCGGGTATATCGAAGCGATCGCTTGCCTGAACCAACCTCGTCTGGCACTGGAATACCGCAATCGCGGCCGTGAAATCCTTGACCTTTTTGCCTCCGATGCCAGCGACCGTGGCGGGCAGGTGGGGCAGTTGGTCAATGATTTGGCCGGTTTCTTGATCCCGAAGGGCTTTGATGTGGATTGGCCGCGTCTGGATGAAGCCGTATGGAACATGCATCCACGGATGAACCAAAAAGGTTCTTATTTTGTCAATCCATCAGGAGCTGAGCACTTTGGCGGACCATGGAAGCGAACGCTGGCCACCAATGACTTTGCCGGATTTCGTAAATATCTTGTTGATTTTTGTACCGATTCCAGACCCGTTAAAAACTACGCTCCGAATGATGGCGATCAGAGGGGGTACGGCTGGGGCTACTTGAACCATGAAACGAAAGACGAAGCCATACCTGCTCAACCAACCGTGGTGCGCATTGGGGAAGGCAAGAACCGGTTCGGGGCTTCAGCATTTGTCTCGCCTGCCAAGCACTTGGCAGCGGGGTTGGAATGGCGGGTTGGCCGTGTAGGACAAAAAGGTTGGTATGAGCTGGCTGATTATTGGCACAAGAATGAAGGAATGGAAACGTCGGTTTCGATTCCTGCCGAGGTATTCAGCAAACGGGGGGAATACCGTGTGCGAGCCCGTTGGCGCGACAACACCGGCCGTTGCGGGCATTGGAGCCAGCCAGTACTGGTTGCGGTGAAGTAGGGACAAGTGGTTGCAAGATTGAAAATAACAAAGGCAGCGCACACGCGAGGATGGCCCAATAAACATTCTTTCGTGAACCACGTCAGCCTCATGCCAGCGAAGCGTGTTACCTCAATGCGAAAGCTTGTCCCCCCTGACCAACGGGTGGCTGGATCCTTAAACCGAAAGAACTAACACGAGGAGACTTGATGATGGCTTTCGATTGCATCACGTTTGGCGAATCCATGGTGCGCTTGGCCCCTCCGGGGCACCGCCGGCTCGAACAGGCCCACAGCCTTGATGTGCAGGTCGGTGGCGCCGAGCTGAATACCGCTGTTGGATTGGCCCGTCTTGGTCGCTCCACCTCGTGGGTTTCTCGGTTGACCGATAACCCGCTTGGCCGCTTGATCGCCAACCATGCCCGCGAAGCGGGTGTCGATACTTCAAACGTTCTCTTCACGTCGGAAGACCGCGTGGGCCTCTATTTTCTTGAATTTGGCGCGGCTCCCCGCGCCAGCGGTGTGCTTTACGACCGGAAAAATTCGGCCATTGCCGGGGTAAAGCCGGGAATGATCCCTTGGGCCAATGTGTTCAAGGGGGCGCGGTGGTTCCATGTGACGGGAATCCTTCCGGCACTGTCGTCTAGCGCCGCTGAGGCGACGCTTGAAGCATGCCAGGCAGCACGCGCCGCTGGTTGCAAGATTTCGATGGATCTCAACTATCGCGCCAAATTGTGGTCCACTGCTGAGGCAGGTGCCTGCATGAGCGTGTTGATGGCTTTCTGCGATGTGCTGATCACAACGGAAGAGGACATCGAAAAAGTGTTCGAGATCAAGGCGGATAGCTATGAAGCTGCCGCTGCCCGGGTGCATGAACGATTTGGTACTCCCACCATTGCCATTACCCTGCGCGAAAATCCGCTGGTGTGGCTGAACGACTGGACTGCCATTTTGTGGCGTCCTGAAGGCGTGTTGCGGACGCGCTCGTACAAGGTGGAAATCGTCGATCGGTTGGGTGCAGGTGACAGTTTTGCAGCGGGTCTCATTCATGGTTTGCTCGACAACGATCCCCAGAAAGGGCTCGATTGGGGTATTGCCATGAGCGCCATCAAGCACACAATTCCCGGCGATTTTGCGTGGGTAACAGCAGCGGAAGTCGAGTCAACAGTTAAGGGTGGTGGACTACGGATCAGCCGCTAAGGGCAGGTAGGCCTACCCAAGGACGGCTTCACGCCTATCTTGAAGGTATGAGCGATTCCCCTACCGGTTCCACCGGACTCGACTACAAGGCCGCCGGCCTTGATTTGGATTTGTACGACAAAACCCTTGAGGGCATGTCCCGCTGGGTGAGGCGCACGCATACCCCGCGTGTGATGGATGGTTTTGGCGGTTTCGCCAGCCTTTTCAGCCTCGATTTCAACGCCCGTCTGTTCAATCGGAACTACAAGCACCCTGTGCTTGTTTCCGGTTGCGATGGAGTGGGAACAAAGCTGAAAGTCGCGGCGATGCTGAATCGCCACGACACCGTTGGTATCGACCTTGTTGCCATGTCAGTCAACGACTGCCTATGTGCAGGCGCTGAGCCGCTGTTTTTTTTAGACTACATTGCCATTCCAAAAGACGACCCGGCCCTGGTGGAATCTTTGGTGAAGGGTGTCAGTGAAGGCTGCGTGCAGGCCGGTTGCGCGTTGGTGGGCGGCGAAACCGCCATTCTTCCCGATGTTTACAAGCCCAACGACTACGATCTGGCAGGATTCTGCCTGGCCGTTGCCGACCGCGATTCTCTGGTAACCGGCAAGAAGATCCGTGTTGGTGATGCTGTTATTGGTCTGGCCAGCAGTGGCTTGCACAGCAATGGCTATTCGCTGGCTCGTAAAATTGTGTTCGAGCGCGCCGGATTAAAAGCTGATTCTGTGGTGCCTGAACTGGGTGGCACAGTAGGCGACGCCCTATTGGAGCCGACGCGCATTTATGCCAAGGCCATTGTTGGCCTGATGCGTCATTACCCCGTGAAGAAGCGCGTGATCCGCGGACTGGCGCATATCACAGGTGAAGGGCTTGAAGGGAATGTGCCGCGTGTGCTTCCCCCGAATTGCCGCGTGCGTTTATGGCCCGGATCGTGGCCGGTTCCCCCTATCTTTAATTGGCTTCAGCAGCTTGGCGGCGTGAGTGAAGCTGAGATGTTCCGTGTGTTCAACATGGGAATCGGTTTCGTGGTGATTTGCAGCCATCATTTTGCTGACAGTATTGTCCACCAGCTTGAAAAACTGGGAGAAAAGGCATTCCGAATTGGCGAAGTGGTGCCGGGCGAGACGGGGCTTGAATTCGCCAAGCGATCGGAACCGGCATTCTGACAGGGTCAGATGTTTTGAAATAGTCGATGGGTTGGAGGCGCATCATGAATCCGACCGGCCAAGGGCATGAACGGGGCCCAGAATTCACGCTTCGTGCCATTCTGACAGGTACCGCCTTGGGGCTTGTCTTTGGAGCCAGCTCTCTTTATTTGGTTTTGAAGGTTGGTTTAACGGTCTCGGCCAGCATTCCCGTTGCCGTGCTTGCCATCACATTGTTTCGGGTTCTGGAATCGATCGGATTAACCCGCCGCACCCGTGTTCTTGAAAACAATATCATTCAAACCGCCGGCAGTGCTGGCGAATCGATCGCGTTCGGTGTCGGCGTAACCATGCCCGGCCTCATGCTGATCGGATTCGACCTCGACCTGCCTCGCGTGATGATTGTTTCGTTATTGGGAGGTGTGCTTGGCATATTGATGATGATTCCGCTGAGGCGGTTATTCATTGTTCAGATGCATGGCAAGGCAGGACAGCCCGGTACGTTGCTTTATCCTGAAGGCACAGCGTGTGCCAAAGTGCTTGAATCTGGCGAGAAGGATGGCGGCCAAGGGGGCGCTGTTTTTATTGGATTCATGGTGGCGATTGTCCACAAATTCGTTACCGAAGGGATGGGCCTTCTGCGCGCGGGGGTTGAACTGCCGCTGACGCAGTTCTCGCGCGTGGCCCGTATCACTGGCGATCTTGCAACCGAACTGCTGGGTGTTGGTTACATTATTGGAATTCGAATCAGCGCGCTCATGCTGGCCGGATCTGTTCTTGGCGCGCTCGTCATTGTTCCCGCCGTGGCTTTTTTTGGCGACGGCAGGCCCGATGTCTTGGCTCCAGCCACCAAACCAATCGGTATTTTGCAGGCTGGTGATATCGAGAAAACATATTTGCGTTTTCTGGGTGCTGGCTGCGTTGCCGCGGCGGGTGTGTTCAGCATGATCAAAACGCTGCCCCTTATTCTTGGGGCGGTCGTTTCAACGCTCAGACGAGGCAAGGGATCTGCAGACGGTTCAGTCGCGTCGTTGGATCCCCGCGAGCGTGACCTGCCCCCCGCATTTGTCTGGGGCGGATTGTTGGTTCTTCTTGGTGGACTGACGGCATTTTTGGCCCCTGAAGTAGGGGTCTGGGCCGCACTGACGGGTGCCTTCCTTGTTCTGGTATTCGGATTCCTGTTTGTCACGGTATCGTCGCGCCTGACGGGAGAGATTGGTTCGTCGAGTAACCCGATCTCCGGCATGACCATCGCGACGCTGCTGTTGACGTGTCTGATATTCCTTGGGCTGGGTATGGTTGGCCCGCGTGACGCTCTGCTCGCGTTGTCGATTGGCGGAATTGTGTGCATTGCAGCCAGTAATGGCGGAACCACATCGCAGGACCTGAAGACCGGGTTTCTGGTGGGTGGGACTCCTTACCTGCAGCAGTATGCTATCATTATTGGCGCTCTGACCTCAGCCATTGTGATTGGCGGCACATTACTGCTGTTCAACAGCGCAGGTGTCGTGCACAGCACGCGCAACCTCCCAGAGGCCGATATGCGCGCCTATGCTTCAGAAATGACTGCAAGCGAAACATTTGAAGGCCGCGATTATAAGGTATGGCGTCCATCGTTGGCAGCGGTGAAGGCTGTGCCTGGTCTCAAGCCTGCCAGATATCTTGTTGATGACGCATACCGGATCCGCTACCTGGTCGATCCTTCCATTACGGGGGAATTTGATAAGCGCGATATCTGGGTGGCGGATTCGCGCCCTGTCCCCGGCCTCAAGCCTTTCGCCAACAAAGTGCCGAACACCGCGCAGATGAACGGCAAGGCATACCGCGTGGTGATTGTTCTCGATGCCGGACAAGCCAGCAAAACCACCGCATCTGATCCTGAAGGGCTGACGGCTCATCTGAATACTCTGCTGGCCTCGGTTCCTCCGGGGGAATATCTGGTGGACCAGGAAACAGGCGACATTGCCTACCGTAACGAGCCCGAATCGGTGAAAATGAAATTCCCGGCCCCCAAGACACAGGTGATGGGCATCATCATCAACGGGTTACTGAATCAGGATCTGAACTGGACGCTCATTCTGTTGGGTGCCATGGTCAGTGTGTCTTTGGAACTGTGTGGTGTTTCCTCCTTGGCTTTTGCCGTGGGCGTTTATGTTCCCATGGCAGCCACCACACCGATATTTGTGGGTGGTTTGATCCGATGGATTGCCGATTGGTTTGCCTCGGAACGCACACCCGCGGGCCACGATGATACTGAAGCTTTGGCCCGTTCCGAATCGGCGCCCGGTGTGCTTTTGGCCTCGGGCTATATTGCTGGTGGCAGTCTTGGTGGCGTGGTTATTGCCTTTTTGGAATTTGCACCGGGCTTCAAGAAAACCCTTGAGCTTGGGCATCTGGTCCAGCCACTGGGTGGCTGGCTGGATGTTGGCTCCCTGATCCTCTTCGCGTTGCTGATGGTGGCGCTTGTACTTGTGAACCGCAGCGGCCGGGCAGGTCGTGCCTCGGTCTGATCAACCCATTGGAGTCTTCCATGAATGTAAAATACTGGATACGTGGAGTATTATTCGCCATGCTGGCAACAACTGTGTCGGGCCCGGCCCTTATGGGTGACGAGGGCATGTGGCTTTTCAACAATCCGCCCTTGGCACGACTTGCAGAAAAATACGGGTTCAAACCCGACGCGGCGTGGATGGAGCATGTGCAGAAAAGCAGTGTTCGCTTCAACTCCGGTGGATCTGGTTCATTTGTCTCTGCCGATGGTTTGGTGATGACCAATCACCATGTTGCTTCGGATGCACTTCAGAAATTGGGTACCAAGGAACATAATTACTATCGCGACGGGTTCTATGCGCGCACCCGCGACAAGGAAAGCAAGTGCGAGGCGATGGAACTGAATGTCCTCGATTCCATCGAAGACGTGACAGCCCGGGTGAACGACGCGGTGAAGGAAGGCCTCAGCTCTGATGAGTCTTTCAAGGCGCGCCGCGCAGCCATGAACGGTATTGAAAACGACGAGAACAAGAAAACCGGCCTGCGTTGCAATGTGGTGACCCTTTACCAAGGGGGCGCCTACCATCTGTACCGATTCAAGCGTTACACGGATGTGCGCTTGGTGTTTGCTCCGGAACAACAGATTGCCTTTTATGGTGGCGACCCGGACAATTTTGAATATCCTCGTTACGACCTCGACGTCGCCTTTTTCAGAGTCTACGAAGACGACAAGCCAGCGAAGATCAAACACTTTCTGTCATGGAGCAAAAATGGTTGCGCCGACGGGGAGCTTGTTTTTGTTTCCGGCCATCCCGGCCGTACCAACCGTTTGGCAACGATGGCCGAACTTGATTACACGCGTGACATTGGTTTCCCGTTCTTGATGCAGCGTCTGTACAGGCTTGAAGTATTGCTGACAGCATTCAGTGCCCGCAGCGAAGAGAATGCCCGTCAGGCCAAGGAACTCCTGTTTAGTATTCAAAATAGTCGCAAAGCCCGCGTGGGCGGCCTTGGTGGTCTGCTTGACCCCGCACTGATGGCCCGCAAGGCTGAGGAAGAAAAGCGCTTGAAGACGGCAGCAGCGGCAGATCCGAAACTCAAGGATGCCATTGGCGCTTGGGACAAGATTGAAAAAGCTCATAAGGTGCGCGCGGAAATCCTTCGCCGTTATACGCTGCTGGAAGGCGGATCCGGAATGATGTCAGACCTGTTTGGTTTGGCTCGTACGCTGGTTCGCGCTGCTGAGGAAAAAGCCAAACCTCAATCAGATCGCCTGCGTGAGTTCATCGATTCCAACAAGGAACCTCTGGAACTGGAGCTTTTCTCGGAAGAACCCCTCTATGAGGGTTTTGAAATTGTCAAGCTTGCAGACAGCCTAACATTTTTGGCGGGTGAACTGGGCTTCAATGATCCGTTGGTGGTGAAGGTGCTTGCCGGGAAATCTCCCCAGGCACGCGCTGCTGAACTGGTGACTGGAAGCACCCTGAAGTCTGTTGCAACGCGCAAAAAGCTTTACGAGGGTGGTAAAGCTGCCATCGAGGCGAGCACCGACCCGATGATTCTTCTGGCGCGTCTGGTGGATCCCGAATCGCGAGAACTGCGCCGCCGGATGGAAACGGAAGTGGAAGAAGTCAAACGCCAAGCTTACAACCAGATTGCCAAGGTGAAGTTCGCGCTCAACGGAACATCCACCTACCCGGATGCGACCTTTACCCTGCGTCTTAGTTATGGCCTTGTGAAGGGGTACAAGGAGAATGGCGTCGATGTGCCGCCAATTACCAATCTTGAAGGCCTGTATCAGAGGTCTGCTGAGCAGAAGAACAAGCCTCCTTTCGATCTTCCGCCCCTGTGGGAGAAAAAGAAATCGGCTTTGGACCTGAAGACACCGTACAATTTTGTTTGCACGGCGGACATTATTGGCGGGAACTCCGGTAGCCCGGTCATCAACAAAAAGGGTGAAGTGGTTGGTCTGATTTTCGACGGCAATATCCAGTCATTGGTTTTGGATTTCGCGTTTTCGGAGGATCAGGCCCGCGCGGTTTCCGTTTGCTCACAGGCAATTGTTGAGGCCTTGAACAAGGTCTACGATGCGAAGGATTTGGCCGTTGAGCTGACCGGAAGCAAGTGACGCTGGCCCAAGCCTGATTGCTCAGGACGGCGGATGGACCCAGAGGACTCGTTTGTCCTCTAGTCCCAGCACGGCAAACCGACCCAGAGGGTCTGAGGCCACGGCTGTAATGGCTGCTGGAATGGTGAGAGACGATACCGGCTTTCCGGTATCGTCTAATATGCTGATCTCGCCATGGTTGCCTACCACGAACAGGCGTGACCCGGTGTGGTTGACCGCAACACTCCGGCAGATGGTAATACCTTTGATGCTTACGTGTGGCGGTCCGAGTGGACCGAACCTGATCAGGCCACCGCTGAAACATGGAACAAACCAGTGGCCCGAACCACCCGCCATGGAAATAGGGCCCAAGTTGTGGGCCAATCCTTCACGCCAGCGGATGGACCCATTGATATCCGCGCAACCTGCCAGCCCAGATTCCGCTGTGAAAGCCAACCATGGATGCTCGACTGCAAATGCCAAGTGAATAGCAGGCCGGGGCAGTTCCACGCGTTTGCCTTTTTGCCCTAAGCCGGACCAGAAACACAGCTCGCCTGTGCTGTGTGAAATGGCGAGGTGGTGTCCATGATTGTCGATGGCGAAGGCACGACTTGTTTCCCCCGCGGCAATTTCCAAGCGCACGGAAAGATCCTGCCTCAGGAGCAGCAGCGTGCCATTGGCTAGCAGAACAGCGGGTGTGGAACCGTCGGCGCTGAGGCTGCCTTGAATAAGCCCCGGAAATTGAGCACTGGCTTGAATTTCCGCAGCCTGATTAAAAAGCGTGACTCCACCATTACGGTCCCAGACAAGCAGCACAGATTGTTCAAGCCCGATCGAAAGCCCGATGGGAGCGTGGGGCAAAGATCGACCACCCGCAATTTTCATGGCGATCTGCCATCCTGGGTCGGGTTTGGAAGGAAGAAGTCGCTAGCATATCAGTTCAGGCGCTTCCCGGGAGAGAGTTGATATGGATGCGGCGGTAGATGAAGGCAAAAGGCGCCAAACGTGGGATTCCGCTCGGACGGTGGTGGTCAAGGTAGGCACTCAGGTGCTCGCCGATGAAGCGGGCCAGCTATCGCGTGAACGGATGGCAGCGTTGGCAGGGCAAGTTGATCGATTAAGGCAGCCCGGCAGGCGAGTATTGCTGGTCAGTTCCGGTGCCATTGGGGCCGGTATGGGGCGCTTGGGCCTGGCAACCCGTCCGACGGAATTGCGCACGCTGCAAGCCTGTGCTGCCGTGGGGCAACCCTTTCTTATGACGGCATGGGAAGAAGCGTTCTCTCCGTTTGGGTGCCATACCGCCCAAATATTGCTCACCGCAGCTGATTTCGATCATCGGGTTCGATATCTGAACATGCGCAACACCCTTTCAAGCTTGTTTGAGATGGGGTGTGTGCCGATTATCAATGAGAATGACACAGTCTCCGCTGCTGAAATCCGCTTTGGTGACAACGATACCTTGGCAGCGATGGTCGCGGCTTTGGTTCAGGCCGATGCGCTTATCTTGCTCAGCGGCGTCAATGGCCTGTTCACTGCCGACCCGCGTCACGATCCTACCGCGAAACGTGTTCCTTTGGTCCGCCGGGTTGATGATGTGCGTGAATTGGCACAATCCACGCGCAGCAGATTGGGAACAGGGGGTATGCGCAGCAAACTGCGCGCCACGCGATTGGCTGCGGCTTCAGGTACTGCTGTATTTCTTGCAGATGGTGGCGAGGCAGGGGTGATCGACCGTTTGGCGGTGGGAGACGACATCGGGACGTTGTTTCTGCCGGAGCAAGACCAGCGACTGCCTGCTTGGAAGCGTTGGCTGGGTTTCACGGCTCAGCCATCCGGTTCCGTTCATATGGATTCGGGAGCAGTCGATGCTGTGAGGCTTCGCGGGTGCAGCTTATTGCCTATCGGCATCACGGGGGTGACTGGTGAGTTTGGCAAGGGGGCTGTGATCAGTCTTCTCGATCCAACGGGTGCCGAAATAGCACGGGGATTGTGCGAATATTCCTCGATAGATATTGATAAATTGCGGGGTTTGCGTACCGAGCAGATAAGGCGTATTCATGGCCCACTGGCCACAGAAGAGATTGTCCACCGCGACAACCTCGTGGTAACGATGTCGGGCGCTTGATCGCGGGAATCAGCGCTTGCTTTCCTTTTCAGAAGACTCGAGGGCTTTCAGCTCTTTTTGAGCGTTTTCAATCTGCTCGGTAAGGTTCTTGATATCGCTTTCAGCCTGGTCAACCTTGGGCTTGAGTTTCCGTCGTTCGTTATTGTCGCCGTTGATGGTCGAACTCTTCAGTTCAATTTTGAGTTCTTTGAGTCTGGTTTTGGAGCTTTCTAAAGCTTCTTCCAATTTGGCGAGTTCGGCTTGGGCCTGCTTGACAAGTTCGGCGGGCGTGGCGCGCTTGGTAGCGGCTGTGGTAACAGTAAACTTACCCGCTAAGAATTGAGGAACAAGCTGGGTCAACATTTCGCCGGGCAGGGCATACGACTCGACGCGTCCGGCGCGAGCAATATTCAGTCCTACCGCGCGGCCTGCTAAATCAACGAGTGGGCCACCGCATTCCTCGGGCCGCAAAACGGCATCGTGCTGAAGGATTTTTTCAAAAGGGCCTTTGAAGTGACTCAATGGGCCGCCCATGCCGTTTTGGATTTCTCCACGCGCATTGGCCAAAGCTGGGCGCTTGCCAAGAATGACTTCAACTTCTTTTTCTTCATCGCCACGGATGTACCGTAGCTTCACCACATCGCCGGGGCGAGTGCGTGATAATGACCGAATCATTTCTTCGGCCTTGGCCACTTTTTTGCCACCCACCACAAGTACAATGTCTCCAACTTTCAAACCGGCCTTGGCGGCTCCTGAATCTTCCTTCACTTCCTCGATTTTCGGGCCCTTATCGTCCTCGCCGAGGGTTACTCCAAGAAAACCATTGGATGTTGGAGCGTTCCGCTCGCGTAATTTGTCGTCACGGGTGGCCACGCTGATCACGCCAGCTGCGGCAGGAAGCGTTCCCGTGGCT
>Ga0255125_1000420_pt1 | contig 13187 bp, 15 predicted proteins | sample Law_Cont_RepC_8d_FD_188557 | JGI IMG/M metagenome (GOLD analysis project Ga0255125, IMG submission 188557) | Freshwater microbial communities from St. Lawrence River, New York, United States - Law_Cont_RepC_8d | ecosystem: Environmental > Aquatic > Freshwater > River | place: USA: New York...
TTGCTGGTGCAAACATGGCAGGAGCGAAGGCCGAAAGTCAGGGTGCGTTACAGATCAACGTCTTGGATACCTTGGGTTTGATTTCATCATCATTTGGTCAATGGTGGGGCATCGAAGGTCAGGATCATGTGGAGTTGAAAGATACTAAAAACTTCAAATACATGCGTTTGGAGTTTCATGATGATGTGTTGATTGGTGCGACCAGTTGTGGTTTAACAGAACACGTGGGTGCATTGAGGGGTTTGATTCAAACCCGTGCTCATTTGGGTTCTTGGAAAGAGCAGTTGATGAAAGACCCAAGCAAAATCATGCAAGCTTATTTGGCGAAAGCTCAAGCAAGAGCTCAGTGGATGGGTTAAATTATTTGAATGAAAATCACATTCAAGCTTTTTGCCACCTTATCTGATTATTTACCACCCCAGAAGCAGGGCAATATTGTTGATTTAGATGTTCCTTATGGCAGCACGATTGCTGATTTGGTGAAACAGTTCAATTTGCCGATTCATTTGGTCCATCTTGTGTTGGTGAATGGTAGATACATCAAACCAGAAGATCGCAACACTCATCTTCTCATTGAGAATGATGTGTTGGCTATTTGGCCTCCAGTGGCTGGAGGTTGATTTACTCAACGCTTGTGATGTCTGAAAATAATTCTATTGGTAATTCCCTTAGAGAATTCGTGGTGATTCATTTGATGATGGGTTGCACCAAGGATGAGTTCATTGCTTGGTTGCCAGCGGCCAGCAATTTTCGATCTTTCCAAATCGATGTGGATGGATTTAAAACCATCATTCTTTTTCCCTCAGATGCTTTTTTAATTGAGATTGTGTCTAAAGAAAGTCGCAAGATGGCTCTTTTAGAGATTCCTGTTTTAGAGGTTGTCTTTAAATTTGAAAAAACATGGACCACAGAATTGATTGATCAATTCATGGGGCGCTTCAAGCAATACACCCAGCGAGGTGGTGGTTAATTTCTCATTGAGCATGTCTTCGCACGCTCACTTATTTTCTTTTAGGTCCCGGTCTCTTGCCGACTTGTATTTCTAAATCTAAATTTTTATCTTTGCGATTGATCGTTGCTTTGATTTTGTCGCCCGGAGGTACTTCTGAAATCTGTTTGAGTAACTGGGTGATGTTGTTGACTGGTTTGTTGTTGATCGTTTTTAAAACATCCCCTGGCTGAATACCTGCTTTATCAGCTGGACCACCTTTGAGAGTGCCATTGATCAGTACGCCTTCAGCACTGATCTTGAGTGTGTCTGCCATCTCTGCAGAGATGTTCATGGGTTCAACCCCAATCCAACCTCTGACAACACTGCCGTTTTTGATGATGGATTCCATCACATCTCTGGCCGTGTTAACCGGAATGGCAAAACCAATGCCCATCGATCCACCACTTCTTGAGTAGATGGCGGTGTTGATGCCAATCAGATGGCCTCTGGTGTCGACCAAAGCACCACCTGAATTACCGGGGTTGATCGCAGCGTCTGTTTGAATAAAGTTTTCAAAGGTGTTGATGCCTAAATGATCTCTGCCTAATGCAGAAACAATGCCGGATGTAACGGTTTGACCAACGCCAAAAGGATTACCAATCGCAAGAACCACATCACCCACTTTGACGGATTCTATTTTTCCGAAGGTGATGGGTTTGGGTAGGTTGGGTATTTGCACTCGAAGAACAGCAAGGTCTGTGTCTGGATCACTGCCAATCAGAGTCGCTGTGGTTTTTCTGCCATCAGCCAAAGCGACCTCAATCACATCAGCACCTTCGATGACGTGTTCATTGGTGAGGATCAAGCCTTCTGCACTGACGATGACGCCTGAGCCTAAGTTGGGATTGAAGTCCTCAGGATTGGGTATTTGAGGATGCTGTGGTGGCAGTGCTTTTGATTTAGATTTTTTATTAGAATTATTTTTGCTGATGAAAATGTTGACCACTGCAGGCATAGAGCTTTTAACGGCTTCATGATGTGAGCCTGGGTTAGGGATGCTGGGATCAATGCTTGATTCTTTGAGTGTGATCGTTGAGATTGAATCGCCAAAGTATTTAAAAGGACTACCATCTAACCATTGGGGTTTGAATGTGCCCAAAATAAATAGAATAGCCAATAGACCTGTGACTATTTGAGCAAAGAGTAACCAAAGATGTTTCATCATGTTGTTAGGTTAATCTATTTGCATTGAAGACGAGAAAATAATTAAGAGAATTAAAAAGACTATGACCAAAAAAATTCAGCCAAACAAGAAATCTGTGAAATCTTTGAAAACTCAAAAAGTCAAACTTGCTCATTCTGTGAATCGAGATGATTTGTCTTTGTATTTGGATGATCATTTACAGGTGGCTCGCATCAAAGACTACTGTCCCAATGGTTTGCAGGTTCAGGGTAAGCCCATCATCAAAACTTTGGTCAGTGGGGTGACTGCTAGCTTAGCCTTGATTGAAGAGGCGATTGCATTGAAGGCGGACGCCATCATGGTTCACCATGGCTGGTTTTGGAAAAACGACGATGCTCGGGTCATTGGGCAGTTGCATAGTCGCTTGAAGTTGCTGATGGACCATGAGATCAATTTGTTTGCTTATCACTTGCCTTTGGATGTTCACCCTGTATTGGGTAACAACGCCCAATTGGCCAAAGTGATGGGTTGGAAGCCTCTTATGGGCTCTAAGAGAGCTTCTTTGGGCTCTGCCTCACCCATGGATGGTCTGATTTGGGAGGGGCATCCTGAGGCTTCTCAAAAGACTTTGGGGCAATTGGCAAGAAGTATCTCTGGGCGTTTGGGTCGTGATCCGCTGGTGATTGGCGATCTAAATAAGCCCATCAAACGCATTGCCTGGTGCACTGGTGGCGCTCAGGGGTATATCAATCAGGCCATTGGAATGAAAGTGGACGCTTACATCAGTGGTGAAGTTTCTGAGCAGACCTTTCATGCTGCAGAAGAGTCAGGGGTGGCTTACATTGCTGCGGGTCACCATGCCACTGAGCGCTATGGCATTGGGGCGCTTGGGGAGTTTGTGGCCCAGAAATACAAGCTCAAGCATCAGTTTGTGGACATTCCAAACCCGGTTTGAGTGATTGTTTTGAATCAAGGGTTTGAGTTACTCCAGGCTTACATCTTTGTAAGTTAATGAATTTTTCACTGTTTTTGCCGTCTTTTTGCTCTGATGGGGTTTAAATCAGAGGGGCGGATTCGCTATAATCTGAAGTTGACGTCAAATATATGCCTTTCTAGAGGAAATTCAGTAATGAGTGAACAAAGCATGGACAAGAGCCGTCGTAAATGGCTTATTGCAACATCAGTTGCGGGTGGAGTTGGTACAGCGGCAGTAGCACTTCCTTTGGTGAGCACATTTGCTCCCTCAGAGAAAGCCAAAGCAGCAGGCGCTCCAGTAGAAATGGATATCAGCGGTATGCAACCAGGTGAAATGCGCACGGTTGAGTGGCGCGGTAAGCCTGTATGGGTTGTGCGTCGTACACCAGAGATGCTTGCTTCACTAGCAAAGCTTGAGGGTGATTTGGCTGATCCAAAATCAGAGCGCAATCCAAAAGATTTGACGCCTGCCTATGCACAAAATCAACACCGCTCAATCAAGCCAGAGTATTTGGTTGCGGTTGGTATTTGTTCGCACTTGGGTTGTTCACCAATCACAAAATTTGAAACAGGCGCTCAGCCATCATTGCCAGATAACTGGACAGGTGGTTTCTTGTGCCCATGCCACGGTTCTACATTTGACTTGGCTGGCCGCGTGTTCAAGAATAAACCTGCACCAGATAACTTAGAAGTGCCGCCGCACATGTACGTGAGCGACACAAAGTTGATCATTGGTGAAGACAAGAAAGCGTAAGGGGTAGACCATGGCATTTCATGAAAAAGAAGTTCCAGCGAATGCATCACGCGGAACAAAATTATTGGCTTGGGTAGATTCTCGTTTCCCATTGACTTCAACTGTTGAAGCGCACTTAACCAAATACTACGCACCTAAAAATTTAAACTTCTTTTATGTTTTTGGAGCTTTAGCAATTTTGGTATTGGCCTTGCAAATCATCACCGGCATTTTCTTGGTGATGCATTACAAGCCTGATGCTGAAAAAGCTTTCCAATCTGTTGAATACATCATGCGCGAAGTGCCATGGGGTTGGTTGGTGCGTTACTTGCACTCAACGGGCGCCTCGATGTTCTTCGTGGTGGTTTATTTGCACATGTTCCGCGGCATGATTTACGGTTCATACCGCAAGCCACGTGAATTGGTGTGGATTTTCGGTTGTGCGATTTTCTTGTGCTTGATGGCTGAAGCGTTCATGGGTTATTTGTTGCCATGGGGTCAGATGTCATATTGGGGCGCTCAAGTGATTGTTAACTTGTTTGCTGCAATTCCATTGGTTGGTCCTGACCTTTCTTTGTGGATCCGTGGTGACTACGTGGTGGGTGATGCGACATTGAATCGTTTCTTCTCATTCCACGTGATTGCTGTGCCATTGGTCTTGATTGGCTTGGTAGCCGCACACATTGTTGCTTTGCATGAGGTTGGTTCAAACAATCCTGATGGTGTTGAAATCAAGGAGAGCTTAGACGCGAACGGCATACCTTTGGATGGAGTTCCTTTCCACCCTTACTACACAGTGCACGATGTGTTCAGTGTTGGTGTGTTCTTGATGATCTTTGCATTCATCGTGTTCTTTGCTCCTGAGATGGGCGGCTACTTCTTGGAGTTCAATAACTTCATTCCTGCTGATCCATTGAAGACGCCTCCGCACATTGCACCGGTTTGGTATTTCACACCGTTCTATTCAATGTTGCGTGCCGTGACCGGTGAGTTTTTGATCCCAATGTGGTTGTTTGCTGCTGCCTTATTAGGTCTTGTGATCCGTGGCACAAAAGACAAAAAAGTACAGGGCATTTGCGCTGGAATTTTGGTCGCTCTTGCTGCTGGCTTCTTCTTGTTTGATGCCAAGTTCTGGGGCGTGATGGTGATGGGTGGTTCAGTGGTGATTTTCTTCTTCTTGCCATGGTTGGACAACTCACCAGTTAAATCAATTCGTTATCGTCCACAAAGCCAAAAATACATTTATGGCTTATTTGTGGTGACGTTTGTTGTGTTGGGTTACTTGGGTATTCAGCCACCATCACCAATCGGTGAGAAGGTGTCTCAATTGGGTACATTGATTTATTTTGGTTTCTTCTTGGCGATGCCATGGTGGAGCAAGATGGGTCAATTCAAGCCAGTGCCAAGTCGCGTTAATTTTGTTGCGCATTGATCGCGAGCACCCAAAAGGAAAATGAAAATGAAAAAAATCATCTGGAAAATGTTCGGCGGTGTTGCTGCTCTATTGGCCATGAACGTGGCTTTTGCTGCTGGCGGTAACTTCCCACTAGATAAAGCACCAAGTCGTGTTAATAATGAAGCATCGTTACAAAACGGCGCGAAGTTATTTGTTAACTATTGTTTGAATTGCCACGGTGCTGTGAGCATGCGTTACAACCGTTTGCGCGACATTGGTTTAACTGATGAGCAGATCAAGCAAAACTTGTTGTTCAGTGGTGAAAAAGTGGGTGACTTGATGAATGTGGCCATTTCACCGAAAGATGCCAAGGCATGGTTTGGCGCAATGCCTCCTGATTTGTCAGTGATTGCTCGTGCCAAAGGTGTGGATTATTTGTACACCTATTTGCGTACCTATTATCAAGATGACACAAAGATAACGGGTTGGAACAACATGGCATATCCAGCAGTGGCCATGCCAAACATATTTTGGGAATTACAAGGTATTCGTAAGGCCAAGTATGTTGATGAAAAAGATCCGCACGATGCCACTAAAACAATTCATGTGTTCAAGGGCTTTGAGCAAGTCACTCCTGGTAAGTTAAAGCCACAAGAGTTTGATAATGCGATGGGTGATTTGGTAGCTTATCTTCAGTGGATGGGTGAGCCGGCGCAGTTGGATCGTAAGCGTTTAGGCGTTTGGGTTTTGATGTTCTTAGCAATATTTACAGTTTTGGCTTGGGGATTGAACAAGTCTTACTGGAAAGACATCCACTAAAAAATAATTAGGAGATTGACCCATGATGGTTTTGTATTCGGGCACTAACTGCCCGTTCTCGCAGCGTTGTCGCTTGGTTTTGTTTGAAAAGGGCATGGACTTTGAAATCCGTGACGTTGATTTATTTAATAAACCAGAAGACATCTCTGTGATGAACCCTTATGGACAAGTGCCCATTTTGGTTGAACGTGATTTGATTCTTTATGAATCAAACATCATCAATGAATACATTGATGAGCGTTTCCCACATCCACAGTTGATGCCGCCTGATCCAGTGGCGCGCGCACGTGCACGTTTGTTCTTATTCAATTTTGAAAAAGAATTATTCATCCACGTATCAACCTTGGAAAATGAAAAAGGCAAGGCTGCTGAAAAGAATCACGAGAAAGCGCGTTTAGCGATTCGTGATCGTTTGACACAGTTGGCACCGATTTTCATCAAGAACAAATACATGTTGGGTGATGACTTCTCAATGCTAGACGTGGCCATTGCGCCATTGTTATGGCGTTTAGAGCATTACGGCATTGATTTGTCTCGCAATGCTGCACCGTTGATGAAATACGCTGAACGTATTTTCAGTCGTCCTGCATACATCGAGGCGTTGACGCCTTCTGAGAAAGTGATGCGTCGCTAATTAGGTGACTAATTAGCCATCACTGCTCAATGGATTTTATGAGCGCCGTTCCAAGCAATAAACCCTATCTGATCCGCGCACTGCACCAGTGGTGTGTGGATCATGGTTTTACGCCTTACATTGCTGTCTTCGTGACTGAAGGGGTGCAAGTGCCGATGGATTATGTGAAAGACAATGAAATTGTTTTAAACATCAGTCCTGATGCTTGTCAGCAATTGTCTTTGGACAATGAATGGATTTCACTCAAGGCTCGCTTTGCTGGAGTGCCTCGTGATATTCATGTGCCCATGACTCATGTGATGGCTATTTACGCCAAAGAAAATGGCCAGGGCATGTCTTTCCCGGTTGAGAAAACAACTCCACCAGAGCCAACGGCAGACAAAAATACACCGATTTCTAAAGGAAGACCTAGCCTAAAGCTGGTTAAATAAGTTAGAATATCGGGCTTAGCAGCAAAGAAATTAGCAGGAATTCTCTAGTAACACGGCAGGCCCCCTTAGTTAAATGGTATAACACTTGACTTGTAATCATGGATTGGCAGTTCGATTCTGTCAGGGGGCACCAAAAATCCTAAAGTAATTCAATGATAAATTATCGTATTATGAGAAATTGTTGATTTTTCTCGCAATGCAACAAAAATACCTTGAATTGTCATATTTATTCCCTAAAATAGAGTTTGTGCAGTGCAATATATGCGCTGCAAAATAATTAACTAACCTATTTGGAGTAAATATGAACCAAGATCAAATCACAGCAAAAATGGCAGAAATCCAAGGCGAGAGCTTGAACACAGCATTCGCATTGAGCACAAAAGCAATCGAGCGCGCTCAAGAATTGGCTGACTTGAACTTCTCAGCAACTAAAGCAGTGATTGTTGAAGCTCAAGACGGTTTAGAGCAAGCTTTGACAGTTAAAGATCCACAAGCATTCGTTTCATACGTTCAAAGCGACGCATTGGCACCTTTGGGTAACAAGCTAGCTGCTCATCAGCGCGCTGTTGCGAAGATTGTTCGCGACGGTCAAGTTGAGTTGGCAGAAGTTGCTGAAGCTCAATTAGAGCAGTTCCAAGAAGGCGTGCAAAACTGGGTAAACACTTTTGCAGCTAATGCACCAGCTGGTTCAGATGTATTCGTTAATGCATTGAAAACTTCTGTTGGTTCAGCATTGCAAGGTTTCGAGCAATTCCAAGTTGCTGCTAAAGAAGCTGCTGCTGTTGCTGAAGCAAATGCAGAGCAAGCTGTTGAAGCAATTCAAGGTTTTGCTAAGCAAGCTAAATCTGCTGCTGCTAAGCCTGCAACACGTGCATCAGCTGCTAAGAAGCCAGCTGCTCGCCGCGGCCGTAAGTAATTCGCGACAGAGTCACTTGCGCAAGCACTGACTCAATGCTCTGAAAAGAGCGCAGTCAATAAAAAACCCGCATGATGAATGCGGGTTTTTTTTATTATCAAAGTTTATGACTTACTCATCATCGGCAACATCAGTCAATTTGCTCGGCAAAGATTTATTCGGTTTTACACCCAGCTTTTTGACGTTCTCCGCGGTACGAATCAAATTGCCGCGACCAGTTTTTAGTTTGCCAACAGCATCTGCATAACTGATTTGAGCTTGTTCCAAGCGCTGCCCAACTTTATCCAGATCTTCAACAAATCCAACAAACTTGTCATAAAGAGAAGCGCATTGACGAGCGATTTCTTGGGCATTGCGGTTCTGGTGTTCCTGGCGCCACAAATGAGCGACGGTTCTGACGGTTGCTAGTAAGGTGCTGGGGCAAACAATCACGATGTTCTTTTTAAGAGCATCTTGATAAATATCGGGCGCATGACGCATCGCCGCCAAGAATGCAGGCTCAATTGGAATGAACATCAAGACAAAGTCAATTGAACCAACACCATAGAGGTCTTGGTAGTTCTTGGCCGATAAGCCTTGAATATGTTGCTTGATCGATAGCACATGGCTGTTGAGCTCAGCAGTTTTGATGGCGTCATCATCAGCTTGTATGTAACGGGTGTAAGCGGTGATAGAAACTTTGCTATCTATCACCAAGTGCTTGGATTCGGGTAAGCGAATCACCACGTCTGGTTGTAGTCTCGATCCATCACTGATGGTCTGAGTATCTTGCACAAGGTATTCCTCACCTTTGCGCAATCCTGAGTTTTCTAGAATGGTTTCAAGAACCAACTCACCCCAATCACCTTGGGTTTTGGATTCACCTTTGAGGGCGTTGGTCAGGGCACGAGTTTCATCGGTCATGCGCAGGTTAAGACCCGCGAGTTTTTCAACTTCTTGCTTTAAGGCAAAGCGCTCACGAGCTTCAGACTGATAAGTTTCATCGACTTGTTTACGGAAGTCGGTGAGTTTTTCTTGTAGTGGCTTTAAAAGAATATCGAGGTTTTGCTGATTTTGCTCAGCAAAGCGTTTAGATTTTTCTTCGAGGATTTCATTGGCAAGATTTTTAAACTGATCAGATAGAACAGTTTTTGCTTCTTGAGCTGTTTGTTGAAGAGTGGCTAGTTTGTCAGCGCTTTGACGACGTTCAGCGGCTAACTCAGTTTCTGCTCTGACCCTGGCTTGGCTTTGTTGCCATGCGTAATAGAGACTGAATAGGGCAATGAAGCAAAAAAGAGCCAGTAGTAGAAAAGCGATTGTTGTGTCCATATCGCTATGCTAAACCAATGCTGGCTCTTCATGAGAGCCAGCGCTTAAATATTTAGTAATGCTTAGGCTTTAAGCAATTGCTGTAATTCACCGCTTTGGTACATTTCAGTCATGATGTCTGAACCGCCGATGAATTCACCATTCACATAAAGCTGAGGAATGGTTGGCCAGTTGGCATAAGCTTTTACGCCTTCGCGGATGTCTTGATCTTCTAAAACATTGACTGTGTGTGGCTTGTCTACGCCACAGGCTTGCAAAATTTGAATGGCTCTTCCTGAGAAGCCGCATTGCGGAAATTGAGCATTGCCTTTCATGAATAGAACCACTGGGTTGCTTTCAACGATTTCTTTGATTTGTGCTTGTGTGTCCATGGTACTTCCTTATGTAGATGTCTTATTTTAGCCAAGCTTAACAGACGCCGCTCGATTAGCCGACGCGACGCGCCAAATACCCGCAAGATCCTGGTGGGCTTTGATATTGATGTAATTTTGTTCCTGCAATAACTGACAAACTTGTTTGGATTGATCGAATCCATGTTCTACCAAGATGAATCCATTCTCTGCTAAATAAGCAGGGGCTTCTTTAAAAATGGTGCGGTATGCCATCAAGCCATCATGATCATCGGTCAGTGCCGAGCTTGGTTCAAAGCGCAAATCACCCATGAGCAAGTGATGATCGCCCGCTGGGATGTAAGGAGGATTGCTCACGATCACATCAAATACGCAATCTTCAGCTGGTAGGTTTGTGGTCAGACCATCAAACCAATTCGATTGAAGAAGCTTCACTGAGTTCAGATTCAAAAGTTGTGCGTTTTCTTGGGCAATCTTGAGTGCTTCAGCGCTGACATCAACACAAGTGACTTCGGCATTAGGAAGGTTCTTGGCCAAGGCCAAACCAATCGCGCCACTGCCCGTGCCCAAATCCAGAATTTTTGGTGTTTTACCTGATGATCGAACATGTTCAATCGTCAATTCAACCAAGAGTTCTGTTTCAGGTCTTGGGATCAAAACGCCAGGGGCTACTTTCAGTTCAATGTTGAAAAATTCTTTTTTACCAATCAGGTAGGCGACTGGCTGACCATCTAGACGCTGTTTTTCTAACAGCGTCCATTCATCGAGCAAGGCCTTGGGCAATGCATCTGTATCACGGCTAATCATTGCGGATTTTGGCCAATTCAAATGCTTGTTAATGAGGTGAGCGAGCAAGGCTTTGGCATCTACTTTGTCCAAAGTAGATTGAAAAAGAATTTCTCGAATATTGATAGCCATTAACTTTGTTATTAATAAGGTCTTAGTGAGAGAGGATAATTAAATGCTTTTTTGGGTTGGCATGAACAAACAGTATAGTGATTACATTATCTTTGTAGACGAAAGTGGATCTGATAGCTCCCAGCACGTTGATCCTCTTTACCCAGTTTTTGTTTTAACGTTTTTTGTGTGCAAAAAAGATACCTATGTTTTCGATCTTAACCCCAAAATCAATGCATTTAAATTTAAGCATTTTGGACATGCAGAGGTAGTTCTCCATGAGCGTGACATTAGGAAAGACTTGGGAAACTTTGCTTTTTTGAAGTCAAAAAGCATCAAGGAAGATTTCATCGCCGAATTAACAAAAATTATTCAAGCTGTGGATGCATATTTTATTTGTGTGGTGATTGATAAAAGAAAGATTTCTCAAAAAATCATAGATCAAGACAACCTCTATTCCAGAGCATTTGCTACAGGATTAAATGCATTCAATCTTTATCTAAAGACAAATGAGCAGACTCTAAAGATTAATCAAGCATTACACATAGTCATTGAAAAAAGAGGCCGTAAAGAAGACTCTTTGCTGCTGGAACAGATTAAAAGTTTAAAAGTATCAGAATTATCCAAAAATTCTGATTTTGAGTTGGTTTTTTCCGATAAAAAATCTAATGCGGTTGGCATTCAAATTGCTGATTTGATAGCTAGACCATTGGGAATGTCTTTTTTGCGACCAGATCAGAAAAACAGAGCAGTAGAAGTAATTAAGAAGAAGTTAATTACTGGTAAAAATACTGGGTCAAATGAGTTGAGTGATCGTCTACTTGTTTTTCCATAAACAAAGGGCTCCTAAACAACCGGAGCCCTTTGCCGACCGAGTATCCCCAGTCATTGATAACAGTTTACATCAAAGCACTTGGTGAATCAAATGTCACCCAAGCTGGCCAATAATTCAGCTTGGTGCTCGGCAGACAATGCGTTCAAAAGATCTTGAATGTCACCGTCCATCATGGCATCAATCTTGTACAGGGTGAGATTGATGCGGTGATCGGTGATACGTCCTTGGGGGAAGTTGTAGGTGCGGATGCGATCACTGCGATCACCAGAGCCTACCAAGCTCTTGCGAGTCTCAGCTTCTTTGTCGTGCGCAGCGCGACGCTTGGCATCCATGATTCTAGATACAAGTACTTTCATGGCTTGATCTTTGTTGCGGTGTTGGCTGCGATCATCTTGGCATTCCACCACTGTACCCGTTGGGATGTGTGTGATGCGCACAGCAGAGTCTGTTTTATTGATGTGTTGACCACCGGCGCCAGATGCTCTAAATGTGTCAATGCGCAAATCAGCAGGATTGATTTCAATATCACTGATTTCATCAGCTTCAGGCATCACAGCGACTGTACAGGCTGAGGTATGAATGCGTCCTTGAGTTTCTGTTTGAGGGACTCGTTGCACACGATGGCCACCTGATTCAAATTTGAGTCTTGAGAAAGCACTTTGTCCAACAATGCGCAAAATGACTTCTTTGTAACCACCCAAATCTGATTCTGAAGCACTCACCACTTCTACTTGCCAACGTTGTCTTTCAGCAAAGCGTGTGTACATCCTGAATAAATCGGCAGCGAATAAAGCACTTTCATCACCGCCAGTGCCCGCACGAATTTCCAAAAAGATATTTTTGTCATCATTGGGGTCTTTAGGTAATAGCAGGCGCTGTAAATCAGCTTGCATGTTTTCCATGCGCTCTTTGGCAGATTTGATTTCTTCTTCTGCAAAGTCTTTCATTTCAGGATCAGCCTGCATCGCTAAAGCTGCTTGCTCGTCGGCTTCTGCTTGCAGGAATAATTGAAATTGTTCGACAACAGGAGATATCTCCGCATGCTCACGATTGAGTTTGCGGTACTGATCCATGTCCTTGGTGATTTCTTCCTGGACTAACAATGAATTGAGTTCTGCGAGCCTGGCATCTAATTGCTCAAGCTTCGCTTTCATACTTGGTTTCATCTATTGATTGGAGTTGTTTGACCGGAATAAACCCGGCAAGATTTTCATGAGTGCGTCACGCTCTTCGCCTTGTGCATGTTGCAAAGCGTGCAAAGAGCCATGTAAAAACTTATTGGTAAGACCTTGCGCTAGAAGATCCAATACCACTTGTGGGTCTTCACCTTTAGCGAGTAGCTTGCGGGCACGCTCAAGCTCGATAGAGCGCAAGTCTTCACCGCGTTGGCGCAAGTCTTGGATCAAAGGCACCGTGCCTCTGGTTTCTAACCAATGCATGAAATGCGATACGCGGGTTTCAATGATTGCTTCAGCCTGACCTACAGCTGCTTGACGAGAATCTGAGCCAGCTTGAACAATGTCACTCAAGTCATCGACGGTGTAGAGGTACACGTCGTTTAATTTGCCGACCTCAGTTTCAATGTCGCGAGGCACCGCCAAGTCGACCATCACAACGGGGCGATGACGACGTTGCTTGACTGCACTTTCAACCATGCCCAAGCCAATGATTGGTAAGGTGCTGGCAGTGCATGAAACCACAATATCAAAATCATGCAGGCGTGTGGGTAGATCAGAGAGACGCAAGGATTCTGTTGCCAAGCCTTGTTCTGATAATTGA
>Ga0255125_1000421_pt1 | contig 13139 bp, 11 predicted proteins | sample Law_Cont_RepC_8d_FD_188557 | JGI IMG/M metagenome (GOLD analysis project Ga0255125, IMG submission 188557) | Freshwater microbial communities from St. Lawrence River, New York, United States - Law_Cont_RepC_8d | ecosystem: Environmental > Aquatic > Freshwater > River | place: USA: New York...
ACAACCGCCTTTACCCATCCCCATGCCACCCATACCGGGACCACCCATGCCCCCGCGACCAGACGACTGGGCGCCCACAGTGCCATACCCAAGCCCTATCAAAGAGCCAGCGACTGCAAATAAACCCAACCACCGCATTCGCATTGTATTGGTCCACATCATGGTCCAGCCCTCCTCGAAAGTGGCCTAGGTGCCCCAGTGAACTTACCCAAAACTGTTATCAGGCAAGTTCCAAACCCATTTTTTTTATCACCGGGATATAGAAATGTTTCAGTGGAAAACCTGAAAAATGCCCCCCGGCAGGCTTCCTGATTATGTTACGCACGAGATTACCCCAAGTTGGCTATTTTTAATCATTCACCTCCCGTTTATTTTGTTAGGTGAATGAAAACCCTGTTTTTGAACTGGTTCAAATCAAACAGTTTTCCATTTTCCAAACCAACAGACACCAGCGGCTACCAAAAAACCAAAAGGCCGATTGCTCAAGGCTTGGCCGGGGCAACCCACTTGCCCTTAACAAATACAGACTCTTTGGGAGAAAATTCTGTCACAGTGTTCAGGGACAAAGGCGGCTGAGCCCGACGACTGTCTGGCGTGAGAGCTAAACCCCACGGGTTAGTTTTGCCCAAAACCGCATCTCCAAGCCTTTCCTCGCTGTCCAGTTCCATTCTTAATATTTTTCTCGACAGTTCAGATGTGGGATCCGGCGGGTTTTTTGATCCACCTGCCTGCGTGCAAGCTTGCAAAAAAGCTGCATGGCTAATCACGCCAAAGGTTTGGAAATATTGGTCCACCCCAGGAGTGCCTGCCAACCGACTGGCCTCCTTGTACTGGCCCCGCCGATACGCTTGCAGCGCCGCAACAAAGGTCTTTCCACCCCCTCCTCCAGCCATGACTGCATTGGGCTGGGTAGTCGCTGCCTTCCCTGCCGCTTCTTTCAAAATTGCCGAATCATGTGCCGGGTCCAGAAGAAAAGCCAAGCTCTTGAACTTGCGCTCCTCCTGACGGCTCCTGGCAATTCCAGAGGCCGCCACCATGCACCCTCGCCCCAGTTGATCAGGGTCCAGAGCCGAAGCGATTACAAGCAACCGAATCGCCAAATCCCTCGCCTCAGGGTCGTCCTTCTTGGCAATCAACTCCTCCGCATAATCACGATATGCCCTTGGATTTCCCGGACTTAAAACAGCCAAACGCTCCGCCTTGAAGCTTTCAAGAACCGTGGTACCCTTCTTGGCAAATCGCTCAACTTTAAAAATGCCGTCCTTTTGCTCCACCCGAATCACCACCTCCGAATCAGTGATTTCCACCAGGTAGCCCGGCACCCGGTTCCCCTTCTCGGTCACCACCACCACTGCAAAAATTTGGCTTGCAAAGACAAACCCAATTGCCAAACCAAGAAGATGTCGCATCACTGGCCCTCCATCAGCAGCAGCCAAGCACGCAGGATGGCGCTCTCGCCACCCCGCAATCGCACCAGCACATTGTCAGACTGGGCATCACTGGTGCCAAGCCCCTCCAACACCCGCAGGGCTTCCGTCCTTTTCAAAGGCTTTTCCTGGGCCACATAAAGTGCCAATACCCGCAGAAATGCCCGCTGTTGCAGGGTTGTTGCTTTCAGATCATTCAACTTCTGAAAAGAGTAAGTGGCGGTAAAATAGGGTACATTATTGACAAATTGCAAATCCTCTCCCGACAGTTTCTCCTTGGAAATCCTGGTTGCCAAATGCCTGGTGTTGGCATCCAAAATAGCTGAAGGCGAAGACCGCAGCAGGTACTCTGCCTCGGCAATGCCTAAAAGCCGCCCTTGGTCCTTGAGAATGGCGACATAACGATCCCCAGCGTTGGCCAATAGGTTGCTGGTCTTGTCAGAACCATTCTCCAAAAGTGATTCCAGTAATGACCTCCGCGCATTGCTTTTCCATTTCGCTCCTTGCTCGGGAACTTTGCCGGTTATTTCACCCAAAGCTATATAAGCCCCCGGGCAGGTTTTAGGCGCATTCATTATTTTTTCAGAAAGTGCAAACTTGAGCGCCGCGGAATTGGCGATGCGCGGCAGATTAAACTGGATCAATATCAACTCGTCCTGATGCATCTGGGAACGCATCAGATAACGGGCAATACCCTCGGCAATTTCATGCGGAACCTGCTCCGGATTCACATGCTGGCAAAGGCTCGCAAAACCAGTTGCCCTGTCTCTAGGCGAGGCAGACGACATCAGCTTGACCATCCGCCCCTCATTGCCCGAACTGATCGGCACCGCCACATTCACACCTGGAATGGACTGCATACCCGCGAAGGGATTGGTCCAGACAAGCGCGCTATTGGCATCCACTGTTTGGTTGGCCATACCGGCTTTCGCCTTGTCATTTTGGGTCGACTGGCCAAGCATTTCGTCAAAACGATCCGCCTGCGGCTTGCCCTGCCCGACCAGGGCACAAGCAAGGCTTGAAGCCTGGGCCAACCTCAAAATCTCCCCCAACTGTCCTTTTATGTTATCCGGGCTGGAAGTCAGCGAGTCCTGCGCCAACTGCGCCACTTCGCGAACCTTGGCAACCCGCTCTTCAGGGCCCCTTGCCCTCTGTGTGGTTCCAAAATAGGTTCGAAATGCCTTCGCCATCAGGCTGCCATCAGCCTCCCGCGGCAAACTACTGGCCGCCAGCAGTGAATCCTCCAGCGCCTGGAAAAAAACATATTTATCCCCCTTCTCATACAAAAGAACCAACCGCCCCCTCTCCAAATTCCCAGCACCTGCCAACTGGGTGAAAAATTCCCTCGCCTGCCCTGCAAGGCTGGCCGTAGGTGCTGGTTGAGCTGCCACAAACAAGGCTTCCGCAACCGTGGTCTCCTCAACAAACCTGCCCGGCTGACCAAGGCATTTGTCCGCCTGGTCACGCATTTTCTCGCACAGGTACAAAGCTCTATTGGCTGTGGTTTTTGCATAATTGGCAATATGGCCATAAACCTTCAGCATGGTTTGCTTTTGGCACTCGGCAAAAAGGTCATCCGGGTTTTTCATCCCTTCGACCTTGATTCCCAAACGCTGCTCCAAGGTGGTTGCCCCCATTTGCAGCCGCGCCGGATTACCTGCCGATTCCTGAACCAAATAAGCCAGCCTGCCGCTCAATGAAAACCATTCCTTGACCGCGTCAGGCCCCAGGGGCACCGCGTTATCAAATGCTGGAATTGGCAAAACACCCTGCAAGATCGCTTCGGCGTTTTGCCGATTAGGCTCGTCGCTAAAGCAAATGCCTAACAGTTTATCCGCCCAAGCTTGCTGTTTCTGGGCAAGCCGAACATAGGCAGACTTGCGCAAAGCCGCATCCGCGTTCCCACAATCCTGCAGAAGTGAGCGCGGGGCTTCAGGTTGCGCCTTTTCAGCCTCCTCAAGAACCTGCGCCAACTTGGGTGAACCCCACTGAACCCATGCAGGTTTGATAACCACCTTGGGCTCTTGCACCTTGGCAGGCGCAACTGCTTGAGCCTCAGGGTCAATTTCCCTGGCAGTTTTATTCTCTATTCCAGAATGTGGAAAGCGCATGAATCCATACCAACTCACACCCACCAAAATCAGCCCAGCCATGGAAATGAAAACGGTTGGCCAATGGTTAACTTCTCTTTTGCGTTCAGGCTGGCTCACCTCCCTAACCGGCGTGAGGGCCACAACAGGTCGGCTTGGGGCGACAACCCTCTTCTTTTTCGCGTTCCTTGCAGCCTCACGAACCAGCAATTTCATGGTGATTTTCGGTACACCCAACTCCTTCGACATCGCTTTCAATTGCAAATAATTTTCCTGGCTGGGTTTGGAAATGGCGAACATCTCTCTGGCCTTCACCAGCAATCGCTCCTCCCCTTCCGAGGCGGGAATGAACGATTTGTTCAGCTTCGTCGCCACCCATTCGATTTGCCGAACAGCTTTCCAACTGTCTATTCCAGCCTTTTCAGCATCGTGCAAAAGCCGCTCATAAACCGGTGGCCACAGCGCTCCAGCTTTGCGAATGGTCCTGGCCACATGCCTTGGAAATAACTCCCGTTTCCCCCTCGGTTTTTTTAAAGCAAGCGGCTGCGGGGGCACTGGTTTTTTTGGGGGCTGCGCTTGAGTATCTTTGCCAGCCGAAGGCGCCTCATCCTTTTGGACAAACTTTTCGAGTGGCTTTTTTTTCCTAGCCTTCACCAACACCGACGGATCTTTAGTTCCTTTCAAAAGCCTGGCCATTGCCACAGCATCAAGCCCATGCCGGTGTGCGATCACCCGCAACCGCGACAGGGTTGCCGGGTTAAGACCGCCCAAGGCAGCCAGCAACGGCTTGGCCTCCAGCAGAAAAGCCTCCGCTCTTTCACCCAGCAAATTGCTCGACATGGGGCACCCCATGGGATTAAGACTGAGCCAAAAGGAGGAGCAAACTTGCTATTTAGCCAGCTTCGCTTCCAATTCTCTAAACTGCGCCCGCAATTTTTCGGGCCCCAATTCCGGATGCAGAACCTTGAAATGATTAAAAGCCAGTCGCGCATCCTCCACTGATTTTACGCTCAGATTGGCCATATGGTTGTATTTGGCTTCAAACCAGTCACTAGAACCCGATGGCAAACCAACTGTCAAAAGACGCCAACACTCCAAAGATTTGTCGAGGTTTCGGCCATTATTGCCGGCCATTCCCATAAGACGCAGGTACTTGGTTTCCTTTGGAAAAGCAGTCAAAAGTTTCTTTTCCAAAATGCTCGCGCACCCCTCCATGTCACCTACCGAATAGAGTTGCTCCGCCAGCCTGAAGTTCGCAATCTGGGCGTTTCGGTTCGTCTTCACCTTTTCAGGGGTATCTCCATAAAACGAAACCAAATTTTTATACGCCACTAATGCTTCTTGTTGGCTTTTAGCCTTGTCCATCGCTTTCAAACGAATTGCGTCAGCGGTTTTGGCATACCCAATAAGAGCCGCCTCATGCAATGGGCTGCCAGCCCGGTTCATGCAAAGCCACTCCGATGCCACTTTCGCCATACCCACATTCCCGGTAGCCTGGCCCAATTGCAGTTGCAATATCCGATAATCAGATGCCGCCCGTGCATCAACTGGCAACACCTTAACGCTAGATTCAATCTGTCTGAGCAAATCACCAGCAAGCCCAAACTGATTCGGGCTGCCAGAGATGAAAGAATCCGCCGCCATGAAAGCAACCTCCAGGCGATTGCCGGTTGACACACTCTTTTCAGGCAAGGCAAGATACCGCCCCGCTGCCGATTGCACCATCACCAACGCCCCTGCGGCCTTGCTCGAATCCCCCCGCGCAGCCCGCCATTCTCCATAAGCCTTTTTCACCAATAGATAAACTTTTTCTGCATAAGCGGGGTCCTCAGGTTTCAACATGTCCAATGCCGGTATCGGACCATCACCCAACGCCAACAGGGCTTGGGCGTTCTTGATCCGACTGTGGTTTGGAAAGCTGCCGCTAAACTCCCGAAGAGCCTCCAGCCTTTTGGTTTTAATACTCGGATCTACCAGCAACTGTTTCTCGTAAGCGGTCACCAACAGCCACAGCGCATCCCCCGCCAATTCTGACCGCTCCTTCCCCATGCCCTTGACCGCTTCCTCCAATAATCCAATCGCCCCCGGCCAATCATTGGTTTTGAAAAGGCAATACCCCGCCTGATAACGAAGCCTCGCGCCAGTCCCCGGGTCGTTCACACAAAGGGGCAGCGCGGCCAGCAGCGCGTCGGCTGCCTTTTTGTAATCACCCGCCAACTTCGATTTTTCAGCCACGTCCAATAGCCCGGATGCTGAAAGAAGACGACCGGCAAACGAACTAGAACCAATGGTTATCTGATATTTCCCAACTAAAGCACGCGCCATATCAGGAAGCTTCAATCGCACCAACCCTTCCAAGCCCACTTCTGCAAGCGGTGCCCAAAGGCCTTTCTGGCTACCCCCCTTGACCACCAAAAGCTTGTAAAAATTCCGGGTTCCAGGCAGGGTACTTTCCCCCAGAGCCGAAGCCCGCTGACGGGCAAACCCAATGGCTTGTTCCGCGCTACCCGCCTGTATCACAGCGAACAGTTGCCAAAAATCTACTCCGCCCCTAACCTCGTCATCCACCCGCGAATCGCGAAGAAGCCGGAACCATCCCTCGCTTTTTACCGTTTCCCCCATGGCCATTTCCACCAATGCCAATCCCAAAACCGAGCGCGCCCTGTTGGTAGATAGCAAGCCAAGCTCATCCGGGTCGGCATTGTCAGGGGGCCCATCAAAAGGCACCAGCTTCCTAAACATTCCCTTCGCCTGTTGATAGGCCGCATCACCCCGGTCAAGACCCTTGATTTGCGCCAAATAATAGTGCGACCACGCTGAAAAATAGGCGGCCCTCCCATACTCCTGGGCCAAACGCTCGGCAGTCTTCATCTTCGCTGCCCGTTCGGGGCCGTCCTTGGTTTTTTCAATTTCATTTTCGATTTTCTGCTTGGCTGCCTCCAACACAATCGCATGGCTCTTGAACTCTCCCCCTATGCGACCAAAGGTGTCGCTACCGGCTGTTCTCGATTTGGAATCCTCCGGATCAAACACCCATTTGGCAAATTCACCTTCCGCCCGGGTAAAGTCGGCCTGCAGCAAAATAGTTTCTAATTGCGGGGTGCGAATCGAGGGATATTTCCCTAACAAAATTCGCACTTTTTTCTGAATTTCTTCCACCTGCGCCTGGCTGTGCAGTTCAAGTATTTTCGTGGTGTAAAGGGTTGCAAGCTCGCGGGCAAGTGGCTCACGGTTGGGCCGCTTAACCAACTCGTTTTCCAAATATTCAAGGGCATGGTCCGTCAGCCCCAGCTTCAACAGATAGGCTTCCACCGGGTCGGCAGAGTCTTGGCCGGTTTGCAAGGCATGGCTTGGTTGGGAACCAACAAACCAAACCAGGCTACCTGACACCAGCAGGAATGTAATGCACCGCGCTAAACCCTGCATCCGTGATGGCTTGCACGGCGCCCGCGGCGAAACCGAATGGCACATCATCGTTCACCCTCACAAAAGCACCATTCACCTTGGACGGAACCTGCTTCAAAATCGCCGTCAGCGACAAGGCATCAGAAACCGTCCGCGAACCCAGCTTGTATTCAAAGGCGCCCCCCTTGGGTACAAACTCCACAACCACAGGTTCAATATTGGCTCTCTTCCCAGCGGCAGCTTGCCCGCGCAATGTCGCCTGCAACTCCCGCTCCGATCATGAAAAACCAACATTAACCAGAAAAAAAATCAGCAAAAGAAAAATCACATCTATCATGCTGGTTAAGTTCAGCTCCACGCCAGGTTTCCGCATCTTTTTCTTGGTCAGTCTCATGGCCTAGTCCCCCGTAAGGCCGGATGATTCCACCGCAATCGCCCCACGCTTCACACCCAAACCCACCAGCGCCTTGATCACAGCGTTGGGCGCCGCGCTCTTGGCCGCCGCATCCACCCGCAGGGCTATGGTCAATCTCTCAGGCCCGCCACGCTCCTCAGCCAGGGTCTTGATCATTAGCTCCAACTGCCGAACCGTTGTCGGGTTGTTCAAAACCAACATGCCCCCATCCGCCTGAATATTCACCGACAAATCCCTGTTCCCGGCATCGGTCTGCCCGTGCAGCTTCGGCAAATCCACCGCCGCGCGGTCAATGGCCGAAATCTGCGAACAAGTCATGAAAAAAATGATCAACTGGAACACCACATCAATCATCGGCGTGATGTCAAACGCGATGCCATGATGGCGTTGCTTGCGGCTTAATCGCATGGCCTCTCTCCCGGATTATTTCGGTCGGCTCAAGGGCATCAGCAACTGCTCAACTTTGCTACCCGCTTCCGCCACCAGATGGTCAATCCGTGTGCGAAAGAAGCTAAGCACAGACAAAGTTGGAATTGCCACGATCAAACCCTCCAGCGTCGTCACCAACGCCTTCGAGATCGAACTGGCCAGATCAGCCGGAGTCGCCGCCCCACCGGTTGCGGCTATGGTGTTAAACGCTTCAATCATGCCCTGAACAGTTCCCAAAAGACCCAGCATGGGAGCAATCGCCCCAATCACGCTAAGCACCTCGGTCTTTCGGTATAGCCTGCTCGTTTGCTCCTCACCGGCCTCCTCCACCGACGCCCGGTACTCCGCATACCCATAATCCGATCCCTTGTACCGATACAAACCCGCCAAAACCACATTCGTCAAAAGCGATGGATGCTCGCGCGATTCACAATAGGCAATCGCCTCGTCTACCTTCCGCTCCTTGACCATCTTCGTCAGGTCATCAATCGCCTCCTCTGGCATCAGCCGCGACCGGTTGATGGTCAAGGCATGCTCCACAGCGAAACCAAGCGCCACAGTCCCGGTTAAAATGATGATGAACCCGATGGTGCCACCATCCGTGATCAACTCACGAAAACCACCTGTCCGTTTGGGCGATTCCCCGCCAGCATCTTTCGTTTGGGCCATCGCTGGAACCACAAACAACGCAAGCAAGGCCAAAAGCACTCCCGCTCGAACAAGTGGTGACTGAAACATGGGTTTCATCGAAGGCCTCCTGGGTTAGGCAAAGTCGATTCCCGGGCCAATCGGGAACCAAAACTGGTGAATCGAAAACGGGTCAGCAGTTCCTTGCGCAGCGCCACGGTTGCTCGCGCATCTTGGTTCTTTTCCAGAACAGTCGCGGCATGGTACAAACACGCCGCCGACAATTCAGTGCTGGCCGTCGGGTACTTCGCAGGCAGGCTAAGTAAGGCAATCACCGCCGCCCGATTGGGAGGCGCGCCTTTCAGTCGGGCCATGCCATTCCAATACAGCGCCACCATCCGCGCCGGTTCAGTCATGGTTTCCATTTTCGCTAAAAGCTGCTCCACAGCCTCTCCCGCCTTGCCCGCCTCAATCTCCCGCTGCGCAGCCAACACAACCAGCCATTCCTCCGAACCTGGCATATTTCGCAGCGAGGCTTGCACTGTGTTCGCAATAGCCTCATCTCCAGCGCAAATGGCCAGCGTGGCCGCATAAACCCGTGCTCCCAGGCTGGGCTTCCCACCAGGCCATTTTTCCACCCACCGCATCACGCCAGGCAGCGCGGCCCGCGCCGCAGCCCTACCAAAAAAAACCGGGCTAAATTCCTGCGCAAAACCAGATGGCAACACCGTTATCTTCCGGTTACCCGCTGCCACAAAACGGCTCTCAGGCGCATTACCAGCAACCGACTTCAAAGCTAGAAAAACCAGCAAAGGCTCGAGCGCCATTTCCCGCTCATGCTTCTGGTCCCGCGCCAGATGCGTGGCAAAACACACAGCCTCAGCGGTGGCCGAATTCCTGTCGGCAAAAAGCGGGAACAGCTTCTCTGCCTGACTGGCCATCTCCTGGTAATCGCCAGATTTCAGCCGCTGTCGAATCCTAAAAAGCGGATCGCCGATATCTCGAAGCAAGCTGTCAAATTGAGCCTGATTGGCCGCCACTCCAGATTCAATCTCGTCCCAGCCAAAGCTCTTGGTTTTACCATCCTCTAAAATAGTCACCCCGTCGAGGTTTTGAACCTGAATGACTCCTTTCACCAAAGTGGTATCGCGCAATACCAGCCGTTGCTGGGCTAACAAAGCCGGGCCAAGAAGCATGAGAAACACGATGGAAAACCAGTGCTGCCGCATGTTCAGTACCCCGGCACAAAGCGATAGGTCCCCTTGGCATCCTGCGCGATCTGCTTCAGCAACAATTCCCCACCACGCTGCATGAATGCGATGGTATGTATCTGCGCCGGCCGCTTCAGCCGCCTGTTCAGCGCCTTGATCATCTGTACCTCGGCCGCATCAAATAGGCCGTCCGTCATCAGGTAAATCACATCGGGAGGCGGGTCGAAAAGTAGCGCTGCCTCCATGCCACGCACCGGAGAGGTACCATTGCGGGCATGTACGCCATTCACCCAGTTGGCAATGGTGGCCAGCTCGTCCCTGCCCGAAATCCACCGCGGGTTGGGCGGCAACTCGGCAAAACTGTTGAAAAAAACCACCGTGAACTTGGCCGACCCCTTGGCATTGCCAATGGTCTTGAGAATTTCATCTTTAACATATTCTAAAGGTGGCCCATTCATGCTGCCAGAGTTGTCCGCAATGATGCAAAATCGGTGCCCCTTGGCAGTGGTGCCCAAAAAGCTGGCTTCCCCAGCGCCGCCGCTCTTGCCCCCAAACCCAAAACCCTCACCTCCGCTGCCACCACCCCCACCAGCGGCACCTAGCGAAAGCTCCAAACCCTCCGCCGCGTCACTTGCCTGGGCGGCGCCAATTTCCGCCGAGGCCGCAAGGTCAGCACTGGCCTCCCCTCCCGCCGACGCCGCCGAGTCATCCAGGTTGCCATCGTCGGTGTTGGTGAGCTGCTCTCCATCCAGCTGGGCTAGGCCAATCTCGGCCATACCGTCCCCGCTTGGCCCACGCCCAAGGCCCACCGGTATCAAAAGCATCAAAAGAAAAAGTAATATTTGCGCCAGAATCGCCGTGGCCGTGGCGATCATTCGTTCCCTTTTTTCCCCCTTGGAAATGTCCGGCAACTCCGCCAGCAAAACCGCCTCAAGATCCTCCCCCGAAAGGGCGGGCGTTTCACTCGATGCCGGCACCAAAGCCGGGACCCTGACCTTGGTTTTGCATTTGGGGCAGGCCAAGGTTTTGCCAGCCGCCTTTTCAGCAGCCTTCAAGCGCCTCCCACACTCTAAATTCAGGCAATGGAAGGTAATCACAGGGCTTCCTCGAGGGCCTCACATTCTATGCCCAGACAGGCCCACAGCGGTAAAACAAAGCGTTCAAATACTATTTTTGAATTGGCAAAACATGAATGAGGGGCAAAATTTGGTAGCTGCCAATTAAAAATCTCTTCCTTCTTCCACCAACATGCTCAACCGACAGATTGTCTGTTTTTACCCATTCATTAGAATGAAAAACGGGACAGCTCAACATCAAAAGCGCTTCCCTTACCCCCGTTGAATTGGCCAAATAAAACCTGGAAATATTCCCATGAACAAGACCCTCACCTGGATCGGCCGCATCCTTCTCGTCGGCATCATCGCTGGCGGCACGCTCGCACTCCTGCGCCAGTCCGAAGTGCGCGCCCAACTGGCCACATCCACCGCCCGCTACACCGTCGTCCAAACGGATATCACCAATTTGCTCGTTGTCGATAACAGCACCAACCTCATCCACTTCTACACCGTTGATCCAGGCAAAGAACCCGGCAGCGACCTCAAGCTCCGTGGCTCACTCGATCTCAACGAGGTGGGTAAACCCGTCCTCAAGCCAAAGAAAGCAGAAGTTGTCGAACAAAAATAAGCCCAATCAAATCAGGAGTGCTCCCCAATGAAAAAACAGTGGTTCCTTGTCGCCATGGCATGTTTCGCCCTCACCATCCCCGCTAGGGCCCAAGTCACTGGCTGGAATCAGGGCTACAACCCCTTCACTGGAACTTTCAATCGCCAAGTTGCCGGTTACAACCCCTATACAGGCAATGTCGGCACCATGGGTGCAGCCATCAATCCCTACAACGGCGCCCAATGGCGCGGTGGCATGGCCGTCAACCCCTACACAGGCACCAGAATGGCCTCCCAGCAAGCCTACAACCCCTACACGGGCCGCCTCATCAATCAACACCAAGCCTACAACCCCTACACGGGCCAGTGGGCCAATCACTTCACCGTGCGCTAAACCCACCTAATCCAACCAATCCATACCCCTCCCCGCAGGCGCTAGCCGGTTGCACCGACTGCGCCTGCCCCCATTCGCTACTATGTTTCTGGGAGACTAAATCATGGAAAGCAGCAAGCGGCTGGTTGTTGGCATTAGCGGCGCAAGCGGCGTTACCTACGGGTTACGCCTGCTGGAACTTCTCCGCCCCACACCTATTGAAACCCACCTCATCGTCAGCCGTGCAGCCGAGCGCACCCTCGTTCAAGAATTGCCCTCAGGCAACCGCTCCCTGAAAGACCTGGCCGATGCCTGGTACCCCATCGACGACATAGGCGCTGCTGTCGCCAGCGGCTCCTTCAAAACCAAGGGCATGATTGTCGTCCCCTGCTCAGTCAAAACCTTGGGCGAAATCGCCTGCGGTATCGCCTCAAACCTGCTCACCCGCGCCGCCGATGTCACTCTCAAAGAACGCCGCCGCCTGGTTTTGGCTGTGCGCGAATCCCCCCTCAACCTCATCCACTTGCGCAACATGGTCACGGTCACCGAGGCCGGCGCCATCGTCGCGCCACCAGTGCCAATGCTCTACGCCCACCCAAAATCGCTGGAAGAGGCCATCACCAACACCGCTTGCCGCCTGCTCGACCTCTTCGATATCGATCTCGGCATCCTGCCACGCTGGGGCGAACAGATCGACCCCCACGCCCCTGCCCCCAAACGCTAGCCAATTTAGTCATCCCAACCATTTGCGACACTATTAAGTTTGCCCGACGCCTCCAAAGCCAAAATGGCATACGCCGAGCCGGCATTGGCTATGTAATGATGCTGGTCATTGTTCAACGACCGGGTGAACCAACGGCCCGATTGCCTCTGGTTGGCAAGTATCCAGTCCGCCCCTTTCACCATCGCTTGCAAATCCCCTTCAGACCCGCACGCCGACAAAGCCATCACCACCAGCCCGGTCGCATAAGCATCGCTAGGCGACCCAATGTCCGGCTTGCGGCCATCATTCCCCTTCCAGCTCCGCCCCAATGAGGCCAGATTCCAACCACCATCAGCTCGCTGGTCCTTCCGCACTTTGCCAATCAGCTCCTTGCGTTTGTCTTGACTCATCAAACCCTCAACACGGGTCGAGGCCATCGCCAACAACAGCGCATGGTGCGCCTCAGGCGGGGCATTTTTTGCAAAATACCCCCTCAGCTTATCCAACCCCGCCATCGCCTGCGCTGTTTTCGCATACCCCTCGGGCGCCATCCCAACTCCCCAAGCTGCATAAACCGCTCCGTAATAGTCGTCATGCTCCATGGGCGGCCAGTTGCATTTCAGCCAATTCCACGCGCCATCAGCCTTCTGCAAAGTCCACATCCGGTCCAGGGCAAGCCGTGTCTCAGGGCGCAATTTGCCATTCCTCGCATCAGCAAGCGCCAGGGTGGCAGCCGTCGCCACCACCTCGGTGTCCCAGCGCGGCGCATCCCCCTTCCCACCCTTGTCCCAATTCTTC
>Ga0255125_1000424_pt1 | contig 13087 bp, 8 predicted proteins | sample Law_Cont_RepC_8d_FD_188557 | JGI IMG/M metagenome (GOLD analysis project Ga0255125, IMG submission 188557) | Freshwater microbial communities from St. Lawrence River, New York, United States - Law_Cont_RepC_8d | ecosystem: Environmental > Aquatic > Freshwater > River | place: USA: New York...
GACTGGGAGTTAATGGCAGGTTCGACCAGTAGTGGCCGGCACCTACTGTAGTGGCTCCGGCCACAAGGCCATTACCTTGCAGGTCGCCAAGTTGAAGCATAACCTCGGCGTCCCACTGCCGGCCTTCGTGCCGGCCCGCATGACGCGATCCAAGCGTAACCAGACTGCCAGGAGCCACAGGAATTCCTTGCGAAGTACGAACATTGCCATTGTTGGCAAACAGCGCGTAAACGTCGGCCCAGACATCTTTTTCCGGCCTGAACGACCACCACGCTCCCGCGACATTGACATTTCCATCGGGTGAATTCAGGCCGTTGCCATTGGGTATGACTGGTTGCAGCCAAAACAAATCAAAATCGTAATCATCTCCGCGCCAATAACCGCGCACACCATCGAATGTCCGCCTTGTATTAGCCCATTCAAGGGTTCCAATAACCCTTTGAGACCCCAGAAGGATTTCCTGCCTGCCTAAGCGGACAGCGGCGGCATGCCCATCGAATTCGCCCAGCTTAAACTCAAGGAATGCATTGAGAAAATCGGCGGGATCGCGGTCGGGAAGAACGGGTGGCAGATCGTTGTGAACGATATCAGCGGAAATGAATTCAAGATACATCCGGAATTTGTCTTCGTACCAAAGATCCATGTAAGTACGTAGGCGTGTCAAATAGTAGTTATTATCAATCGTTGTCAGTCGGGCGTTCCCTTCGTTATTGAAGCGAAACCGATATTCACCACCCGTGGCCAACAGCCAGTGCTCTCCCAACGGAATACGCTTGATCTCGTCAAGCCAGGGGAAATGTACGGTCATCACCGGGCGGATCGACCAAGCGAAAATCAAGTTCAAAGAATGGCAGTGGCTGGGGGGAAATGTTCGAAAATGGGTTTTTGGGAACCCCATCACGGATAGTTCCGGTTAGCGCGTCACGAATCGAGTAATACCCCGGCGACCGGGATGGGGTGAAAAAATTTCCCGACGGCGGGAACGGCTGCGGGCGTGGTACTCTGCGCCACCATTCCGGTTCAACCACTGCAGACATTGGGGTGGGTACGGAATTGACAGATAATTCGGCAACTGGAACCGCGCCCCCAGGCGCATCATCAAGCCAGACGGCGGCAACGATCAGCAAGCCAATTATTCCAGGGCACACAAACATCTGCCGAACACCCCGTGAATTTGCCAACCTCTGACTGGGATCGACCAAATTCGAATGGGTGGATCACATTGGCTGGATGGGTTACACCGATTGTTCTGAATTATGGTGCCAGCTAGCGCGCAGTCAGCGCAAACCTCCCAAACACACAAAAAGTGGTTGAGTAATTATGGATGTCACCTGAAAGAAACGGGGTGATGTTTGGCTTTTCGCAGAAAGCTGATACCCCGCATTAATGCTGTTTGGTATAAATCATTTATAGCTAAAAATGGCTTCATTGTGCTGGATGTTCACCATGCCTGCAGGCACAACAACTCTGCAACAATTGTTGGATGAAGCCGCGTTTAGGGATGGGTCCATTTACGACAAACTGCTTGAGCACGCCTCGGAAAGACTGCGCGCGCTTTCGCGTAAAAGCCTAAGGGGTTTTCCCCGTCTGGCCAGTCTCGTTCAGACAGATGATGTGCTTCAGGAAGCATTGCTTCGTTTGCACTCGAGCCTAAATAAGGTGCGTCCGAGTTCACTGCGAGGTTTTTTTGGCTTGGCTGCCATCCAGATCCGCCGCAACCTCATCGACCTCACGCGCCACCTGCTTGGACCGGAAGGGTACGGAACTCACGTTCGCACTGGGCCGATTTCTCAAGAAAACGAACCCGTAGTCATCGAAGCCGTGGATCGCTGGATCTGCTTCAACGACCTGATCGACACGTTGCCAGCGGAGGAACGGGAAGTTGTGGATTTGCAATTCGTGCACAGCATGACACAGGAAGAGGTTTCTGAACTTCTGGGCATTTCCCTAAGCACCGTCAAACGCAGGTGGATTTCAGCGCGCCTCAAATTGGGCACGCTAATTCAGCAACTCGGAACGAACGAAAACAACACACAAGACACCTAAATCCGCCTCAATTCCTCAATATAATCAGCCTGCTGCCTTTCGGTCTTTATCACCGTATCCTTTTAACTTGTTGTACATCGTTTTCAGGCTGATATCGAGTTCCGCGGCCGCGGCGCTCTTGCTGCCACCGTTGCGGTTCAGGGCACGCAGAATGTGGTTCATTTCCAATTCTTCAAGAGTTCGCGGAGTATCTGCTACTGGCTGGGCCCGCAAACTGATTGCGCCAGATGGGTTGCGAACGGCCTGTGGGAAATGCTCGGGCAAAATGACTCCGCCACCTGAGAGAATATGGGCGTATTCCATGGCGTTGGCCAACTCACGCACATTGCCCGGCCAAGCATGGTTCAACAGAAGGTCGATACTCCCCGGTGAAAGCGGTTCGAAAGCCGCACCCGGACTCCGCCCGGCGGCACGGTTCAGCAGGTGCCCGGCGAGCGGCACAATATCTTCATGCCTTTCGCGTAACGCGGGCATGCGGATCTCGAATGTATTGACTCGGAAATAAAGGTCTTCACGAAAATGTTCTTCCTGAACCATTTGTCGCAGGTCTCGGTTCGTAGCGCACAAAACGCGGACATCGGTTCTGAACGGTGAATTCTCACCCACGCGCCTGATTTCACCTGACTCTAGGAATCGGAGCAATTTGACCTGAATCGATTTGTTGAGCTCCCCAAGTTCGTCAAGGAACAAGGTACCAGTGCTTGCCACTTCAAAAAGGCCTTTGTGATCGCGCTCGGCATTGGTGAAAGAGCCTTTTTTGTGCCCGAAAAGCTCGCTCTCCACAAGGTTTTCCGAAAGCGCTCCGCAATTGACCGGAACAAATGGGCGCGCCGCGCGCTTGCTTTGCAGCCAGAGGGTACGCGCTGCCAATTCTTTACCTGTGCCCGTTTCTCCGGTTATCAAAACGGTGGTATCGGTGGGAGCAACGGTCGCGATGAGGCGATGGACCGCGGCCATGGCTGGCGATTGGCCTACAAGAATGTTAGGGCCCTCAACAGCTTGAAGGCGGGTCTGCAACGCTAGGTTCGCGTTTTTAAGATCGCGCTTTTCCGCAATTTTGCGCAAAATCGCTTCAATCTCTGCCATCTTGGCTGGTTTCGTGATGTAGTCGAAGGCGCCGAGTCGCACGGCTTCGATCGCCGTCTCCATGCTGGCATGCCCAGTCATCACCACCGCCTCGGTTTCAGGAGCAATTTTCTTCAGATGCTCCAGAACTTCGATACCCGACATGCCCGGCATGCGCAGATCTAAAATAGCGGCATCGAAACGCTCGCGTTCCAAGGCCTTCAGCGCCGTGCGACCGTCGCCAAAAACTGTGGCTTCATGCCCCAATCGGGACAATTCCACTCGCATGATTTCCTGCAACGCGCGCTCATCGTCGCAGAACAGCACCCGCAATCCACTCATGTCGCTTCCCCGTCTGATCGTCGTTCCATGTCTGGCATCACGCTGCCAACCGTGGCATGGGACGAGAATCTGTTGTTCTGGATGTCTCGATGGCACGCGCTGGCAGGCGCACGGTAAACGTGCTCCCCGAGCCCTGACCACTGCTGTAGGCTTCGATCTCGCCACCATGCTGTTGGATGATCCGGTGCGAGATGGTCAAACCAAGACCTGTGCCAGAGCCTGTTCGATTTTTCGTGAAGAACGGCTCAAATATGTTTTCGAGCGTTGCGCGATCCATACCCACGCCCGTGTCTTCCACCTCGATCATGGCCTGATCGCCCTCTTGCTTCACTTTTACGGTGAGCGTTCCGCCGGCATCCATGCTCTCAAGGGCGTTGACGACAAGATTCAGCACAACCTGCTTGATTTCTTCGGGATTGGCCCAAGCAGTAACGGAAGATGGAGCTTCAAGCACCATGCGCTTATCGCGGCAAACAGGCAAATGCTGGGCGCCATCGAGGACCGACTGGGCCAGCCGACTGATGTCTGTATTTTCGCGCGTCTTTTCACCACCCCGGCTAAACGCCAGAAGCTTCTCGGTGATGCCTTTGCAGCGGAACGATTCTTCCTGAATGAGATGCAGATAACGTTCAAAAACCTCGCGCTGCTCAGGCACATCGATGCGTCCGGCTGCCTGCCGCAATCTGGCCTCTAGCGCCTCGGCACAGAAGGCTATGCTGGCCAACGGATTATTGATTTCATGGGCGACACCTGCGGCAAGGTAACCAACACTGGCCAGCCTTTCGCTGCGCACCAGTTGCCTGCTGCGGTCGGCAACCTGCCTGTTGAGGTCGCTGTAAAGGGATTGCAGCCGCTCCATCATGGAATTGAAGGCCACGGCAAGGTCTTGCATTTCGTCGCCGCTTTCAATTTTGAGCCGGTGGTCGAGATCTCCTCCCGCAATGCGCCTGACGCCTTCTTGCAAATCGCGAATTGGATTGAAAACCCATGAATAAAAAGCGCGCAGCAAACCGGCCAGCGCAAAGAGCCCGACCGTACATGCCGGAATGGCCAACCAAAGGCTGAGCTGGTAATTGCGCCGGGACGCATTGATCCGTTCATCGAGATCTTCATGAATGCTGTCGCGGAGATCTCGACTGTCGCGTTCCAGCTTTTCGCACGCTGCCTGGGCCAGGCGAAGTGGATCGTTTGTTGACATATCGGCCTGCCCGCCCAAACGCGGCGCCATCAGTAGGGTGAGTGCATGTGCCAGATCGTTAATATCAGATTCGATAACACCAGCGAGTTCCCGTTCAAGCCGCTTATCAATTCCATGGTTCGCATCGCCTTCAACGGGCGTATCGAGGTCGTTGCGATAATCACGGGCCGCTTCACGGGCTCGGGCCAGTGGCTGCAGCATACGATCAGGGGCATCCGCCATGCGCAGCAGCAACGAGGGAGAAACCAACCGTGACACGGCGGATTTGAGGTGCTCGGCAGATTTCAGCTCAGCAAGCCTGCCGCGTACACCAGAAACCGTGTGGTAATACGACCACAACCCCATGAGCGTGCCAGAAAGGCCAAGCCCCAGCAGCAGCGCAAACAACGCCACGCCCAGCAATAGCTTCTGCCGAATCCGCCAGCCACGCGCCACGTGTTGCATCCTCCAGAATGAAAGCCCGATCGGGCCCGCCCGGCCAAGGTACCCGAGGTGTGCTGAAGGAATGGAGATCAGTTTTCCTCCGCCATGGCAGGGCCGGGGGCACGTGCCCCCGGGCCCCACCGGGACTGTTTTTCCCGAGGAATATTGACCTTTTTTTGCTCAGTAGGCTTGTTCTAGACTTTGCCCCATCGCAATCGGCATCGCGAGCCAAGGAAGGCTCCGGACGACTGCGGGCAGGCATGCGGAACCTTGGATCCAAATGCTGTTTACTGTGCTTCAGGAGACCCAACGAATGAACTTCGATTCGCGAAGATTCTTTCGGGCAGTCGCCAGCATAGTGGTTCTTCCAAGGTTCTTACCGAATCCACACCCTGAGTTGACGCCAGAAGATCCCGAGCCAGTACCCAGGATGGGGATTGGCAGTTGAAACGCCGGAGGCACGTTATTTGCCGGCATCAATCGGGAGTCGGTTCCGGCATGGGCTGGGAACGAAGTAGTTGATTTACAGGATCCACGCACTCAGGAAATTTTCGCATGAGCCGCTCTCCTGTCTTGTTTCGTGTTGACGCTGACCCGATCTTGGGCCACGAATCCATGGCGCGTTGCCAGGTTTTTGCCTCAGCATTGCAGCGTCGCAGACGCCAAGCCTACTTCCTCTCAAGGGTCGAGCCTGCGTCGCATATTTTGCCACTCAAGCGTGGTGGCAATGAGTACCTACCGGCGGAACAGCCGATTGGAACCCCTGCTGATTTGCAAGATACCTTGAGGGAAATCCGGCGATTAGCCCCAGCCGCAATCGTGGTAGACTCACCCTTGGTTACTCGGCAATATCTTGAAACACTTAATAAAGCTGGCGTTCTGGTTGTAACTTTCGACCATCTCGCCCGTTTCCGCTTTCCCAGCGGGCTTGTCATCAATCCGCTGCTCGGGCCAGGCAAGGAAGATTACGACCACGGCAATGGAACGCAACTGCTGTTGGGCGAACGCTATGCCATGATTCGCCCCGAAGTCCGCCGCCAGCGGCCACAGCGCGCACAGGAACCTTCTGGAGCCCAGCGCATCCTGATTGCATTGGGAGACCACGACCCAGCCAGGCAGTCGTTGATGCTGGCCAAAACCATGCTGAATGCTTTCAAAGGTGTGAAAATTGATGTGGCAGTACGCTCACATCACCCGGACCTTGAGGCCTTGCAAGCATTAGTAGAGCAATCGGCGGGACGCCTTGAACTGGCGACGGAACCCCAGGAAATTGTCCAGAAGCTTACTCGCTGCCATATGGCTATCGCCGCCGGGAACGGTTGGTCGATGGACTTGGCGTGCTTGGGCGTTCCTCAGATTTTAATTGTTCAGCAGGAATGCTACTGGCCATCCGCGCGCAGACTCGAAGAGGAAGGCGCAGCAACGTGCTTAGGATCGGGCGAGAACCTGTCGGTTTCGAACCTGAAACAAGTCGTGCAAGATTTGCTGGACTGCCCGCTAGAGCGTCAGGCCATGTCGCGGTGCGCGCGTCAATTGATTGACGGGCGAGGCCCCGACCGCCTGATTTTGGCTCTGGAAGTCATGCTGCATCCATACCGCACCGTGCAGGAAACGGCTCGGGCCGCCTAAAAGGTAAGATCAATTAATCAAAGGCCCTCGACTTGAACGAAACAGGTCGAGGGTCTTTCGCATCAAGGTCATCGTCAGCCAAATACTTCACCGAAAAGCACGAATTCACAAAATCTTCACACGCCAGTGTGTCATTTAATCAGACCTGCCTGATATAATTCGCTTGCCCGATGTTTCCTTAAGTTTTCTTTCATGAAGGACAAAGTCTATGGTCAAGAGTATGCGCCAGGGATTCACCCTGATTGAACTTCTCGTAGTTATTGCCATCATTGCTGTATTGATTGGCCTTTTGGTTCCCGCCGTTCAAAAGGTTCGCGAAGCCGCAAACCGTATGAGCTGCACCAACAATCTCAAGCAGATTGCCATGGGGGTTCACAATTTTGAAAGTTCCTATGCTACCACCCCTTCAGTGGGCCAGTGCGAATCAAACGCCGGATCGGTCACCTACACCGTACACGGCTGGGCCACTTTGATTCTGCCGTACATTGAGCAGGAAGCTGTCTTCAAGCAGTTTGACACTTCTTACAACCATCTGGCTGATGCCAACTATCGTAACGCCTCACTCCACCCGACCGCTTCCAAGGGTCGTGCGTACGATGACACCAATTACCCATCCGGCTTTGCAGCCGCTAAGACCCAGATCAAAACCTACATTTGCCCGAGCGCGCCGATTTCGGGTGCCAGTCGCGATCCAGTTAACAATCTGGGCGGCATCGATTACATGGCTGTAGCTCTAAGCGATATCATCACAGGGCCTACCGCAACCACCAATGTGCCGGCTACAACCAACTATGGCACCCGTGGTGCTATCATCGACCGAGTCTACGGCGCCATGACCTGCGAAGGCCGGAAACTCAGCGCAATCCAAGATGGCACGTCCAACACGGTTCTTGTCATCGAAGACGCTGGTCGCGCACACCCTTCCGTTGGAATCTTTGGCGGGGGTGCCAGCAATGGCCGTCTTTCTGCCATGAACACCCCAAGCAACCCAATGTCTTTACCAGCAGCTAACGCTCGCCGCGTTTTTGCATGGGTCGATGTTGATGCCGCAACCAATGGAGTTTCAGGCCCAAGCAACTCAACTGCTAGTAGGCTTGCCAAGATCAACAACAATGCCACGCCAACCGGTGGACCAGCAACCTGCCCTTGGAACATCAACAACTGTGGTCCCAACGATGAACCATTCGCATTCCACACCGGTGGCGTTAACTCTGCTATGGCAGATGGATCGGTACGTTTCCTGAGAGAGTCGATTGATCCTGCTACTCTGAAGTTCATCTGCGGTGCAGATGATGGTCAAACCGTCAACATTGATTGATCAACTGACTAGAACAGTTACTGCGTTAACCTAACATAGTGCTCTGCGCCAAATCCTCGGCGCAGAGCACTTTCTTTTTGGGTGCACGTATGACTTATGCTACTTGTTTTTTCTTTTTACTCTCGCTTCCAGGACTAGATCTCGAACTCCTTTCTTACAACCACCCGCAACTTAATGTCGACCTAGGCGTTGGCCTCTGGGCTTGGCCCATTCCATGCGATGCTGATGGCGATGGAGATTTCGACCTCATCGTTTCATGCCCCGACAAACCGTCCAACGGCGTTTGGATGTTTGAAAATGCCACAGGCAATACAAAACTCAATCCGATGCCTGTTTTTAAACCCGCCAGACGCCTCAGTAGCACCAGCCACTATGTTATGCCCAGCTACACAGATACCGGCATGCGCGTGCTGACTCCCGGATTCGAACATCCAGACTTCCAGCGAACGGGACTTACCAAACGCCTTCCTCTCGGAATATCCGCTCGGTTTTATGTTCCCGAAGGAACACAACCCAAAGGACCAAAGGTACGGCATAACCAATGGCGGTTAGTCGACTACGATGGCGACGGTTCGCTCGACATGATTGTGGGAATTGAAGACTGGAGCCACTACGGCTGGGACGATGCTTGGAACAGCAAGGGAGAATGGACCAACGGACCTCTCCATGGCTTTGTTTTCGTGTTCCGCAACAAAGGGACCACCGAAGCGCCGCTCTACGATGCTCCATTCAAGGTTTTGGCGGAGGGCGTAGCCGTCGACACCTTTGGCTGTCCCTCCCCCAATTTCGCCGACTTTGACAGTGATGGCGATCTGGATCTGCTATGTGGCGAATTTCTCGACGGCTTTACTTATTTTGAAAACATCGGTACCCGCCGCGAACCCAGGTACACCAGTGGTAAGCGCCTCAAGACCCAGAAGGGGGCCGCGCTTGCCATGGACCTACAGATGATTGTCCCAGTGGCGTTCGACTGGGATCGCGATGGCGACTACGACCTGATTGTGGGGGACGAGGACGGCCGTGTCGCATATGTGGAAAACACCGGGAAACTGGCTGCAGACCGCTCTCCGGTGTTTTTGGCTCCCAAATACTTCCAGCAGCAGGCTGACACACTGAAATGCGGGGCCCTTGCCACGCCTTTTGGGTTTGATTGGGATGGCGATGGCGATACCGATATCATTTCTGGAAACACCGCGGGAACCATCGAATTCTTTGAAAACCTGAGCGGCCCAAAGGTTGCCAATCCCAAATGGGCTGCCCCGCAAGCTTTACAATCTGGCGGAAAGCCGTTCCGGATTATGGCAGGCGCCAATGGCAGCATTCAGGGGCCAGCCGAGGCAAAATGGGGCTATACAACGCTGAATGTGGCCGATTGGGACGGCGATGGATTGCCTGATATCGTTTATAATTCAATTCTTGGCAAAGTGGAGTGGCTTAAAAATTTTGGATCCCGAACAAGGCCCGTCCTGCTGCCTGCGGTGCCGGTCGTTGTGGACTGGAACGGCGCTCCACCTAAACCACTCTGGACGTGGTGGGAGCCCCAGCCGGGAACACTGGTAACACAGTGGCGCACAACACCCGTGGTGATTGATCTCAATCAGGATGGTTTACCAGATCTGGTGATGCTGGATACCGAGGGGTACCTCGCGTTTTTTGAACGATTCCGCAAGAACAACACGCTGCACCTGAAACCGCCACAACGCATTTTGGGCGATGCCAAAGGCAACCCATTGCGACTTAACAGCAAAACCGCCGGGGCGAGTGGTCGACGCAAGTTGTGCATGGTTGACTGGAACGGCGATGGAATTCTCGACATTCTGCTCAATGGCACCAACGCTGATCTTTATAAAGGTCTGGGTAAAATTGATGGATCGTGGCGTTTCGAAAAGGTAGGCCCCCTTGCAACCCAGAACATTGAGGGGCACGATGTCAGTCCGGCAGTGGTCGATTTCGACGGCAACGGTATTCCGGATTTCCTTGGCGGTGCCGAGGATGGTCGGTTCTACTTCATGAAGAATCCACGCCCATGACCGGCACACCCAACTGAGGTCAATATTCATGTCATTCGTGTTGAACCTGATGATTGCTTCCAGTCTGATCAATGCTCCACCCGGGCTAGTGAAAACGGAATTCGTTTACGAAACAGCGCCATTTCCTAGCTGCCATGCAACCACCATTGTGGAAACACGTGACGGGCTTGTGGCTGCATGGTTTGGTGGCACAGAGGAACGTAACCCTGATGTAGGAATTTGGACATCGCGGCTGACAAATGGAGTCTGGTCGGTTCCTGTTGAAGTGGCAACTGGGGTGCAACCCGATAGCAAACGCCTGCCTTGCTGGAATCCGGTGCTGTTTCAACCTGCAAATGGCCCATTAATGCTCTTTTACAAGGTTGGGCCATCGCCAAGCACATGGTGGGGCATGCGACGCGATAGCACCGACCATGGCAAGACTTGGACCCACGCCACCCGCCTGCCCGATGGCATTGTCGGCCCTGTGAAAAACAAACCCGTTCAATTGCGTGATGGCACCATTGTGAGCGGCAGCAGTCTGGAGGGCCTAAAGCCCGCTCCATCGTGGCAGGTCCACATGGAACGCAGCACGGATGGGGGGCTGACATGGAAGAAAATCGCCGTGCCTGTTGCCAATAATGGCCCGGGAGCCATTCAGCCCAGCATTCTGACATTGGGTGGCAACCGGTTGATGGCGGTGGGACGAACACGCGCCGGCGCACTGTTCAGCACGGAATCGGGCGACAATGGACAAACTTGGGGATCACTGGGACTAACAGATTTGCCCAATCCTAATTCCGGTACCGACGCCGTAACGTTGAAGGATGGCACCCATATGCTGGTGTACAACCACTCGCGCCTGAGCCGCAGTCCTCTGAATATCGCTATTTCCAGAGACGGCAAGCAGTGGGGTGCCGCCTTGGTTCTGGAAAGCGAACCGGGAGAATACAGTTATCCAGCCATCATTCAAACAAGCGACGGATTGGTTCACGTGACCTACACATGGAAGCGCCTCCGGGTCAAACATGCCGTGATCGACCCTAGAAAACTCGATTTCAAGCCCATAATTGACGGCAAATGGCCTATTGGCAAGAATGACTGATAATGTGTTACTTCAAAATGAGAGGGGATCAGGTCGTGTTAAAATGATGTTGAAGAGGAGAGGAGTTGCCATGCATGAGCGAATTAGCATTGATCCGACGGTGTTGTGCGGAAAGCCGGTGATCCGCGGAACACGCTTAGCAGTGGAATTCATTGTGGATCTTTTGGGCAATGGGTGGACCGAAGAGCAAATTCTTGGGGAATACCCAGGAATCATCCAAGATGATATTCGCGCATGTCTGCGGTTTGCCAGCGCGACACTATAAGAAGAATCTAAAAAAACCGTAGGCGACAACTTGCATAGCTTTAGATCAAATTCTAGCACGCTAATTTATGAAGAAGAAAGTGGAGATGTTCTGAAAACGGTGTAGTTGAATAATTGGAATAATTACAAGCAAACCAAAGATAGCCATCTATATAAAAACAAAGTTTTAAGTGAAACTGAAAACCGTACCAAAATAAGAAAGTGCCCCGGATAGGACTTGAACCTATAACCCGCTGATTAAGAGTCAGCTGCTCTGCCAATTGAGCTACCAGGGCCGAACAACCAAATCATAACACCACTGCCGCTCTTGGCAAGGCAATCTGAGCACGTTTGGAACAGCGCCTAATCCGCGAGGAACGGTCCAATGCGACTAATCCGCACCCCCGCTTGTTCGCCCCATGGCCACATCGAATTCGCTTAGCAGTGGCACCAGCATGGCCGTGATGGCAAAACCAAACGACGCAGCCACGACCAAGAATGGAATCAGCGGGTCGCCCGTTTCACCCGTACCCGGTTTACCCACCACAACAGTCGCCGCCGTGTAAAAAACTGCCAGCGGGCATACCCACGATGCCAACGTTAGGGCACTCGATGGCCTGTCTCCATTCAACACCCACCACAACCCGCCAATTCCCGCGCCAAGAAAGGCCAGAAAACTGGCCCACTGGTACTCGAAGCGGCCATTGACAAGGATCAGCGCAATGGTGACGAGCGTTCCCACCGTGAGGAAGAACACACTGCCCAGCGCCGTAAGAATGGCGGCACGGCTTGTTGGGCTGCGCAACGCAATGTGAATTCCAAGGACCATACAGAAAGCAAACACGACCAGAAGCCCGCCCAAAAGGCACAGAAGTGCCATGGCATTCATCGATGAACCCAGTTCCGGATAGCGCACTGGTGGCGTGGCAAGGTACCCACCAGCAGCGTAAACCGCCCCAAGAACTAACGGGGGAACAATGAACAACAGTGTGTTGCGGACGATTCCCAGCAGCTTGCCAAATATAAATTCGCCCGCAGTCAGGTCGGTCACCAGCAACAGGTCGAGCGCACCAAGGTCTTTTTCCGTGGTGATCGCTGTCACGGCTTGTGCCGCAACCAGCAATAGGCTGAGCACCAGAACCGGTACCAAGCCATATGCTGCGGCAAACGGGAATCGCTCCCCTGCCAATACCGGAACTAGGGTGCCGTAAAGGATTAGTCCCAGCACGAGAAGATATCCGAGCTGAATAAGAAACGGTCGCCTGCCGTAAGCACGCGTGTGGGTTTCTCGCCACAGAATAGGATTCCCCACAACGTGACGAATCTGGCCGGGGGCAGCATGGGCCCGCATGCGATCGACTTCCTCCGCAGGTGCCTCATCAGGCACTTCCCGCTGCATAATCGGCTCGCCGCTAGGGTTCCAAACGCGGAGCATGACCATTCCTGCACCAAGAAGGCCACAGCCCAGCGCTGCCATCCAGCCCAGATGGGCCAGCAACCAACCGCCCCGGTCAAGAATGAGGGTGGCAGGATCCAGAACCAGTCCCAAAGCTAAAAACGGGTCGAGAACCGTACTGACGGCCTGACCCCACGGCTGGGGAAGAAAGCCTGTGAGCCTAACAATGAGCAGGTATAGCACCACCCCCAAGGCTGTTAAAGCCAATGCTGGAAAGGTGCGTTCGCGCCACAAGGCCATCAGGCCGCCAAGC
>Ga0255125_1000426_pt1 | contig 13068 bp, 9 predicted proteins | sample Law_Cont_RepC_8d_FD_188557 | JGI IMG/M metagenome (GOLD analysis project Ga0255125, IMG submission 188557) | Freshwater microbial communities from St. Lawrence River, New York, United States - Law_Cont_RepC_8d | ecosystem: Environmental > Aquatic > Freshwater > River | place: USA: New York...
GGTCGACGTGAGACTGCGCGGCAAGGCTTGGAAGAACGGTCAGATTGACCTTTCTTGCACGATCTGCAACACCAATCCTTCGAATCACCCGGGAGGGAATTGGGATCTTGGTGAAAAAGGGGCCGTGCTGATCGAGAACTTCTCGGTTGTCATCACTCCAACGGATGCGGAACCCTCGAGTCGACCCGAAAGCGCGAGTCGAACCCAAAGCGAGCATCGAATTGTTATTCGACCCACGGTTGATGCGACAATTCAGACCGCCTCGAAGTCGTTGCATCTGTTTCAAGCGTCGAGTGGTGGCAAGAATTGGAAGTCGCCAACCCATGTGATTGCCGACGGTTCGATACCGTTACCCTTCTGCGGATACCGGTTGAAACTAGATGACAAGCAAGTTGAAGGTTTGCGAGCAACTCCCTATGTCTCGCTGCAAAATGGCGAGCAAAGTATCGGGGTTGCTGCACGACGATTCTGGGAGAATTTCCCGTGTGCTATTCGCTCTGACGGAGCTTGTATTGATATCGCTCTGTTTCCAAGAGAAAGCGGCTACGCTCACGAACTGCAAGGTGGAGAGCAAAAGACCTTCGAGTTCGCTATTTATGAAGGTGAGATATCCAGCGAGGAAGCTCCACTCGATGGCTATTTGCTTCATCCAATCCCCGTGTTTTGTCCCGATTACATCGAGTGTACCACTGCGGTACAAGATATTGTTGCAAAGTCAGCAGAAGACCCAGCAGCTGTTTTGTATGAATCGATAATCAACCAAGCAATCGAAGGTAAAGACACTTTCGTTGACAAACGCGAAGCGATCGATGAGTACGGTTGGCGAAATTTTGGGGATGTCTACAGCGATCACGAAGCTGTGTTTCACAAGGGACCGAGTCCCTTGGTCGCGCACCTGAACAATCAGTACGACTGCGCTTGGGGGTTTGCCGTTCAGTTCCTGCGGTCTGGCGATCCTCGTTGGTTCGAGCAAATGATCGACATGGCAAATCACGCTTGGGATATCGATACTTATCACACCACACACGACCGGCATCCGTACAACTTGGGATTGCATTGGCACACGTTTCACTACGCAAATGCCAGCACCGGAACGCATCGTGGATATCCGAAGACGTTGTTGGTTGATGAATTATCCGCCGAAGGTGCGGATCTTGATTCGATGGGCTCGACTGGTAAGAGCCTCAAGAAGGTTTATGGGAAAGGTGGCGGTCCATCTGCGTCGCATATGTATTCGACGGGCTGGATGGTCGCTTATTATCTCACTGGCGAACCAAGATACAAAGAAGCTGCAATCAATCTTGCAAACTATGCTTTAGAGCTCGAAGATGGCTCACAAACAAGGTTTCGTTTGCTTTCAAGCCGACCGACTGGATACGCGACGTCGAGTTCCCACGAGTACTATGGCCCAGGCCGTGCATCAGGGAATAGCATTCATGTTTTGCTTACAGGATATGAACTGACCGGCGAAACAAAGTATCTCGAGATGGTGAATTATCTAATGCGTCGCTGTGTTCATCCCGATCAGGATCTCGACAGCCTCGACTTGCTCAATGCCGAATTGCGTTGGTTCTATACGATGCACCTGCAAGCTCAATGTCGGTTGATCGATCTCCTAGAGACAATTCCCGGCCAAGAGGAAAATCACAAGTACGCTGTCGCATGCTTGTTGCATTACGCGCGCTGGATGCTCAAAAATGAACGACCAACACTCGACCATCCAGAGCACTTGCAATACCCGACCGAGACTTGGGCGGCTCAAGACATCCGCAAGTGGCATATCCTCGCTTATGCCGCACGATGGTGCCCAAAGCGTGAAGAAGGGACCGCAATGATGCAAAAAGCCGATTGGTTTTACGACTATGTGATGCGGACAATTGATGGATTCCCCACCAAGTCCCTCTGTCGACCCGTCGTGTTATTGATGGTCTGTGGATGGCAACGGGAAAGCTTGATTCGTGATTTCGATCGCCTAGCTCCAAAGCAAATTCAACTACCAAGCCAATGGCCTGAACAACAACCCTTCATCCCACAGCGACGAGAAGCTATCGCTAGAGCAAAGAAGATTATTCTTGCAGGTGGCGTCCTCGGATTGGCTACAACTGCAGTCTTAGGCTGGGTCATTATCAACGCGTTTTGGAAGTAGAAAAGAAACAGTCCAAAACACGCACAACTGAACGCACAGACGTATCTGAATCAAACGAAATACACGCAAGCCGTGAATTCCTTTCACTCCGCGAGACCCCTGTAAGCCATGGCTGATTATCCTGATAACCAACCGGCGTGTAAGAAGGTCGCTGTTGTTGTTCCCGTTAAAAACGATGCGAAGCGTCTTGCGGTTATGCTCGCTTCCCTGAGCAAACAAACGGTAGAGCACGAAGTGATTATCGTCGATAACGGATCGAGCGACGAAAGCCCATCGGTAGGGATCCCCTATGGCGCGAAAGTACTCGATGGTCCTGGTCTACGCGTCGGTGCCATGCGGAATCTCGGAGTCTCGCAAACACAAGCCGAGTTGTTAGCTTTCTGCGACTCAGATCACGAAGTCCCAGAAGACTGGCTGGAATCGGCGATCGCTTCGTTGGCGAAACATCCCGGGAAAACGATGGTCGGTGCACCCTGCTTGCCACCGATCAAGTCGACTTGGGTCCAATCCGTTTGGGCCATCCACCGACTGCGAGCGATGAATCATGGTGCGTTTGAAACCGAATGGCTCGGTGCTGGAAACATGATCCTCTATCGACGCGATTTTCTTGAAATCGGCGGGTTCTCCGAAAACCTAGTCGCGTCGGAAGATGTCGATCTTTGCCACCGTTTGCGAGCCGTTGGTGGTCGGGTAATCTGTGACCCGAGCATCCGCAACTACCACCATGGCGAACCGAAATCGATAAGGAACTTTTTGCAGAAGGAATACTGGCGAGGAAGCAGCGGGATTAAGTCATGGGTCAAGTTGGGGTTTCCCCTAAGCGAAGTTCCTAGCTTGGTCTGGCCGCTGTGGCACTTGCTAGTGCCTATCGTCGGACTGCTGCTGGTTTTCGTTGCGCTGTTCAAAAATCTGTACTTAGCCGCAGCACTAGGTCTCTTGAGTACCGCATTGGTCTGGTTCGCTCCTGCACTGGCGCTCGCTTTGAAGAACGCTAGGTCGCTTGGACTAAAGACTATGCTTCAATTAGCAACGCTCTATTTCGTATACGGTTTGGCTAGGGCCGGGGCACTTTTCAAAGGCTGGTAACGCAGGTCGACTGGGAATTCGCAAGTCCGGCTGGCATAAGGTACAATACAGGGCCGTCCCCTTCGCTCCAACGACACGGGCTTAGCCCCAAATAACACCGGCTTAGCCCCAAACAACGACAACGGCCTCTAGCCCCAATTGTCGCTGTTGTCCCGACCGACTAAGAAGTCTCAAGCTGGATCCCCGCCATGATGCCCAGTTCTTTCCGCTCCATTGTGGGTGCTCTATTCATCGCTGGATGCTTGTTCGCAACCATCCCCCAGAATTCGCTCGCCAGCGAACCGTCGGCGGGAGAAGAGCAACAAGCCATCGCACTTCTCGCCGCCCGATGCTTGGAATGCCATAGCGCTAAGGATCGATCCGGAGGTTTGGATTTAAGCTCCAGCGAAAGCCTCGGACTCGGTTCAGACTCCGGTGCGGTCTGGACTCAGGAGTGGCAAGAAAGCTTGTTGTGGAAAGTGATCGAGTCGGGTGATATGCCACCGAAGGCGAAGTTGACCGCCCAAGAGAAAGAACTCTTCAAGAAGTGGATTGCCGATGGCGCGAAGCTTCCTGAGCAACCAATCGATCGCTTGGCAATCTCCTCCGATTACCGTGCAGGATATGACTGGTGGGCTTTTCGACCTCTAGCACAAACAAAGCCTTCGACGACGATTGATGTCTTGGTTGAACAAAAGTTAGACCAAGTCGGGATTGCTCCCAATGCCGCTGCTTTACCACGTGAATTGATTCGTCGTCTGTTTATCGACTTGACGGGACTACCTCCAACTTTCCAGCAGGTCCAAGCCTTTCAGGCGGCTCCTACTGAGGAAGCTTATGCGGCATTGGTCGATCAATTACTCGATTCACCTGCTTACGGTGAGCGTTGGGCAAGGCACTGGTTGGACGTTGTGAGGTATGGAGAAAGTGACGGTTTCGAACGCAATTTCCCACGGCTCAACAGTTGGCATTATCGAGACTGGGTGATCGATGCGATCAATCGCGACATGCCTTACGATCAATTCGTTCAAATGCAAATCGCCGGCGATCAATTGCAACCTGGGAAGGAAGGTCTCGCCGCAGCGAGCTTTCTCGTAAGCGGCGTTCACAACACGGTCGTAGGCTCAAGCGACCGGATGAAGCGATTGGCTTTACAAGACGAATTGGAAGAGAAAGTAGGGACCATCTCTCAGACATTCTTGGGATTAACAGCTCAGTGTGCTCGATGCCACGAGCACAAATACGATCCGATCTCTTCGGAATCGTATTACCGATTGGCTGCGGCCATTCAAGGTGTCGCGCATGGTGAGATTGACGTCCAGGACTCCCAGCACGAACGCCAACGCATCGAACTCGAAGAGCGTCGCCAAAGTCTAGTGGTTAGCCTCCGAGAACTTGAAACAAAGGCTTTGCAAAATCTAGAAGCGAATCGGCCCGTCTTTGAGCAAACCCCCGTCTTTGAGCAAACCCACGGCACTGAGCCAACTCCCGTCTCTGAGCAAACCAGTGAACCGCAAAGTGAAAGAGCGAAAGCAGCGTTGCCGATCCCCGCGTATGCGTGGAACTTTGAGAACCTCAACGCCGACAAAGTGGAGGTCGAAGATAGCGTCCGTGGATTGAGAAGTTCCTTGCAAGGGAATCGCGACACGCTCAAGGGAGCTGAGCTAGCCCGAGGGCTGGTGCTCGATGGACAGACCTTTTGGCAAACAGATCCGATTAGTCAAAACATCGGAGAGAAAACGCTAGCGGCATGGGTTACAGTCGATCCGTTGGATCAGTCTGGCGGTGGGGTAATAAGCCTTCAGACTATCGATGGAGTTGTATTTGATGCAGTCGTATTTGCTGAGCGTGAACCGCGCCAATGGATGGCGGGTAGCAACGGTTTTGCGCGATCGCAGCCCTTTGGGGGAGAGCTTGAGTCGGAAGGTGCGGTACATATCGCCATCCGTTACCGAGCCGATGGGACGATAGAGGCATTCCGCAACGGTCAACGCTATGGGCAAGCCTATCGAACGGGATTCCAGACCTATGCAGCTGGTGGAGCCCAGTTCTTGTTCGGGTTGCGGCATGGTCCACCGGGAGGAAACCGCCACTTTCGCGGAGTGATTCATCAAGCAGTCTGTTTTGATTCGGCGTTGAGCGACGAGCAACTCAAATGGCTCGCTGAGCATCGAGAAGCACGATGGAATCTGGACGCTGCTTGGAAAACTCTCGATCCAGAAACTCTTGCGCAGCGAGATCGTTGGAAGGAAGAATTGCGTGGTGTCGATGCAGAGCTTGATGCTGTGCGAAAGCAAGCCAAGCAGAAGGTGTATTCCGTGGTTTCGAATTCGGCGATAGGTCCGACTCACGTGTTGATGCGAGGGGATATCGATCGGTTGGGCGCGGCGGTGCGAGCTGGTGGGATTTCGGGATTGGGACAAGTCGCAGCGGACTTTGGATTGGACGACAAAGCTAGCGATGGAAACCGCAGAGGGGCTTTAGCGAAGTGGATTACAGAAGCGAATCGATCGCTCTTGGCAAGGGTGATGGTCAATCGGGTTTGGCACTATCATTTTGGAAGTGGAATTGTTGAGACACCCAATGACTTTGGATTCAATGGAAGTCGGCCAAGCCATCCAGAGCTACTCGATTATCTATCGCAGGCCTTTATCGATAGCGGTATGCGATTGAAAGCTTTGCATCGCATGATTGTTTTGTCTGATGTGTATCGTCGAAGCAGCACTCCGCGGGAAGATGGTCTTGCGAAAGATGCGGCCAACCGATTCCTATGGCGGTATCCCATACGAAGACTCGACGGGGAATCGGTAAGAGATGCGATGCTAATGATCAGCGGTGTGTTGCGAGCCGAGCGAGGTGGTCCTGGATATGTGGATGTGGATTACCGAGATGTGAACGGCACGACGTATTATCATCCGAAAGCCGAAGAACCCGCAGATTGTTTTCGTAGGACCATCTACCGCTTCAGCCCGCGCTGTGAGCGAGTCTCGCTGCTCGATGCACTTGATTGCCCAGACCCGTCGTCGACAGCCCCAAGGCGAGCGATGACGACGACTCCCTTGCAAGCCCTGAGCTTGCTTAACAGCGGATTTGTTTTCCAAATATCGGACGCTTTAGTACATCGTATAGAAGCGATGTTTGCAAACCGAGACGATCAAGAACCGATGGTTCGCGAGTGCTTCCGAGCGATCTTGCAAAGAGAAGCCAGCGAGGAGGAGTTAGCCAAAGGACTCGAATTGGTACGCCAGCACGGCTTGCGAGCCCTGGCAAGGGCGTTATGGAACACCAGCGAATTCTTGGTCATCGAGTAAACGTGGAGCCAGTGGGAATGAAAAGATTAGCAATGAATCAATCGGCAAACCATTCGATGATGCTCGACCGACGAAGTTGGTTGGATTGGTCGGGTCGCGGTATTGGGGCGACCGCGCTACTAGCGATGCTATCGGCTGAAGGGAAAGGTGATGGATCCCCATCCAGAAATGAGCCAAAGAAGGTAGTTAAAGCGAAGCGTGCGATTCAGATTTGTCTCGTCGGTGGGATGAGCCATCTCGATTCCTTTGACTACAAACCGGAGTTAGAGAAGTTTCACGGGAAGACTCTGCAGACCGAAGAAAAACCCGATATTTTCTTCGGGCAGATGGGGTTGTTGAGAAAGAGCGATTGGGAGTTTCGAGCCCGAGGGGAATCGGGATTGATGGTCTCGGAGCTGTTTCCAAAGATCGCAGAACAAGCTGACCGGTTGACGGTAATACGTTCGATGGTCACCGAGTCCGCCAACCACACTCCGGCGTTGTTCTTCGAGAATAGTGGTTTTGAGTTCAATGGGTTCCCATCGATGGGGAGTTGGTTGTCTTATGGGCTCGGCTCGATCGCGGAAGATCTACCCGCGTATGTCGTGTTGCCTGACGGCAGGGGTGGTCCGAACGGTGGGGCGTCGAATTGGGCGAATGGGTTTCTGCCAGGGCAGCATCAAGGAGTGTTGTTCCAGAGCGGGGCGGCTCCTGTTCGCGATTTGCGACCGGCGCGCGAGATCACTTCTGATGAAGATCGTGCTACGCGGGAGCTTGTTGAGTTCATGAATCGCAAACATCAAGCCGATCGCGCGTTGGAGGATTTACTTCGCGCTAGGCTTGAGAGTTATACATTGGCGGCGAAGATGCAAGGATCGGTGCCGCAGGTAGCAGATCTGGATCAAGAGTCTCAGGCGACTCGAAGTGCCTATGGACTCGATCGTGCTGAGACGAGCGACATGGGACAGCGTTGTTTGTTGGCGCGGCGATTGTTGGAGCGGGGGGTGCGATTTGTCCAAGTCTATTCCGGTGGCCCGATCGCAGGTTCACCGCGCACGAGTTGGGATGCGCATGAGAACGTCGGTGAAAACCATGCGGCCGAAGCATTGCGGATCGATCAACCTGTAGCAGCCTTGCTCGACGACTTGGCCGCTCGCGGCATGCTGGAGGACACGTTGGTTTTGTTTACCACAGAGTTCGGACGCACACCGTTCTCGCAGTCTGCTGCCGATGTCGCAGGCCCCGGTCGAGATCACAATCGATATGCGTTCTCATGTTGGATGGCCGGTGCCGGTTTGCGACCCGGTTTGGCGTTTGGCGAAAGCGATTCGATTGGATGGAAAGTGGGCAGTTCTCCGGTTAGCTGGCATGACCTACATGCAACGGTATTGCACCTTTTTGGGATCGATCATGAGGAGTTGACGTACTACCACAACGGCATTCACCGACGACTTACCAACGTGCATGGCCAAGTGATTAAGGACATTTTGAGTTAGGTTCATCTGTCCAAGAACCGAAGCACTAAAGTGCATTTTATGGTTTCGATGTGATTTGGCAATCAGTTTATTGACCATCGATCCCCGAAGATTTTAAAGCATCTCTACGGAATGCGATCCCGATGGTTTGCGCTTCGCCACTGAGTTGGTATGCTTCCTGTTCGAAATCCTGGGTGTCTTCCAAGCAAAGGTATTGCAGAGTAGTATTTTGGCGGATTACTGTAGGCTCGGGTCGAAGTTCACGAGCTCGCAGTGGGCTTGTCGCCATTATCGTTGATTGGATTCCAATGCGTTCATCGGATGAGACTGAACTTGATAAATTCGAGCCTGATGTAACCGTTGTTATCCCCGCCTATAAAGGGATTACCACGATCAAGGCGTGCATCGAATCGCTGCTTGTCGCATCGCAGGGGCGACGAACCGAAATTTTGGTGGTGGAAAGCTCACAAGATGGGACCGTCGAACTGGTCCGCAGCGAATTCCCTACGGTCCGGGTTATCGCTTGCGCAGAGCAAGTAACCGCAGGCGGAGCGAGAAATATCGGGGCTCGCGAAGCTCGGGGTAGAACTATCCTCTTCGTCGATCAAGATTGCGTGGTTCCTGAGGATTGGATCGAGCGACTAACGCAACATCTATCCAAGCCGGATGTTGGCATTGTCGGTGGAGCAATCGGTTTTAGGAATTGGTTCAACTACAGTGGATCCGCCGTTTACTTTTTGGAGTTTCTGTACCATTTCCCATCCCGGAAGAACACGACTTTCAATCGCAATTTCTTGCTCGGTTGCAATTTGTGTTGCCGGCGAGAAGTTTTCGATAAGGTTCAGTTTCCAGAACGTACGCTTGCGGAAGATGTTCTATTCTCTTCCCGAGTGCAAGAAGCGGGCTGGCAAGTCGCTTACGATCCAACGATTGTTGTGTTGCACTGGAATCGATCGGGGTGGGATGAGTTCTTTCGATACAACGCGAAGATGGGGAGAGCCTCAGCGCAGTACCATCAGGTTCTGAAGTCGAAGGAATTCGAATGGGTGCTGAAATTCCCTTGGCTGATCTTCCTCTCCCCCTTGAAAATACTTCCTAAAATCGGGTTTGGTCTCATTGGTCAGTGGAGATACTTCCTGCGGTTCCTCCTGCTAGCACCTATGTGTTTGCTGGGGAATTGGGCCTGGGGCTGGGCTTTCTGGAAAGAAGTCCGGGCGGCACAAAAGACCAGTTAGTTACGAATCCTTACCGCTTGCGGAACTGTTGAGCGCAAGCAACTGCAGGTATTTCTCACGAACGATTGCCGCCTGCTCACTGAGTCTTGGGAGAGCTGGAAGATTGTCTCGCATCTGCTGAAGTAGCGATGGGTTATCGATAATCTTAAGCATGCAACGCTTTAGGTCGTTCGAATCCCCGACCTTGAAGTGCATTCCGTCGATCCCATCGCGAACAAGTTCGGCCATCCCTCCGACGTTGCTTGTAATCACCGGCGCCCCCGATTGAAACGCCTCTTGAATGGTAAACGGGGAGTTCTCAAACCAAATACTCGGAACGACAACAACATCCAAGGTTGTTAGGATCTTCTCAAGGTCTTCATTTTTGTAAGCACCGAAGAAATGAAAACCTGCGGGTGCATTCTGAGTGATGCGATTCCAGTAACTCTCCGCAACCGGTCCACCAAAACACGAACCGTGGATGTGCAAGTTTGCTCGATCGCCAAGTCCACGAAAAGCTTCGATCAAAACATCAAGCCCTTTGTGAGAATGAAATGCGCCGATGAAACCAAATCGCAATTTTCCATCGCTAGCCGCAGGATGAGCTTGCTGATCCATCGGTCGCATCCCGTACCGCACAAAGTGAACTTTATCACGGCTTAGTCCACACGATATGTACTTGTCCATCAAGAATTCGCTTGGACTGATAAACAGATCGACATCGTGGAAGATACGTTTCGTATGCTCGAAATAGAAATCACGCTTCTCGTCGACCGCCGCACTATTCGGATCCCCATAAATTGCACGTGGAATCTTTAAAGCAGTTTTAAGCAATGTGCGGACTATAGGATTCGCTTGCTGATTCGCAAAGACTTGCCATCGAGATAAAGGCGGGAGCTTCGAGCGAATCCAAGGTGCTTTACCACTCTTGTTGGTAATGTTGCCAATGGCTCGGATCGTTACAGGGCAGCAGTCTTGGAAGAAATTCCCATCGGACTTGCCACAAATCTTACCATCGGTACGAAGCAGTAGGTGGTTCGGACAAACCAGTCCATAGTCGTGCAAAGTATAGACCACTTTTGCGCCCGTCCTCTTGGCGATCGTTGGTAGATCATCTCCAAGACTCAGGTAATTATGGAAGTGAACGATCTGAGGCTGTGTTTCTTCAAGAACGGATTCAAACTGGCGCTGAAGAATCGGGTTCTTCCAATTCGCTACCCGAGCGTAATGCCCTCCGTCGATGCCATGAAACATCTTGCAACCATCGGCAAACGATCGCTCGATCCGCCTCGGCGTTTTCTTTGGCACTTCGGAAATATGGAATACGGAGACTTCGTCGGTCGCTGCAAGCGAAGTGCTCAGTTGCCAGCAATGCAACTCCGAGCCTTGTCGAGAAAACGGGGGGAATTGATGATTGATCTGCAAAATGCGCATAGTGTTGGGCTCACCCCCCGACTAAGGAGTTATCAAGCAATTATCGTACGGTCCAAAAGATTTCGATTCGCACGCTCAAAGATGCGATCACAATGAATCGATGAAATGGGGATCTAAGATGCGAAACCCGTTCAAGAAGAATTCTTGCGAGCGTGCATGTAATCAACCAGTTGGCCTACCGTCTCGACGTCGAGTATCGCATCGTCAATCTTTATCCCACATCGCTTCTCAAGCTCAAATGTCAACTCCGCCATCGCCACCGAATCAATCCCAATCATCGCCAGCGAATCGTCCATGTGAGGGCGACTGCCAACGACTTTGGTCAAGTACTCGATGACTTGGGTTTGAGTTTCCGCTATGTTTTCCATGGCATCCGAGCAGAGGAAAGTTCGAAAGTTCGTTATGCTAGCAACAGGTTTTCACAAGCAGCGGTTGCCACGGTTTCGGGTCACCCTCCTGGGTAATCCGGCCCAAACCATCGATTGCTTGGTGGTACGATACCCACAAAGGGGGCTTAGAATCAAGCCCTTTGCGTCTGTTTAGTCGGTAGACAAGGACTTCATCAAGGACTTCATCAAGTGCTGGATGACGTAAAAGCGTTAGAGTCCTAAGAAGTTCTTGCCAATGACCATCCAAATGGGGATGGTAAGGAGGCTCAAGATCGAGGTCCCGACAACGACGATCCAAGCCGTTTCGACAGATTGCTTGTACAGGCGAGTCATGACGATCGGGAATGTCGCTGCCGGCATCGCTGCTTGCAATAACAAGACTTGTTTCAACGGTTCGGAAGTTGTAACCCAAGCCGCGAGGGCAAGGATGAAGCAAGGTAGGATCATCATGCGAAGGACGACACCAAGGCTCAAGACTCGCATGGCGCGATCCCAGGAGACTGAACGCGAATAGTCGTAAAGAATCGCACCGCTCAATACCAACCCCATCGGTACCGAACATCGCCCAAGCTTCTCGCTCATCTGCAAAATCGGTGTCGGCACGGAGCTTGCAAGCCCCCACTGCTTGATGACCACAGCTATAAGCACCGCCATCAATGGAGGACTAAATACGATCCGTTTCCAGGAGCTTCGAAGCCCCTTTCCTGAGATTGTGAAGAGCCCGACGCTCCAGAGCGCCATGTCGACCCCGACGTTGTGGACCATCAGCGTAACGACGCACCCAGGGTAGAAAAGATCTGCGAGCGGAAGGGGGATGTAGCCGTAGTTTCCAAGACCAGCACTGAGCCCGAATGTCCGTTGCTCGGACGTTGACTCTAAGCCAGCCGGTTTTCCTATCAGTCTCGCAATACCCCAAGCCGTTAGCACTCCGACGACAGTGCAAACAAAACCAATCCAAGCCGGATACCAAGCGTCTAAGTCAGTCGACAAATCGCGATCGATAATGATGCGATGGAAGAAGAGGCTCGGCATCAAGACAAATGAAGTAAACGTCGCTAACGATTGATCGACTTCTTTCGTGAGCCACTTCCATCGACGCGCCAACCCACCGACGAACATCACAAGAAAAACACCGGTGACCGCCGAAACCAAATCGAACCATTGCTCTAGCATGCCGCCGCTCTCTAACGCATGATTCCCGACAGCGGTGTCTTGCTCAACATCTGCGAAGCGAAGCCACGGTCATCCTTCATCACTACGATGTGATCCCCAGGGCGCAGTGAATAATTCGTGCCATCTTTGACTCGTTTTCCTGATTCGTCAAAGTCCACGTCCATGCGAACCGGTGCACCTTGGCCATTAGGTCGCAAAATCCTTACATGGATCGGTCCAAGCTTCTTTCGCAAATCCGCATCCTTGACCACATCCGCAATGAACATCGGCTGACCTTGGATCAACGGGATCTTCTCAAAGTGACGCTTGCCATCGACCACTTCAAGAACCACGCTTGTCTCGTCGCTAGGCATCGCTTGCATCACCCCATTCGGTCCGACTGTGTATCCGTCGCGCTTGATCTGCGAGAGATCCAAGTCATCGCCCGGACCACCCCTGCGACCAAACAACGTTGTGCAACCTGTGCTGCAGACGAGGAGCACCCCCGCGCCAAAGGCGGCGAAAGTTACTCGCAGTGAGAAGTTCTGGAGTCGAACGGCTGTGGTTAAACGGTTCATGATCAAACCTGCAGATGACTGATTGTAAAGCTTCGCGGGAACAACAACTTGGGAGAGGAAGGCTGGAAAAGCTACTTCCTCGTCTTCGGTGTATCGGCCTGGCCAACCGGGCGACTTGACCGAAAAATCGGCTTAATCGCTAAAACTTGCGAACTCCTCCCAGTCGCCTCTTTTTGCCTATTTTGCCATGGTTTTGGAACTCATGCGGTATCGTTGGGGCGCTGCTGCGGCACAGTTGCGACTAGCTGGCTGTTTTTTCAGCCTAGTCACCCTGAATCAGCAATATTTATTGTCTAGACATTTGTTGTTCAGACGAATATATTTG
>Ga0255125_1000428_pt1 | contig 13065 bp, 8 predicted proteins | sample Law_Cont_RepC_8d_FD_188557 | JGI IMG/M metagenome (GOLD analysis project Ga0255125, IMG submission 188557) | Freshwater microbial communities from St. Lawrence River, New York, United States - Law_Cont_RepC_8d | ecosystem: Environmental > Aquatic > Freshwater > River | place: USA: New York...
ACGCGTGTTTTTCAGGCGCAGGCGAAGACCGTCCACCTCGTACAAGCGTCCGGATCCGGATGTGACAAACAAGGTGCCTGCCCCATCGGGAGCGGCTAAACCGGTCAGCGGAGAGCGGCCCAATCTGAGAGAGGCTGTTTCTTCCTTGGTCGTAGGATCCCAAGAACGTAGGTGACCATCGCGACCAATCGATATTAGCCGTGTTCCGGAAGGGCTGAACATGACACCAGTAACACCTCCAGAATGACCGGTAAAGCTTGTCATCAATTTACCCGACTGAAGATTCCAAAGCATGACCAAGCCATCGTCGCCGCCACTGGCGAGCCTGTACCCGTCGTTGGCGTACGCTAAGCACGAGACTTCGCGTCGGTGCCCCGGGCGGCTGCTCTCCTGAGAGTTCGTTTCAAGATTCCAGATACGCCATTGGCGGTCGGCGGCGCCACTGGCCAATGTGGCGCCATCTGGAGCAAAGGCCAACGATGCCACTTGCTCTTCGCTTCCTGCCAGAACAGAAACCAGCGACGTGGATGAGACATCCCATAAGCGAATTGTCCGATCTCCAGACGCCGAAGCCAGCAGGCGGCCATCGGGAGAGAACGTCAGGGCGCGTATAGTCCACGTATGCCCACGCAGGGTGGCAAGGCGTTCGCCTGTGCCTGCGTTCCAGATATGAATCAGATTATCGGCGCCACCTGTAGCAAGGCGCATTCCATCTGGATGAAAAGCGATGGCAGTTACTGGTTTTTCGTGGCCAATGACAGTCCAGTCGGGTTTGGATTTGCCCACTTCCCGCAGTTCAAGATTGTTATCGACACCCGTGGCAACGAATCGCCCTTGACGGCTGACAGCAACAGGAATGGCACGCAAGACCGCCAATGCCGCTTCGGATTGGCGCCTCACAATCGCAGGGGTGAATGTGCCAACGAGCAGCACAACAAGCCCGAGCGCGGCTGTGACAATCCAAGGCAGTTCAAATGTGATTCCAGCCAACACAACCATCGACGCGATAATGCCCCCTGCCATGGTGCCCAGCCAAGGGGAATCGGCCAATGTTGTCGGTGCGGCTGGTGCGACCGCCTTGGTTTCTCTGGATGGAGGCTTAAGTGGTGGGCGACTCACAGGATCGGGTGCCCCTTCTCCTGAAATCTGGCTTATTTCCGGAGAACGACCAAAGGTTTGGGGTGCGGAGGAAAACTCCTTGAGGAGTTCATCGACCCATGGGATCTGGTCGGGGGGCTGGCTGCACGCTTGCAGCAAGGCATTGGCCATTCGCTGGATTTCCGAGCGCGGATGGCCCCGAAGGTAGGTGAGAAGCCTCGACTGATCGGGCCTCAGATAATCGAGAGCCCTAAAAATGAGGTTGCGGCCGATATGAAACTTGGGCCACAACTTCGTACCTTCTTCACGCAAGGCAGCCAATGTGAGCGCTATAACCAGCGTAGGGAACCGGTCGAGATACTGGTGGTACGGTTCACGCATGCGATATGGATGCTGATAGGCCCTATGCCCCGTCTCATATGAAGGCAAATCAGCCACACTGGGAATCCACATCCCGTCGAGGTCGACCAGTTTAAGGCTGAACCTCATATGGCCTTCCGGCACCAGAATAATATTGTGATGCTGCAAATCGCCATGGGCGATACCGGACGCGCGCAACTGCCCCACAAGTTTCAGCCAAATCTTGTAAAGAGCTTCGCATACTTCTGGGGAGTCGTGATGCTTCTGGAGGAACGTGTGCAGGCAGTAGCCTTCGATCCACGGCATCTGCACCAATGGCAGCACCTGTTTGCCCAGCTCAAGGCCGTGCTCGTGCCAGGTAAACTTCACGAACTGCGGCAAATCGTGCTTGGCCAAGTAAGCGGCAATTCCACGGTATCGGCGACGCAAGCCGGGCGTCTTTTTATGAAAGCACTTGATGGCCCATCGCTGGCCGTCGGGAGTGGTGTAATCAAACACGGCGCCAAATCCACCCACCATGGCGATGGGCATGCCGGCATCGTCGCAGCGGAAGGTACCGCCTGCCAAAGCTTTCACGCGCAGAATAGCTTCCGGGTTTTGCCAAGCTACAGCGTACTGTTTCGCGGATGGCCAGCGCATGAACGGTTCCCGGCTCACAATTGGTGAGGAATGCTGGACGCACCCTCTACTGAGTATTCTACCGGGCCGGTACGCATCTGTCGCTAACCAGCAATAAGATGCCTGACATCTCGGGCAGAGATTTCAGCAAGGCTGCCCACCACCCTTGAGGCACCAGCAGCCATAAGTGAGGCTTCTGAATGGTGTGCCACAAAGGTGACACCAATGCTTCGCATACCGGCCGCCGTGGCGGCTTCGATCCCTGCCACGGCATCTTCCAAAACCAAGCAGTGAGCCGGTTCAACCCCCAAACGGCGGGCCCCTTCAAGAAATACCTCGGGGTCGGGTTTGCCACGGCGGGTATCTTCCATGCCTACACAGGCACCCAACAAATTGCCTACTCCGGTGAGCTCAAGGATCAGCTCGAGGTTTCCCCGGGGAGCACTGGAACCTATGGCTTGAAGCGCCCCTTCCTGCGCCAAGCCTGCCATAAGGGAATGTGCCCCCGGCAAGAGTTCTACTCCTCGTTCCCGCGTGGCGGCACGGTACATTGTTTCCTTGATTTCACCCTGCCGCGCGGCTTCAGCTTCCGTCATGCCCGCGGGGAAAAGGTATTGGAAAATCTCGGGATTACGGCGGCCAAATGTTGCCTTGAAATCGTCCCGTGTGAACGGGCGTCCCAATGAGGCGCATAAACGGACCCACGCGTCAAAATGCAGCTCCGCTGTATCGACAAGTGTCCCATCCATGTCCCAAAGGACAGCCCAAGGCTTCAAGAAAGTCACGTGAAACTCCCAGCAAATGGAATTGGCTGATTCAAATCCCGTCTGCTGTTCGATTGTAGAAACCAGACGAGCCGACTTCATGGTCTGCGCACCAACCTTCAAAACAGGGCATACCCTTCCAGCTTCCAGTTTCTTAAGCTACTTATGCAAGATTGCGCAGCGGCCCATCGCGAGACATTCATGAAGGCAACCCTTTGGCTCAACAAGAGCTATTCCAACACTTTCAACGTGGTGGAATCTCTTAGGCAAACACAGCCTCATGAATCGTTGCGCGTGATCTGCACGCACACCCAGAAAGGCTTTATTGCCGGGGCCGTTGCCGACCATTCGGAACTGGAGCCATCCATTCTCAGATCTGCCGACTACCTACCTTTCGCGCTCGACTTTTGTCTCAAAAACCAGGTAGACCTATTTTTGCCGGGAAAACACACAAACGGCATGGCAAGGCACCGGGCGCGGTTCGAGCAACAGGGCACACGCTTAATGGTGGCCGCATCTTCCGCCACTCTGGACCTCATGGAAAGCAAAGAGAAGCAGTACCAAGCCTGCCCACCCGATTTCCCCCTGCCCAAGTGGAGATGCTGCCGAACGCTTGAGGAGTTCGATCTGGCCCATGCGGAATTGGCCGCCACTGGCGCCACTGTTTGCATCAAACCGACGGTTTCTGTTTATGGGCTTGGATTCAAGATTCTGGTGGGGGCAGGTGGAAGGCAACACCGGCTGTTCTCTGGCGATTCTACCCACATAGGGCTAGACGATTGCCGCCGCGCACTGGGAGAAAAACCCACCTTCAGGGGTTTGATGGTGATGGAATTGCTTCCGGGCCCGGAACGCAGTGTCGATTGCCTAGGGCATGAAGGCCGATTGGTGTGTGGAGTGGTCCGCAGGAAAAGCAACGGCGCGGAACCCGGTCAGTGGATTGAAGATCATCCAGCGATTTTGGAATGGTGCGCCCGCCTAACGGAGCATTTTAAACTGACAGGTCTCTACAATATACAGTTTAAGGAAGACTCTTTAGGCAATCCGCTGCTTCTGGAAATCAATCCGCGCATGTCGGGCGGTTTGGCAATGGCCTGTATGGCCGGTGTCAATTTCCCTCTATGGGCAGCACGTTTGGCGATGGGGAGTGCCATGCCAAAGGATGTGCCGCAGCCGCGCACCGGCTTCCGAGTCTGCATGGCTAACCGGGCGGTGATGCTATGACAGCCCCGCAAGGATCAGCCACACTTCAGGCTGGAACACTGAAATGGAGCGTATCGCACTCGCATATACCTGTTGAATCCTTGTGCCGCTTTGGCACGCGCCGAAGCCGACGCCGGGGTTTTGTTTTTCTCAGTACCGTGCTAGGCAAACACATTCCAGTCCTTCCTTCCATGGTGATCGCCAATCAGAAAGAACTCGCCGCGCGATTGCCCAAATCTGAAAATGTCGTGTTTGTTGGGTTGGCGGAAACCGCCATTGGTTTGGCACAAGGGGTTTTCGAGGCTTATCTGGAACAGCACCCTAGTAGTTGCGCCCTGTTCACGCACACCACGCGGCACCAACTTGCTGAAAGTCCATGGTACAACAGTCAAGAACCGCACAGCCACGCTCCGGATCATCTGGGATATGGTTTTGAACCCAATCTTTGTGAAAAGGCACAGCAAGCACGGACTCTCGTGCTGGTTGACGACGAAATCAGCACAGGCACCACACTATTGGGATTGGCAGAAGCATTGCGGCAGCGCCTTCCAGCCATCGAACATGTGGTGCTGGCCTGCCTGACCGATTGGTCGGGCCCGGCGGGGCACGCGCGATTTGCTGCCACTGGGGCATCAGTGGTGGCCCTTTGCCAAGGATCGTATTCCTTTGAACCGAATCCGGATTATCAGCCAGATGCCGCACCCGATGCCCGGGGTGCTTCGCTGTGCCTTGAAGGATCTATTCTGAAAAATCATGGCCGCGTGGGTCGGAGTAATTCACTGCCGGAATGCTCACTAACTCCAGCCGATTTGGCCATTCCACCAAACAGCACCATTTTGGTTCTGGGAACAGGTGAATTTCTGCACGCACCACTTCGATTGGCGCTCGCATGGGAACGCGCCGGCTACCGGGTGCTGTTCCAGTCAACCAGTCGGTCTCCTTTGGCATTGGGAGACGGTATTGGATCGGTGCGCCATGTCAGCGACCATTATGGCGACGGCGCACCCTATTACATTTACAACCATGAATCGGCCGGTGCTGACAGGATTGTGGTGTGCCACGAAACACCAAACACCCCGGTGATTGAAAACCCGGGCTGCCCTGTTATCTGTGTGCGCTTTGGAGAAGATGGCACATGCGTCAGGTAACATTTTTAGACCTCGACGACACCCTGCTTCAGACCAGGCACAAATGCCCACCGGGTGAACCTATCGAGGCCGTGGCTTGGCAACGCGACGGCGAGCCGATGTCCTACATGACATCGCGACAAAAGGCCTTTCTCGACCGAATGGAATCGTTAGGGTCACTCGTATTTGTCACAGCGCGCACCACCGATTCCCTTCGCCGCGTGAGATTGCCGAAAAATGCTTGGCATGTCACCTCGTTTGGTGCAGCCATCCGCACCCCAGACGGAAATCCATTCATCGCGTATAACCATGCGGTTATTGCAGATCTGCAACCAATGTTGGCAATCCTGGAAGACTTAAAAAAACAGCTCCATGATGCATCGATGGGAACCGGCGTACGCGTCAGACTGATCGACGATGAAGGATTGCCTGTGTACATCGTGGCCAAGCACCCCGGAGGCAGGGGCTCGGCGCTCGATCCGCTGGAGTCTTTCGCCCGAACCATACTGCCTCCACAGTTTTTTCTTCACCGCAACGGCAACAATCTGGCCCTAGTGCCGCAGGTTGTTGCCAAGGAACGCGCCGTGCGCTACCTGATTGAAACAACATTTCCAGCCACCGAATGGACCAGTTTGGGCGTGGGCGACAGCCATACCGATGGGCCATTCCTTGCCTGCTGCGACTGGCGCATCGTGCCATCGAACAGCCAGTTGTCTCGCCGCCTAGACCATCGGTATCCGCCGGAGACAACCCGATGAGATCTGTTTTATCCGGAAGCTACGCCTCCAGCGATGTTCAGTTCCTGCTTAAACCAGTGACAATGGCCACAACCGAAGTCTCGGAAAAAGAACGACTCATTCAATCTGGAACATGCCATTACAGCGAGATGATCGGCGAGGAAGCCCTTCCCGATTCCGATTACATGGACCTATTCCACGCGGCATTCAATGCCAATGCCAAGCGCTTGGCTGTGGATCTGTCACGACTGGCCTCGGCGCTGGCTTTCCGCCACCCTGACGGTATGGTATTGGCTTCGCTGGCCCGCGCTGGCACCCCACCCGGTGTTATTCTTCACCGATTGTTGGCGGACCGTGGCGCTCATTCACCTCATTACTCCATATCGATTATCCGTGATCGTGGCGTCGATACTGTCGCGATCGACCACATACGTGACAAGCACCCGAACCTACCGATCGTCTTTATCGACGGCTGGACAGGCAAGGGCACCATGGCACGCGAACTGCAGCGGTATATCGATGCTTACAACACCGAAAGGGGAACCGCACTCGAACCGGGACTAGTTGTGGTGACAGACCTGTGCGGGGAAGCGGCACTCGCCGCAACAGACGAAGACTATCTGATCCCCTCGGGAATACTGGGAGGTATTGTTTCCGGTCTGGTGAGCCGGTCGATCCTTAACAACAAAGTGGTGGGCCCGGGTGATTTTCACGCCTGCACGGTACTCGAACACCTCAAGCCGCACGATCTTTCGCGTTGGTTTGTTGACACGGTAACAGAACTGGCACGCGCCAATCGCACCGAGGCTGACAGGGCACCTCCGTGCAGAGTATTTCAAGCATCGGGCCGCTCCGCAATTATCAGGTTGATGGCATTGTTGGCCGAACATTATGGAATTACCGACAAGGGGCGGATCAAGCCCGGTATTGGCGAGGCGACACGGGCCTTGCTTCGACGGGTACCCAAGGCCATTGTGGTGCGGGATATTCACGGCTCACAGGTCAGGCATCTGGTTCATCTGGCTCGTAAGCGGGGTGCAGATGTGCACGAAGATAAAAACCTGCCCTGCGAAACTGTGGCGCTTATTCAGGAAGTGGGATCATGAAAGCACACCTGCACGATGCATGGGGGTTGGGTGTTCCCCTTTATGTTCCAGGTGATCATCCACGGCTGGAAGAAACCTTGTCTGGAGGCAGGTGCCCCGGAGCGGGGACGGTGATTATTTGTTTGGAAGACGCGCTGCGCGCAGAAAACGGCGCGAATGCCGAGGCGCGGCTTCTTTCATTACTTCCCACGCTCCCCACTATGCCCACTGGCCCTCACCTGTTCTGCCGGCCACGCGACTTAGACCAACTGGCCAGGTTGGCGCGCTCGGAAGCATCTTCCCGCCTGACAGGGTTTGTGCTTCCGAAGGTTTCACCTGAATCATGGTCTGCCGCCAACGACCTTACCGAACACCATGGCGGATGGCTGATGCCTGTGCTTGAGACCGCGCTTGTTTTCCGCCCTTCTTTGATGGAAATCATGCTCGATGCACTCCTTAAACGCCGCGAAAGATTGCTGGCGACGCGGTTGGGCGGTAACGATTTGGGTGGATTGCTCGGAATCAGGCGCACCCGGGGCGTCTACGCCCACGATGGACCAACGGGAGCGATTCTTTCGATAACGAGCGCTATGCTCCTCAGCCATGGGATACCAGTATCTGGCGTGGTGTTTGAACATCTCGACGACACCGGCGGCCTGACCCGCGAAGCGGTAGACGATGCCGGGCGCGGCTTAATTCCCAAGGCGGCAGTGCATCCAGAGCAAGTTGGAGTGATTTCAACGGCCTACCGTGTGGTGCCAACTGATGTGGAGCAGGCCCGGCAAATTCTGGTGCACGATGCCCCGGCAGTGTTCCAAAGCCACGGCGCCATGGCGGAACCCGCCACCCATGCGCCGTGGGCCCGGTCAATTTTAGACCGACTTCGCGTATTTGGTGAAACTCCTCAGCGTGAATCCATAAACTAGAAGTTGATGGATTCATGGGGCCATGCGGCCCGGGCTTTTGGAGCCAATACGACATGGCCGTGTGGACGCAGGAACGACTGCTTGGTTGTGTGCAGTCGCTCGATTCGCGTGCGCGCTTGGTTTCTGCCGGGCCCATTCGACGCCAAATCAAGGAAGATCTCGATCTTGTTGGCCCCACGCTCACTGTTCCGCATCGATTTGGCTGGGTCATTTCAGCCAAGCGGTTTCTGGCAGCCGGGTTGGCATCGCACCTTGCTCCCGGCGTGAACCACATTTTTGCGATTGCTTGCCCGACCTTGCGCGAAATGGAGAGCTGGAACGAAGAGCAGGGCCAGTCTTGGGCGCGGGGCAAGGTGGCGCATCTGCAAGCAGATCTTGAACTTGCCACCATCAACGTAGCCGATCTGCGCACCACGCTGGGCGAACCAGCGTGGGAAGAGATTTGCACTGTGCTTCATGAAGAACGACGTACAGCCATCGATGCCGATGAAACCACCGTGGCGCGTGAATTCTTGGCGGTATGGCACGAATTGGAAGTATCGCGGCCCGGGGCCACTGGTGTGTGGTTCCCAAGCGTATCGCGGGAATGGCTGGCGCCATGGCAGGCAGCGCTGCCTACGCCCCTTCCCGTTTGGGAATCGACCAGCCCTAACTTGGCGGGCACCGCATCCATCGCCGACTTACCAGAGTGGTTGAGCCTCGACATCGATCAAAACCCAGATGATGGTTGTCGGGCTGCTGCGGCTCAATTATTCGCCTTGTCTTTCACGCGCGGGAACCGACATGCGCATGCCCTGCTAGCCGACTGGCAGGCTGCCTTGGCTATCGATTCCCAGCCGCTGGAACGGGTGGATCTTTTTGGTTGGATCACAACTCTTGGGCAGGTCCCGATTCGGCAGATTCTGCCAGAACGTGGCACTTTGCTGGCCGCCCGCCTCCTCAAACGCTGCCTGCACAATCTCCCGCGTGTGGGCCTGCCGAATGATGCCGAGCGGGCTATCGAAGCGCACCTGAGGCACCGGCTCGATTCCACCGATGAACGATTGATTCAGGAAGTTCGTCCAGCGGTAAATCAGGCCATGCGCGATGCGGGGCTGACAGGTTCCACATTCCTAGAGCGACTGGCTTCCGAGAAAATCGAAGGCGAACTGCTCGACCGACTCTCCAATCATGGATCTTTAGCCATATCGGATGTGCGCGATGCCATCGCGCGGGGCCGGCTGAAATTGAACGACCTTGCCGGAGTGGGAGAATGGCTAGGAGGCGACGCGCTGTTGCGGGCCGACCGCGCTCTGGCAAACCGACTGCCGGGAGGGTACCGGCGCGGTGAAGCCTACAACCGTTTCCTGCAGCGGCTAAGCTCGCTGTTTTTTGGAACGGGATGGGGCAGATTGTTGTTCCTGAACCTTATCCTCCCACTTGCCATCTGCTTTGTCGGCATTAAGGGACTGCAAGAACTCGCGCACTATGGCTTATTGGCAACATTCCAGAAACAGGACATCCTCCGGGAACTCGACGATACTCTGCCCAATCCTTCCCCTTGGTGGTTGCCTCTGGACATTGAGGAAGCCACCCATGGGGGACGCCCTACTGCCGCCGATATGGACCAAATTGAGCCGAATCTGGAATTGGTGCTGGGAAACACCGTCTGGTATGCAGGCGGGACTATCGTGGCTATTGTTCTCATTCAATGGCCTGCATTACGTCATTCCTGCGCCCACGGCTTTTGGATTCTGGGAGTGGTCTTACATCGATTGCTGATCGATATGCCTGCTGGAATTGTCCGCTGGCTGTCGTGGCTGATCAGGCTTCCTGTGATTCGTCCCCTGTTCCAGTTCGCGCTCAGGCCAATCGTATTGGCTTGGATCACCTTGGTATTTGCCAAACGCCAAGAGCATTTACACGGCATCACTCTGCAATGGCAGACACAAATTGCTGTTTTTGCAGGCCTTTTTATCGTCTATATCTCGCCGGTGTGGCGGCGTGCTGAAGAATATATCATGGACGCCGCCGCCTGGGCCTGGAGCAACCTCGGACTGGCTTTCCTTTTGGCTCTCATCGATTGGATTTTATCGATCTTCCGGCAACTGATGGATATCATCAGCCTTTGGCTGGGATGGCTGGAACGCTGCCTCATGCGACGGCCTGGCGGAAGCCGGATAACGCTTGCGTTCATGGCGCTCATCAGTCTTGTATTGTCGCCTATTGTCTATCTGTTGCGGTTTGGTTTTACCGTGCTGTTGGAGCCACAGGTCAACCCTGTCAAGCATTTCCCCGTGGTTTCCGTGGGGCATAAAATCATGCTGCTCCTCGTGCCGACTGTCACACAGTTTGTCAGTGATCGCACCGGAATGGCGTTCGACTACTGCTTGGTGATGGTGTTCACGGTGATCGGATTGATTCCCGGATTCTTGGGCTTCATGGTGTGGGAATTAAAGGAAAACTGGCGCCTTTACATCGCCAATATGCCTATGGCACTCAATCCGGTTTCTTTTGGTTCGCATGGGGAAACCACCCGGGGCATGTTGGTTCCGGGATTTCATTCAGGAACATTGCCCGCGCTTTTCCGACGTGCCCGCCAAGGTCGCGCCTCGTCTGAAGAATTCCACCATGTCGAAAATGAAATCTCTCGCTTCTTTGCTTCCGAGCTGCTTGCATTGCCACTAGGAATACCCTCTTTTCCACGCATGACCATCCACTATGTTTCGATCAGCAACTTCGCGCTGGGTGCGACCATCGCCATGAATGAAATCACAGCGCGTTTAACGGTCAGGTGGCGAGGTCAATGGATTGAAGCCGACTGGGATGACACCGACCTACGCGCAGCACTCGACCCCAAACAACGTATGGCATGGGACGATGCCCTGTCGGGTTTCTGGAAAAAAACAGATATCGACCTTCTGGCTCCGGCACTGCTGGCGGCTTCAGGAGCCAAGGCTTATGGGGCTTTGGAAAGTGGTTTGTGGCTGGTAATGCCGGACAAAAAACGCCGGTTGACCTATTTATGGAACAACCGCGAAGATCTCCTGGTGCCAGAAGAAGGCAACGGTCCTGCCCTGCCCCGCGCCGATATCCTTACGGCTGAACATACCATAGCGTGGCGCGACTGGAGCGCGCGTTGGCAGCAACGGGTAAACGGCACACAAGGCGTCTGACTGTGTAGAGACTTCTAGGAGTCCACCTGATTTCAGAAAGCCAATTGGCGGCTCCCTGAAATCAGGCTAACATTTATTCACAACTATCACCCGCGCGCGTTGAGCACCACGGAATTGTCGTCGGCAATATTGACCCAAACATGAACGTGGGGTGTGCCACGGAAATGCCACACAAATGCCGGCCCTTCCAAACGCCAATTATCCCACACGCCATCGCCACCCAGATCGGATTCTTTGTAGAACACAATCCGGCAGGCTTCGAGCCCGCCGCGGGCTGCGAGGCATGCGCGGACTTCGTCGCGGTCTTCCTTGCGGAACGGTTCAATGAGCGTGGCAAGCGCCTTGTTCACCTTTTCGAGTGAAGCACCCTTGAGCTCCTTGAGTGGCAAGCCGGGAATGGTGGCGGGATCCTTGCGGAAGCTCACAGCCGATTCCGGTGGTCGCTTTTCCACCAACGCGCGCTTCTTCTGGTCGGCGTCCAATGCTGCATACACAGCGTTGGCTGCCAAAGCCTGTGGCCAGAACACATTGTTGGGGTGACCGGGCTTCTCGGTGAAACCGCTCGCCGCATGCCCGTAAAATATCGGGCCGCCAAAGGCCACATGGGGTTCAGCATTACCATCGGCGCGCAGGGTCATGTGTCGGCCGGTCATGACAAACTGAAATTTCTTATCTGGTTCGCCAAAGAGGGCAATGCTTTGCTCGTCTCCCCATGGACGACCATCGGTATCGTCTTTCAACTGTTTGAGGAATTTCGGATACCATTCCGGATCGACGAGCGCCTTGAAAATATCGTGGATCAGCATCTGCTGCTTCTTGGAATAAAAATCCGACGTAACATGTGGCTCGGTTACTTGCCAGTTATTGGAAACAAATGTCCGCAGCAATCCCCTGTCTTTGGCGCGGTGGTCCCATTCAAACGCCATCACCTTGCGCTGGGCTGGGGTGAGGCCGCGGAAAAGTTCAACAACAGCCACCTCGGCGTCGGAAGACTTCGAGGGCGCTGCTGCTGCCAGCATTGGTGTAGTGGCAGCGCCCGCCACCACACTTCCCATGGTGCCTAGAAATGCCCGCCGATCATGGTTCAGGTGCATGGTTATTGTCTCCCGTTCGTGTTTTAAACCTGCCTCATCTAGTCGAGTAACCATCCGACTGTAGCATTTCCAAAGAGGTCACGCCACCGTTCCAAGCATGGCCTCCCTTGCCTATGGGCCATGTCATGGCACTCTCTCCACCCGATTTCAACAAACCCGGGCCACCAACTGCGGGAGATCCCCCCGAAACCATCATTATTTGCGGCATGGGGCGCGTGGGTAATGCGCTTGCCGAATACCTTGTTTCCACAGGCACGCATATCACCTGCATCGATTCCAAACCGGCGGCAGACCACATTCGGCCGGATGGTTCCCGCATACTGGCGGGCGATTGCCGCGACCCCGCAGTGCTTAAGCGCGCGGGCGTTGAAAATGCTCAGGCTGTGATTGCCGTTACCAACGATGATCAGATCAACCTGCGCACGGCCCTGATGGCGCGGGGCATCAACGAAAATGCCCGCCTTGTGGCTCGCATTCAAAATGAAATCCTGGTCGAACGCCTAGGGGCGGCCATCGAGCATCTTCAGGCCCTCAGCACCTCGCGCCTGACAGCCCCGCTGATCGTTGCCGCTGCTCTCAAAAATGAATCGGCAGTAACAGAAATCCTAGGCAGTTTCAGTCTGGGATTGTCCAAAGAACACACTTGGGAATTAGCCCGCCTGCGCGTGGGGCGAAATTCGGCTCTCATTGGCCTGACTGCCGAACAGATAGCCGAGCGTCAAGGTGCCGCTGTTGCTGGAATTGGCCGGGATCCTGCTCCCATGCGCCTCATCGATCCTTCTGAACCCAAAGAGTTTATTCGGGCAGGCGATTGGCTGCTGCTGGCGGGGCCAACCGGAAAATGGAACTCCACGGGTGGCGCGGGCAACGACCTTGCAGATAACGGACTACGCTGGGC
>Ga0255125_1000437_pt1 | contig 12880 bp, 6 predicted proteins | sample Law_Cont_RepC_8d_FD_188557 | JGI IMG/M metagenome (GOLD analysis project Ga0255125, IMG submission 188557) | Freshwater microbial communities from St. Lawrence River, New York, United States - Law_Cont_RepC_8d | ecosystem: Environmental > Aquatic > Freshwater > River | place: USA: New York...
GTTTGGTGAAGCGCACCACCATTTTGGAAAACAACATATTGCAAACCACCGGCAGCGCCGGGGAGTCGATCGCTTTTGGCGTTGGGGTGACGATGCCCGCGCTGATGCTGATCGGTTTTGACATGGATTTGCCCCGGGTGATGATGGTTTCGGTGATGGGCGGTCTTTTGGGAATTTTGATGATGATCCCGCTGAGGCGGTTGTTCATCGTGAAGATGCACGGGGCACCGGGTCAGCCGAACACGCTGCTTTATCCGGAAGGAACGGCATGCGCGAAGGTATTGGAAAGCGCGGAGCGTGGGGGAGCGCAAGGTGGCGCCGTGATGGCGGGATTTGCCATCGCCTTTGGACACAAACTTATTAGCGAGGGAGCGGGCCTTTTGAAAGCCGGGCTGGAAGCGCCGCTAGGATTTTTCTCGCGTGTGGCCCGGGTGTCGAGCGACATGGGAGTGGAGTTATTGGGTGTGGGGTATATCATTGGCCTGCGCGTGAGCGCGCTGATGCTTGCCGGATCGATTTTAGGCGCTTTGGTTTTGCTGCCTAGCATGGCATTTTTTGGCGATGGCAGGGATGGTGTGTTGCCTCCTTCGACGGCGCCCATTGGCCAAATGGGTGCTGACAAAATGCAGGGGACCTACCTGCGATTCATTGGTGCCGGCTGTGTGGCAGCGGCTGGCATATTCAGCTTGATCAAGACTTTGCCGACCATATTTGGAGCCATCTTTTCCACCTTGGGCATGGGGACCAAAAAAGATGGCCAAGCCCTGGCAAATGGTGGCCCTTTGGAAACACCCAGGACTGAAAAAGACCTGCCGCCCATGGTGGTAGCTGGCGGGGTGTTGGTATTGGCTGGGCTTTTGGCGTGGTTTTTGGCGCCGCAAGTTGGGCTTTGGGGTGCCATAGGTGGGTCGGTGCTGGTTTTGTTTTTTGGATTTTTGTTTGTGATGGTATCGAGCCGCCTGACGGGGGAGATTGGGTCTTCGAGCAACCCGATTTCGGGCATGACTATTGCAACACTCCTTTTGACTTGCCTGATCTTTTTGTCGCTGGGGATGACGGGCTCCAGGGATGCGTTGTTAGCGCTATCGATTGGCGGCGTGGTTTGCATCGCGGCAAGTAACGGGGGCACGACCTCACAGGATTTGAAAACGGGGTTTTTGGTGGGTGGAACCCCTTATTTGCAACAGTATGCGATTTTGGTCGGCGCCTTGACAAGCGCCCTTGTGATTGGTGGAACACTGCTGCTTTTCAATCAGGCAGGTGAAGTGCTTAGCACGCGTGATTTGCCCAGCGTGAATGTGAAACAGTTTGAGGCTGAAATCAGCGCGGGCAACACCCGGGTTTTGGAGGGTGTGACCTACCGAGAATGGCGAACCACCAAGGCGCAACGCAAGGAATTGCCTGGCTTGGGGGATGCGAAGTATTTGGTTGACTCGGAATGCAACATTGCATTTTTGGTGGATCCCACCATCACCGGTCGTTATGACAAACGAGACAAATTCGTGGCGGAATCGAACGCTAGGGTTGTGCCCGGCTTGGCCGCTGTGTTGGGGGAGGTGACTTCAAACGCACGGGTTGAAGGCAAAACCATGAAGCTGGTTACCAGCTTGGAACCGAACGAGCTTGAGAAGAAGCGAGGGGAAGCGAAAAAATCGGCCTCCAGCACCAACGACCCAGCCTTGAAAGTGGCGGAAGCCCTGGCAGCCGCGAACGTAGCTCCCGGGGATTATCTGGTGGATGGGGCGACAGGGGCGCTTGCCTACAAAAACGACCCGGAAAAAGTGAAGATGAAGTTTGGGGCTCCGAAAACCCAGGTGATGGGCTTGATTATTCAAGGAGTGCTTGGGGGCGACATCAATTGGACGCTGGTCCTGATTGGGGCGATGATCAGCCTGACACTGGAAATGTGCGGAGTCTCGTCTTTGGCATTTGCTGTGGGTGTTTATGTGCCGATGGGCGCCACGATGCCGATTTTTATAGGCGGTTTGGCTCGATGGGCAGCCGACCGGGCCCATGCTGTGAAAATGCCCGAGGGGGCCACGGAGGCGGAAAGGCAAAACGCGGAGGTGGAGCGGATTGCCAAAACGGAGAGTTCCCCAGGTGTGCTTTGGGCCTCTGGACTTATCGCGGGCGGGAGCTTGGGAGGCGTTTTGCTTGCCTTTCTTGAATTTGCACCGGGAATCAAAAATCTTTTGGAACAGCAGCATTTGGTGGAGAGCTGGGGGCTTGGCAAATGGCACGACTTGATCACATTGGGAATCTTTTTGGCCTTGGCAATGAGTCTGGTGGTTTTGGGCCGGAAATCTGACAAGTCCAGAACAGAGGGCCAAGCCATTGAGCCTGGATAATTTTCGCCCTTTTTAGTTTTTTGTTATTTTTAATTTTGCATCCAACTGAAGTGGAGTGTAGGCCATGTTTGGAAAGACCGCGCGGAGGATTTTAGCATCCATGACAGTCTTGGCGGCCGGTAGCCCTGCCTTATTGGGCGATGAGGGCATGTGGCTTTACACCAACCCGCCCCTTGCGCGGTTGAAGGAGCGTTATGGTTTTGAGCCAACCAAGGAATGGATGGCGCATTTGCAGAAAAGCTCGGTGCGTTTCAATTCGGGTGGATCGGGATCGTTTGTGTCGAAAGACGGGTTGGTGATGACGAACCATCATGTCGCAGCAGACGCGCTGCAAAAGATGGGCACGCCTGAGAGGAATTATTACCGTGACGGTTTCTACGCAAAGGCGCGGGGTGAAGAGCGCAAGTGCGAGGCGATGGAACTGAATGTTTTGGAATCGATCGAGGATGTGACAGCCAAGGTTGAGGGTTCGGTGAAGGCCGAAATGACTGCAGACCAATCTGCCAAAGCCCGCCGGGCTGTGATGAACGCTATTGAGGACGAAGAGACCAAAAAGACCGGACTGCGATGCAACATTGTGACCCTGTACCAGGGTGGGGCTTATCACCTGTATCGTTTCAAACGTTACACGGATGTGCGTTTGGTGTGGGCCCCTGAGCAGCAGATCGCCTTTTTTGGTGGCGACCCGGACAATTTTGAGTTTCCGCGCTTTGATTTGGACGCCGCTTTTTTTCGGGTTTACGAGAATGACAAACCGGCCGAGATCAAAGACTATTTGAAGTGGAGCACAAACGGTTGTGCAGAAGGCGAATTGACCTTTGTCTCCGGTCACCCTGGTCGGACCAACCGATTGGCAACGGTTGCAGAGTTGGAGTACACACGAGACATTGGTTACCCGTACCTGATGCAGCGTCTCTACCGCATGGAAGTGCTGCTGACAGCATTTAGTGCCCGAAGCGAGGAAAACGCCCGCCAAGCGAAGGAATTGCTGTTTGGCGTGCAGAACAGCCGCAAGGCACGATTGGGCGGTCTGGGTGGGCTGATGGATCCAGCAGTGATGGAGCGGAAGCGCCAGGAGGAGACTCGGCTGCGTGAAGCTGCCGAAAAAGATCCGAAACTAGCCGATGCCAAGGGGGCCTGGGACAAGGTTGCCGAAGTTTACAAGACACGGGCAAAAATCTTAAAACGTCATGGCATGCTGGAAGGCGGCGCGGGTTTTGCTTCCGACCTGTTTGGCATTGCCCGGACCTTGGTTCGGTCGGCGCAGGAGCGGGACAAGCCACAGGCAGAACGGTTGCGGGAATACATTGACAGCAACAAGCAGCCTTTGGAGTTGCAGCTATTTTCCGAGGAGCCCATTTACGAAGGATTTGAGATTGTTCGACTGGCAGACAGCCTTTCGTCGCTGGCAGAGCAGCTTGGATCTTCTGATCCGTTGGTGGTGAAGGTGCTGGCGGGCAAGTCTCCGGTGGACCGGGCAGCCCAATTAATCAATGGAAGCAAGCTGAAGGATGTTGCGGTTCGGAAGAAGCTTTACGAGGACGGACTGCCTGCTATCACTGCCAGCAAAGATCCGATAGTTGAATTGGCGTTGATGGTTGACGCTGAATCGCGCGAATTGCGCAAGGTGATGGAAAATGAGGTGGAGGAGCCGCGGCGGCAGGCCTATTCGCAAATTGCGAAGGTGAAATTCGCCTTGGAAGGCACCTCGACCTACCCTGACGCAACCTTCACGCTGCGACTGAGCTATGGCGCGGTGAAGGGTTATGAGGAAGCCGGCAAGAAAGTGGCTCCGATCACGACGATCGCCGGCCTTTACGAACGTTCGAAGGCGCAGAATAATAAAACTCCTTTTGATTTGCCCAAATTATGGGAAAAGAAAAAGGCAAATCTTGATTTGACCACCCCTTTCAATTTTGTGAGCACTGCTGACATTATTGGTGGGAACTCGGGCAGCCCGGTTGTGAACAAGGCCGGCGAGGTGGTTGGGCTCATATTTGATGGCAACATTCAATCTTTGGTGCTTGATTTCGCTTATTCTGATGATCAGGCGCGGGCTGTTTCGGTTTGCTCGCAGGCGATCATTGAGGCCTTGCGCAAGGTTTATGAGGCTGGCGGATTAGCAGATGAGCTTCAAGGCAGATAACCTACCTTATTTTCAAGACTGCAATTTAATTATTTGGAGGCTACACGATGTTTAGTTTCGCATTGGGTTTGGCGCTGTTGGCCGGATCGCAAAATCCGTATGGGCCTTTGGAAGGCCTGAGGATTTTAAAGCCCGCAGACACACAGAATTACCCATCGACCCCTGCCCCAACGGGCGCCACCATTTTGTTTGATGGCAAATCGACCGATGCTTTCAAACACCGGGACGGAAAAACCCCAATTGGCTGGAAAGTGACTGAGGATGGTTTTTTAGAGGTGACAGGTGGCAAGGGTGGCGACATTGTCACCAAGGAAAAATTCTCCGAACCGCTGCACCTGCATGTTGAATTTCGCGTGCCCTATATGCCCAAGGCCAGTGGTCAGGGGCGAGGCAATAGCGGTGTTTATCTGCAGGGGCGTTATGAGGTTCAGGTGCTGGACAGCTATGGACTGGATAGCAAGGACAATGATTGCGGCGGTATTTACGGGGTTGCCAAGCCATTGGAAAACGCCTGCAAGGCACCGACTGTGTGGCAGGCCTATGACATTTTCTTCACGCCGCCTGCCTTCAAGGATGGCAAGAAGGAAAGTGAAGGGGTTATCACCGTGAAGCAAAACGGTGTGGTAATTCATGACAAGCAAAAGATCACCAAAGACAACACCACATCGGGACTGGGTGGGAATCCTGCTGAAGGCGGGCCTATCTTGCTTCAGGACCATGGCAATCCGGTGCAGTACCGAAATATTTGGATTGTGAAAAAATCGAATGCCTCAGCCAAGGTAAGCGATGCGGGAATCCCCAAGGAAGGCCTCCGATATGATGCACCCCAGACGGGTAATGGCCAAAACGCATTTAATTTGGATTTGACCGACCTGGATGCCGACGGCAATCCCCGCAAGATCTTGCGCGAACGCGTGATGCCCCGCGAGGAACCCTTGCTTGGTCGTTTTCGGGACCGATTTCGCCGCCGTTGATATTGGCTAGGGGTTGTGAAACAGGCCCGGGCCCGGGTGGGCACGGCGTTTGGAAGTTTTTTTCACTTTGAATGGAGATTGTTGATCGCATGGAACGGACATTGGTTTTGTTGAAACCTGACGCGGTACAGCGTCGGTTGGTTGGCGACCTGATCACCCGCTTGGAGCGGAAGGGCCTGAAGTTGCTTGGCCTGAAGCTGGTTCAGGCTGACAAGGCTTTGGCTGAAAAGCACTATGCGGTGCATGCGGCCCGTCCTTTCTTCAAGGATCTTTTGAGCTTTTTGACCTCTAGCCCCACTGTGGCGATTGCCTTGGAAGGCCGCGAGGCGGTTACCGTGGTGCGCAATCTGGTTGGTGCAACGGACGGGACGAAAGCGCCTCCGGGAACCATTCGCGGAGATTACGCGATTAGCATCCAGAACAATTTGGTGCATGGATCGGACAGCCCTGAGAACGCTGCCACCGAGATCGCCCTGTGGTTCCGGCCTGAAGAGCTGGTTTCTTGGGGCCCAGTGGATAGCCCTTGGGTAGCTGGATCTTAAGTCTAAAATTTATGCCCTATAAAAAGGCCCCCGGCGGAATATGCCGGGGGCTTTTTTCATGTTCAAGTTTAATTGGCAGAGCTTTTTGCTTTGGCGATTAAGCAATGATTTCAGTAATTGGTTTGCCGTGATCTATTTCGAGGCGTTTGCGATCGGGGATTTCCAGACGACGGCTATTTAGGCCCATTTGCTTGAGGATGGTGGCATGGACATCTGTGACATAGTGCCGGTTTTCTTCGGCGTGGAAGCCGATTGGATCGGTGGTGCCGTGGACTAGACCACCTTTGAGCCCTCCGCCAGCCATTACGACCGTGAAGCCAAAAATGTGGTGATCGCGACCGGTGCCACCTTGGCTGCCGGGTGTGCGACCGAATTCGGTGGCAAGAACAACCAGGGTGCGTTTGAGCATGCCACGGCGCTTGAGATCGGTGATGAGGCCGGCCAAAGGTTGATCAATTTGCCGGCAATTGTTGGTGTGATTTCCCTTGAGATCCCCATGGGCATCCCAGGAACCGGCGCCACCGCCCCCATGTTGGATTTGAATGAAGCGTACCCCTCGTTCGACCAGGCGGCGGCTAGCGAGCATTTGCATGGCGAAGGTTTTGGTTTCGGGCCTGTCGAGGCCGTAAAGCTTTTGGGTTTCGGCATTTTCCTTGGAAAAGTCCAGGGCGATGGGTAGAGCGCGCTGCATGCGGTATGCCAGTTCGTAACTGGCCAGGCGGGCAGATAGGGAGGCATCTGCCGGTTCGGTCTTGGAGCGATGGCGATCAAGGTTGGCGGTGAGATCAAAAACCAGCCTTTCCTCGGCGGCGCTGAGTGGGCGTTCGGGTTTGCCAAAGTCGAGCGGGTTTGCCGGATCGACCCTGATGGGGACAGCGTCGTGCCTGGGGCCAAGGTAATGGCCATCCTTTTTATTCCAATATTCCCGAGTGCCCATGGAAATGAATTGAGGCAAGTTGTCGCTTAGGCGGCCTAGGCCATAGTGAACCCATGCTCCTAAAGTTGGGAACTCACCATCGAGCATGTGCCGGCCGGAATGGAATTGGGTTTGGGCACCGTGGTTGTCGTCGGTGGTCCACATGCTGCGGATGATGGCCAGGTCATCGACCACGCCACCGATGTGGGGGAAAAAATCGGAGACCTCGATGCCGCTTTGGCCGCGTTTTTTAAATTGGACCTGGGTTGGATAGAGTTTGTTTCTTTGTTGACCGTTGGCATCGTTGACCACGGTGACGCGGGCTTGGGCGAGTTTTTTGGGATCCTGCACACTTTGATAGGGTGATTCGGCAATGGTTTTGCCAGCGTGTTTATCCAGCTCGGGTTTAGGGTCGAACGATTCGAGATGGCTCATGCCACCATTGAGAAACACCCAAATGACACTATCGGCCTGGGGGGCGAAATGGGGTTCGCCGGTGGGTGGAAACCATTGCGTGGCCTCATTAGACCGCAGATTGGGTTGGAGCATCGTGGAGAGTGCCATTGATCCAAAGCCGCCAGCGGTGCGGGCGAGGAAGGCACGTCTTTGGTTGAGGAAATCCATGGTTTTTGCTCAGCGCCTCGTCAGAAAATCGTGGTGATTGAGCAGGGCCAGAACCAGCAGGGAACGGGCACGGGTTGAGGTGGCGTTCTTATCTTCGCGCATCAACTGATTGAGCGTTTGGGCGCAGAGATTTATTTCTTCGGCATCGGGCGGACGACCGAGAAGGACGAGATGGGCCTCAGTGACAAATTGAGCATCTGTCAAATTGGGTTTAGACAATTTTTGGGCGATAGCCGTGGATGCATCGAGGCTTAGGGCGGCATGGGTGAGTGCAAGTGCCTGCTGTGGGACAATGCTGCGCTCGCGGCGGTAGCATTCGAGCACGCCTGCATCGTCGAACTGTTCGAGAAACTGGTTGTGTTCGTTGTGTGAATGGAAAAAATAGAGGCTTCGACGATGGTTGTTGGCATCGGCCACAGGGATGGGTGGGCCGCCCCTGGAAAGGTCGAGGGTGCCAGCAAGGTGGAGGAGGCTATCGCGGACCACCTGCGCCTCGATGCGGTGGGATGGAAAGCGCCAGAGGGCCTTGTTCTCGGGATCTTTTTTGTATTCAGCCGGCTGGGCGGTAGAAGAATCGAGCATGTAGGCGTTGGAAGTGACAATCAGTTTGTGGAGGTGACGGAGGCTATACCCTTTTTCCATCAGCTCAACGGCCAAAGTGTCAAGCAATTCGGGATGGGTGGGCGGCGAGCCTTTGCGGCCAAAATCGAACAGGGTGGGAACAAGGGGTTGGCCGAAATGGCGATTCCATATGTGGTTGACGATCACCCGGGCAGTGAGGGGATTATCTGGGTGGGTGATCCAGCGGGCCAAGGCAGCACGGCGACCGGTACTGGTAGTAGGGTAGGATTTCGTTTTGCTTTCGGAGGACTCTATATTCGATTCGGGCGATTTGGCCGAAGCGGTGAGGGGGGTGAATTTGTCACCCGGAGCTTTGGCCGCTTTTTCAGCCTCGTTCAAGTTTTTTTGAGCCGCATGAACTGCCGCTTCCTTGGCGGGGCCTTGCATGGCTAGCTCCATTTGAGCCAAAGCGAGTGCGGTTTGGGCTTTAAAGACGGCCAATTGTGATTGCAGTTTTGCAGCGGCTAGCGCCGAGGCTGTAGCTTGTGCCTCTGGGCCTGCCACCTGATTGGTGCGGGCCGTGAAACGGGCGCGAAGCACCTCGGGCTCGGCCTGACGCGTTTTGTATTCGGCTTGTGCCCAAGCCAATTGCGCTTTGGCCTGACTGAGGGAAAGAACCTTTGAGGAAAGGGGTGAGCGGTAACTGGTTGGCAGTTCGCGCACTTCGAAATTTTCGAAGGCGCAGGTGGCGGTGAATGCGGTGAGCAGAAGGGCGCCCTTGGAACGATCTGGCAAATTGAAGGAGGCGCTTGGCTTGCCATCGAGAAGTGCCTCGACCGATTTGCCCTGCACCCTAATTGTTAAATCGAACGGGGTATTTAGGGGGACGGCCCTTCCCTGCTTGCCAGCCTCGGGGTAGGTGTATGTGCTATTGCGCTCGTAGGCTATTTGCAGTTTAGGCTCGGTTGCATTGGCGCTGAGATAGACATTGTTTTCATTGCCGGGGGAGGCATCGAACGAAACCCCGACCGACCGCCACGGTTCGCCCCCGGTGATGCGGAAGCGCAGGTTGACCTCGAAATCTGTAGGGAATTCATTTTTAAATTGGAGTGCCGTGCGGGAATTGAGATTGGCTGTTTGGCTCACCGTGCCTTGACTACTTTGCCAAATACCGGGGCCGGTGATTGTCCATGCTTGGGGGTTGAGAGTGTCAAAGGTGTCGGAATACAGGATTTTTCCTGGTTTTGATTCAACTGCTGGGGGAACTTTTTCGGCCAGACTGACGGCACTGGCGGCATCTTTCACTTTGCCCTCGGCGGCGGCCAAGGCTTTGGCGGCCTCTTTGAGGTATTGCTCGAGAATCCAGGGTTGGATTTCGGGGGCGTGAGCCTGTGGTGGCAATTTGATTTCTTGGACTGCAAGGGGTGCGAAATCGAGAAAGGTTGGGGCGGCTGGTTCCAATTTGCGGCGGGTATCGGGGCGGGCCTCGTCACCCCGGATGTGTTTATGGGTGGATTTATCGAGGTTGCAATCGTAGGCCCTTGGAAAACCCTGGAGGGGATCGATGGAATTTTGGGGAGCATCGAACCGGACTTGATAGGGCTCGAAAATGGCGCGGAAGCGGTAATAGTCGTCGGCCAGGAAGGGATCGTATTTGTGATCGTGGCATTTGGCGCAATTGGCGGTAAGGCCGAGGAAGGCTTTTGCGGTGTGTTCGACAGTCTCATCCATCCAGCTTGTGCGGTTGAAAAGGAAGTACTGGCGGGCCAAGTAACCTGTTGCACGGAGTTTGGAGCTATCGGTAGGGTAAATTTCATCGGCCGCCAACATTTGGCGGACCATCTCATCGTAAGGCAAATTTTTGTCGATGGATTCGATGATCCAGTCGCGCCAGTGCCAGATATTTTTCTGGCTGTTGCGAACCTCGGCACCTAGCCCCCACCAGTCGCTGTAGCGCCAGATGTCCATGAAATGGCGGGCCCAGCGTTCGGCATGCTGGGGGCTCTTTAACAGGCGGTCTACTTCAGCAGCGTAGGCATTGGTGGAAGAATCGGCCAAAAATCGATCGATCTGTTCGGGGGTAGGTGGCAGGCCGATCAGGTCGAGATAGACCCGACGCAGCAGGGTGCGTTTGTCCGCCTGTGGACGTGCCTTGAGGTTTTGGTCCTGCCATTGCTTGGTGATCCAGGGGTCGATTGGATTGTTGGAAACCGAAGACGGTTGAGGGCGCTTGGGCTTGCGAAAGGACCAGTGGTTGCGCGGATCGGGATCTTCGGTTTCATTTTCTGGAGCGGCAGCGCCACCGGCAATCCATTGTTCGATTCGAACGAGGTCTTCTTGGCCAACCTCCTCGCCTTCCTCTTTGGGGGGCATGCGGCGCTTGGCTCCGTGACCGGCGGAGCGTTGCAAGACGGGGCTTTCTTTGGGATTGCCAGGTACCAGACCAGGCCCTGAATCGCCCCCCGTGAGCATGTGTTTAACTGTGTCGACTCGCAGGCCACCTTTTTGCTCGAGAGCACCATGGCAAGCCAAGCAACGGACTGCAAGAAGAGGTTTGATTTTGGTCAGGTAGATGGATTTGTCTAATGATTTGGCCGGAGCGGGTTGGGGTTGGTCTGCTTTTGTGGGAACCAGCAAAAGTAGGGCTATCAGGAGCATATGGAAGCCCGTGTTGGAGGCGAATGAGGCAGGAGCGTTATTTTCCCATGGGATTTGTGTTGGAGCAAGGGGGATACCTTGGGGGAGTTAATGACATTTTGGGATAAGATGGAGTATTGAGGTTTGGGCAAAACTTTACTGGGTGGATTTTAAATTGAAGGAACCATTGGATAGCGCAACCAAAACTAATGACATTAGGGCTCATGGATTGCCCCAGACCGTGAAGGTTTTGGGATGGGCAAGCCTACTGAATGATTCAGCCAGCGAGATGGTTTACGCCCTTTTGCCTCATTTTCTTCTGCAGGTTTTGAAGGGGAACCGATTTCATTTGGGATTGATTGAAGGTTGTGCGGACGCGACGGCCAGCCTTTTGAAAATTTGGATGGGGTATGTGGCGGACAGGGGAGGTTCCAGGAAAACCCTTGTTGTTTTGGGCTATTCGGTACCGGCTATGGCTCGACCGCTCATTGGGTTAGCTACGGCCCCTTGGCATCTTTTTGGCGTGCGGATTATCGACCGGCTAGGCAAGGGTATTCGCACGCCGCCACGGGATGCCATGATCGCTGACAGCACTGAGCCGGATTTGCGTGGGCGGGCATTTGGTTTTCATCGTGGAATGGACAACCTTGGTGCGGCGATTGGGCCTTTGTTAGCGGCTTGTTTCCTTTGGGTGTGGCCTGATCAGATCAGGGTGTTATTTTTAGTGACTTTGGTGCCAGGTTTGCTTGTGGTGGGCATTTTGATTTTTCGCTTACCGGACACCCGCGGGCCTGTGCATGTTCCCATACTGGATGCTAACAATGAAAAACCCCAGTATTCTCAAGCTTTTATCCGTTATATGGCAGCTTTGCTAGTCTTCACTTTAGGCAATTCTTCTGATGCGTTCTTATTGGTTCGGGCTGGGGAGCTAGGAGTGCCTGTGGCGATACTACCACTACTTTGGTGTGTGTGCCATGTGGCCAAAAGCGCGGGCAATTTTGCATTGGGGCGGCTAGTGGACCGGGCGGGAGCCAGGCGACTGCTGCCCTTTGCATGGCTGGGTTTCGCTTTGGTTTATGCCGGGTTTGCTTTTGCCACCAACATGGGGCAGATTTGGTTCTTGTTTATCGCTTATGGGCTGGTGATGGGGCTGGTGGAACCTGCGGAAAGAACCCTTGTGGGGCAGTTGACCGGTAAGGGTAAACGGGGAATGGGTTATGCTTGGTATGGCTTCACTAGTGGGATGGCAGCCTTGCCAGCGAGCTTGATTTGCGGCGCTTTGTACCAGACGGCGGGACCGATGGCGGCCTTTGGTTGGGGGGCGCTTTTGGCGCTGCTAGCACTGGTAATTTTGTCAACTGTCACTGAACCGGCAAATCATTTGGAAGCGGCCTAGCTAACAAAAAATGCCCCATATGATTTTGCCTACACGCCTTGAACGAGCTGGGCGAGTGCGAGGCACTAGCCCAAAATATCATCGAGGTCTGGGTTATGGCGGGAGCCTGGGGCTGCAAAGGGATCTTCCGTGTTTGGTGGGGCATCGATAGGGGCACCTAGCGATGTGAGCATATCTTTGGTAGCTTTTTCAATCTGCTGACGACGGATTTTACATTTTTCCGCCTCGGAAGGGCAGGAAGATTTTTCGGGATCGTATTTATCAAACAGCAAGTTTTTTTGGCGGCGAACGGCGTCGGCGGAAATCTCGCGCTCGAGATCGAATTCAAGCACGCTTTCAGGATCGGCCAAGTCGATGGAATCGGGTGACGGGGCCTTGAGGTTTAGCATGCGGCGTAAAAGAGCGAGGAATTCGTTTTCTCTGGTATTGCGTTCAGCGGCGGGGCCCATGATTTTGCAACAGAGCCTGTAACCCCAGCGGCGCTGGTCGCCACGCAAGACCATGAGGCGATCGCGCAAGTTGTCGAGTTCGGTGGAATCGCGACCTGCCAGGCAGGCATCAATTTCCACATGGTTGGTGACGGCTTTTTCGGTGGCGAATCGTTCGTGCAGGGCGGTGAGCAAAGTTTTGCGTTCGGCCTCGACGATACGGCCATCAGACTTGGCAGCCGAAAGCCCGAGATCGACCATGGCTTCAAACCAGCTTATGGTTTGCTCGGTGGGTGTTTGTGTTTGAG
>Ga0255125_1000439_pt1 | contig 12824 bp, 11 predicted proteins | sample Law_Cont_RepC_8d_FD_188557 | JGI IMG/M metagenome (GOLD analysis project Ga0255125, IMG submission 188557) | Freshwater microbial communities from St. Lawrence River, New York, United States - Law_Cont_RepC_8d | ecosystem: Environmental > Aquatic > Freshwater > River | place: USA: New York...
CCCTTCCACTGCCTCAATCGAACCAACACTGGGAGCATGGCCAGAACCAGTATCCCGCCTAGCACAAATGGCAAGGTTGGCCATGCTCGGTAAAGACCAAGACCTGCAACCGGACCTACAATGCGCGCCAAAGCCGAGCAAGACTGATTAACTCCCAGAATCTCTCCCTGACGGTTTGGATCCGCGCGCCGGCTGACCAGCGATTGCACCCCAGGAGTAAGCAACGCGAATCCTGCCACGGCGAGTGTGAGACTGGGGAATGCCGCGTAAAGGCATGCTGTCTGATCTCCCAGCACGGTAACCAAGGACAATCCAGCAACTCCCAGGCCCATCAGCACAATGCCAGCGCCCATGCCGGTGATTTCGTCAAACCGTTTGGCGAGGCCTCGGTAGGCGCCGTTCACCATGGCCAGAACAAAGCCCACGAAGGCGAAAACGAGGAAGTTGTTGCCTTCGCCAAAGCCCAGAAAATCGGAATTGACCAAAGCCAATGTCGATTCGAAGCCCGCGAAACCTAGGGTGGTGAGGAACGAGATAAAAATAATCGGGCCAATGCCCTTATCGGCAAGAACTGAAACAAAGGCGCGCGTATCGAAAATGCTGCGCGCGGCGCGGTGTCCACCCAAAACGCGTGTTTCTGGGAGTTTCAGCAGCGCGAAGAAAAACGCGGCTAACGACAACGCTGATGCCAACGCACCAGTCGCCCATGGGGTTTCAGGTGCAAACGTTTTGGCCGCGGCACCCAGCAATGGGCCAAATGTAAAGCCAATTCCAAATGCAGCGCCGATGAGGGCCATACCCCCCCGGCGTTCTTCAGGGGTGGTGGAATCGGCAATCACCGCCTGGGCGGTGGAAATGGTGGCACCGGCGATACCTGCACCTGCGCGTGAAACAAACAGCAGGATAAGCGCCATTTGTGCATGAGTTTCAGGATTCAGGCACGAGGCATAACCAAACAACCCGTAGGCGCCTACCGAGCCAAGCAGGCCCAGCAACAAAACAGGCCGACGGCCAATGCCATCGGAAAGCCGTCCCCATGCTGGAGCAAACAAGAATTGCATCAGTGAGAACGACGACATCAGTAGACCAAGAACGATCCCAGCTGGAACGCTACCCGCATCGGCACCCAGCACAGGTTTAACAAACTTGTCGCCATAAAATGGCAGCAACGGCAACACGATGCCGAAGCCGAGTAGGTCGATGAACACGACCACGAAGACCAGTAATTTGGCGGCGCGGGAAACAGGAGCAACTGACGGCATGCGAAAACCTCGGTGGATGAGAATGTTGTAGCGGACGGCGGCAAATTGACATGAGGCAACAGCCTTGCCTCGCTCTGTTCATCTGTACAATACGACGCGTATTGCCTCATAGATTCCAGAGAGGATGACACATGGCCAGCACAGCTTCGGTTGAAGAAATCCCTGTTGGCTGGCTTGTCTTTGACGTGGAAAGCGTGGTTGACGCCACACTTTTAGCCAATGTCATGCACAAGGGAGCATCTCCTGAAGAGGCAATGATTCTTGAAACCGAAAGGGCACTGAAAAAAAGCGGCGGCGAATCCACTTTCATTGCCCACACCTTCCACAAACCGGTGGCCATCTGTGTTTTGAGCGTTGGAACCGATCATGTGCTCCGCAAAATCACATGCCTCGATGCTCCACAATTCCGTTCTCACGTCATGGTCGATCAGTTCTGGCGCGGCGTGTGTGCCAAGCCTCATGCGGCGCTGGTTACATTCAATGGCCGCGGTTTCGACCTGCCTTTGCTGGAATTGGCGGCGTTCGATCAAGGCCTCGATATCAGCAAATATTGGCCAAAACGGGCCAGATTCAAGCCGCAGTACCACCTCGACCTGCAGGAAGAACTCAGCAACTACGGCGCCTCGCGCCTTTATGGCGGATTGAACATGCTTGCCAAGCGACTTGGCTTGCCTGGAAAACAAGGCGTGAAGGGCGACGATGTTGCGGCGCTTTATGAAGCAGGTCGTATCGACCGCGTGAGCGGTTACTGCATTTGCGACACGCTCGACACTTATTTTGTGTTCCTGCGCTTCGAACGCCTGTGCGGGCGCATCAAGCCTTCGCAGGAAGAAGAACTTCGCCGCGACGCTGTGCGGGTAGCGCGCGAATCGGCGCAGATCTACCCGGGCGTTTCAGAGTACCTCGAGGCGCTTCCCTTTTATCCGGGTTCTTCAGGGCAACCCGCGCTGTAAAAGATTTCAGCGCTTGATTCCGGCAATGTGTTCCAAGGCCAGAATAAGCGACTGCGTGCCTTTGCGGCCCATGCCCTGTGCTTGAACGGCCAAATAAAGCTGATGCGTTAGCGCCAATCCGGGAACAACAAGCCCCATCTGTTTGGCTTCCGCCAGCGCAATGCCCATGTCTTTGATGAAGTGCTCCACATAGAAGCCCGGTTCAAAGTCGCCTTTAATAATGCGCGGGCCAAGGTTGTTCAGCGACCAGCTGCCAGCCGCGCCTCCACCAACCGACTGCAGCACTTTTTCCACATCGAGGCCAGCACGGAACCCGTACAAAAGCGCTTCGCACACGCCCACCATGTTTCCGGCAATCAGGATCTGGTTCACCATCTTTGTGTGATGACCAGAGCCGCTGGGCCCCTGATGCACAATACTTTTGCCCATGCATTCCAGCAGAGGGCGAACCGAGTCCACAACGGCGGTATCGCCTCCCACCATGATGGAGAGGGCCGCGTTACGGGCGCCAATATCGCCACCGCTCACAGGGGCATCCAGCGAATGAACACCTTTCGCTTTCGCCGCTGTTTCGATCTCCACGGCCAGCGAAGGTTCGCTAGTGGTCATGTCCACCAGAACGGTACCCGGGGCCGCACCGGCCAATGCTCCATTGTGCCCCAGCAGGACTTCGCGCACATCAGCCGGAAAACCGACAATGGAGAAAACCACATCTGATTGCGCCGCAACTTCACGCGGGCTGGCGGCCCAAGCTGCTCCCTTGGCGATAAGATCTTCAGCTTTCTCGCGGGTACGGCTGTAGATAGTAGCTTGATATCCCTTAGCGAGAAGGTGGCCGCACATCGAGCGGCCCATGACCCCCGTTCCAATCCAGCCAATTCGGGTTGTGCCGGGTGCTGCCGTTTGCATGAAAAAACTCCAGAGTGTCATCGTTGCCAACCTAAATTCAGGCTAGGCCTGATTGGTTCCAAGGCAACCGGGCCGTTGATGTTGTTGCTGCAAATAATCTTCAATAACTCTTCATGGTTTGTCTTGAGAGATTAAGCTGTAATAACGTCTTGATGCAGTCTCGCCAAATGGGGGCATTCGATGCGCAGCTTGTTCGTAGCCGGTTCTCTGATTTGGGTATTCGCTTTTGCGGGGTTCGCCCAAACCCCACCGGTAGAGACGCCAAAAGAACCCGCACCTTCCAAACAGATCGAGCCTACCCCGGTACCAAAAACACCAGATCCATCCTCAGCTACGCCCGCGGTGCAACCAGAAAAACCAGCTCGCCCTTCCGACCGATTTTCTCCATCGGGGCGCCCCGAGCGTCTGGTACTTACGTTGCTCGAACATCCGCAGGCGCGCATGGGGATTTCGTGGCGCACCGATGCGACTGTATCCAAGGGATTGGTTCAAGTGGGCCCGGCACTCGATTCAGGCTATGCCATGAAAGCGCATGCCGAGAAAAGTACTGGTGGTTACAGCACCATCGAGGCGCGCACCAAACCATCGGATGCTGGTGGGGAGAAAGCGCATTACCATCAGGTCACATTGGAGGGGCTCGAGCCCGGCAAGCTTTATGCCTACCGCGCTGGCGATGGCAAGATCTGGTCGGAGTGGCACCAGTTCCGCCCAGCCAAATCAGGGCCAAAACCGTTTCGGTTTGTGTACTTTGGCGATGCCCAGAACGACGTTCTCGATTACTGGTCGCGTGTGATCCGCCAGTCGGATCGTTACCGCCCCGATTTTCTCCTTCATGCCGGAGATCTCGTCAACAGGGGTGAAAATGATAAAGATTGGGGCGAATGGCATGCTGCTGGCGGATGGATTCACGCGACCGTGCCATGCTTGTCAACACCGGGAAATCATGAGTATTCTGGCGCATCATCGCTGACCCTCGCGGGAATGACCACCACTTTGAAAAAGAGCCGTTTGACGCCCCACTGGAACGCCCAATTCAATCTGCCAGATAACGGAATTCCAGGCCTTGAGGGTAGCAGTTACTTTATCGATTACCAAAACACGCGGCTGATTTCGCTCAATACCAACGAGAAGGAGACCTTTGCGGACCAGTCGGAATGGCTGGACCGGGTCCTTGCGTCGAATCCATGCAGGTGGACCATTATCACGTTTCACCATCCGGTCTATTCCTCCGCCAAAAAACGCGACAACGCCGAGGTGCGCAAGATCTTTCGTCCCGTCATCGAGAAGCACCGGGTCGATCTTGTCCTTCAGGGTCACGATCATAGTTACGGTCGCAGTGGGTTGATGATGGGTGCGGAAGACGCGGCAGGCAGCGAAAGCAATGCCATGCGGGGCAACACGGTTTATGTGGTTTCCGTGAGTGGCCCAAAAATGTATGAAGTGGACGACCGCGCATGGATGGAAGTGCGCGGTGGACAAACGCAACTTTTTCAAGTCATTGACGTTGCAAACGATGCCATTCGATACGAGGCAATCACGGCAACGGGTGAGCGGTTCGATGCGTTCGAGATCCGCCGCGAAGGCTCACAGAACCGCTTGGTTGCGCCTGGTTCCATGACAACTTTAGATTCAAACGCACCATTGGCAGGTTGGCTCATTGCCGCAGCACTCGTGGTTGGCATTCCTGTTGCCCTCCTTGCGATTCGGTCCGCACGGAAATTGAAAGCGACTTAACGGTGGCGGTACAACCGTTCCCCGTTGCATGACCGCCAGTACCGGTTGCCCAGTGGTATTTCCCACTGTCTGATCATGCATTTTCAAAACGATTACCGACTGTTGCGTGCCGATGACGCCTCAGGTGAAAGCTTTCAATCGCGGAATCGCGTAGCATGCGCTATTGTTGGTTATGGCTAGCCCTGGTGCTGCTCTTTGCCGGACCGGCTGGATGCACTCAGGCTTTTTTTTTCTCGCACAGCCTTTTCAGGCGAGGCGAGCTTGAGCGACTTAATCGTCGTCTTGAAGGCCACATAGTCGACCACACCGCCAATCATGGGGTGAACCGCAGGTTTTATTCCGGGGCACTTCAGTCGTGTCGGGACCTGTATGTGTATCTTCCACCCGGTTACAATGCGTCTCGCCAATATCCAGTTATGTTCTGGATGCACGCCTTCACCAGCGACGAATGCGACTTCCTCAAAACTGTTGCTCCTCAGTTCGATGCGGCCATAGCCAAAGGCTGCATGAAGCCTTTGATCATTGTTTCCATCGATGGCACGGTGGATGGTCGCTGCCAGCCTATTCCAAAAGCGAGTTTCTTCAGCAACAGCCAACTCGGCCGCTATGAAGATTATGTTATGGACGATGTCTGGCAGTTCATTCACCGCCGCTATCCGATCGACCCTGACCGCAATCAGCATGTTCTGGCTGGCGCCAGCATGGGCGGCGGCGCGGCGTTTCGCATGGGTATGCGAAATCGGGATCGGGTTGGCCATGTGATGGGAATTTATCCACCACTTAACTTGCGTTACAAGGATTGTAAGGGCGGACTGCTGGGAAATTTCAATCCTAATTGCATGGAACTGCGCGACGATTTCAGCCGGCAGCATTTGGCTGTGGCTCGATATTTTGGATTTATTCCCATCCCAATCAAGATTCTTCTCAATCCGCTCGTCAGCCGGCAAAACCCTTTGGCTATTGATTATGTGAGCAGCGAAAATCCTTATGAGCTTCTCGACACCCTCGACATTAAGCCCAACGACTTGGGTATGTTTGCAGCCTATGGGACCCTCGACCAGTTCAACATGGATGCTCAGGTGGAAAGTTTTGCCTACCGTGCCCGAGAACGGGGCCTTGAAATGACCGTCATCAAACAAAAAGGTGGCCGTCACGACAGCCGTGCTGCTATTTCTTTTGTACCAGACATGATTGCTTGGTTGAATCAGCGGCTAACCGACAGCAAATCGCCGTGACATCCATAAGATAATGGTCAGAGGGAGTGCCCAATGACCAGCCTCGCGCAGGATGCCATAACTCTATTCGTGGTGATTGATCCTGTTGGAACAGTCCCCCTTTATTTGTCGTTGACGCGGCATCTCGATCCCCTTGCCCGCCGGAAAGTAGCCACGCGGTGTGTGATTGCCAGTGGCCTAGTTCTTCTGGCGTTTCTGGTTCTTGGCCATGGCCTCATCGAACACAATATAGGCGACTGTATCTTTAGGCCTGGCCGCCTGCTGAGTGACTTATTTTTGATATCGTTTGCAATTAGTGTCGAGTGATCCATGTTTTCTTTCTGCTAATAAAGTAAGATATTCCCATGATCACCTGCAGTGTTGCAAAGGTCAAGCTTGGCGCATTCTTTTATTGATTTCAAAGGTGTACCTACGGTATGGAACGCAGCACCGTATTTTCCAAATGCAGAAAGTATCGCTACACGCTTTGGCGCCAATGGGATTTTACCAGCCCCAGTTATGCAATGTTTATCGGCCTTAATCCCTCTACAGCGGATGAAGTTCAAAACGATCCAACCGTTGCGCGATGCATTGATTATTCGATGCGCTGGGGTTTTGGCGCCCTTTGCATGATGAATATCTTTTCCTTTCGGGCGACCCTTCCTACTGTAATGAAGGCGCAGCCCAATCCAGTAGGCAAAGATAACAATCGCTGGCTCGTTGAAATCGCAAGGGATGCCTCGGTAATAGTTGCAGCTTGGGGCACTCATGGCAGCCACCTTGACAGGCATCAGGAAGTGATTGAATTGCTTGGTGATAAATTGCATTGTCTGAAGGAGACGAAGGATGGCTTTCCTAGTCATCCTCTTTATTTAAAGAAGTCTCTTTCGCCTGTGCCATACATTGGAGTTAAGACATGTTGATCGTGCAGGTTGGCGATTTTGGAACCGATGGCGATGCTCATTATCGTATTCATGCTCCAGCAAGGTTCATGGGTTTGATTGCTGGAGTAGTTTGCGTTGATGTTCATTTCCATCATCATTTGCTACCCATGCTTGCAGAGAAGGCCGATGTGCTTGTACTGCAGTTCTTCTCAGATTGGGATCTGATTACGCTTTTAAGTATGCGTAAAAAGATTGGCAAAATAACCATCTTTGAAGCCAACGATTTCTTCTTCGATCTTCAACCTTGGAACCCGATTGCAAGAATTTGGCAGGATCCAGAAATTCAAGAACTATACATGCAACTCCTGCGTCTTTCTGATGGGGTGCAAACTAGCACGGCTTATCTTGCTGAACAATGGCGAAATATGGGCGCTAGCAAGGTGGAAGTTTTTCCAAACCAACTGGTTCATCTTCAGCCTTTACCTAAAATTTTTGAAAGGCCCTTCACCGTTGGTTGGGCTGGTTCCCCGGGTCACTTTGCAGATCTCTACCATGTTGCACCTTATTTGCAAAATTGGCTCAATGCCCACCCGGATACTCATCTTGCAATCATGACCAATGAACTAGCCCGGGAGTTCTTCCATCTTGATCCCTCGCGCTTTCATTTCAGACCCTTCGGATCCATCGAATCCTACCTTGATTTCCTTGGCTCTATTGATGTTGGCATCGCCCCCCTTCTTCCCACGCAGTACAACAAGGGCAGATCGGATGTCAAGTTCTTGGAATATGCATCTTGTGGCGTTGCAGGTATTTATCAAAACCTTGAGCCTTATCGCAATATTGTCAAGGATGGCGAAACGGGACTGTTCTTCAACACCCCTGAAGAATTGATCAATCAGTTGGATCGCCTTTATCAAGATACCAAACATCGTTTGCATATTCGTGATCAAGCTTATGGCTTTGCTAGCAAGCTAAGAAGGATGGAGGATCATATTGGCGATAGGGTTGAGTGGTACAAAACCTTTGATAAAATGAATTCTGTTTCTGAGGGTGTTGATGATCAAATATTAATTTCATTGGAAGGCGCAGATGAAAAGCAAGCTAAGTATTTCCAGCTTCGTGCAGGAGTTGTTGAGAAGCAGTTTCTTGAAGCATCCGCAAAAACATCTGTCAACGAACAGGGCGATTCGTTGAAAAATCTTACTCAGCAGCAGCCCGCATATTCTTTCGGATGGTTGAAACTGGGCGAGTGCTTGAATGGTTTAAGGCAGCCAAGTGATGCGTTGAAGGCGCTGGAAAAAACGCTCGAGTTGATGCCTTATAGCGGCAGGGCTAAGATCGAAATCGCCCGTAGTTATTTTTTATTGGAAGATCGTGATAAGGCGGTGGCTCTGCTTAAGCAGGTATGCCTTTCTGAAACATCTTTTCTGCCTGCGTGGAAGTATTTGTTGCGATTACTTGCAATTCAAAAAGCGGGTGATGGCATTGGTTGGTGTAAAAAAGCTGATGCGGGATTTCCCAGTTGTTATTCGTTGTCATTGATCGGACTTGATAATTATTCGCCTGAGGAAAAGCCTGTAACCTTGCTTGAGATTCTTAGCAGGGTGGGTTCAACTTTTTCCATTATGGAGCATCCTTATGCAAGGGATGTACTTTCTAGGGCTGTTTTTGGAATCGTCGCTCTTCCCCTGCAGGATAAATCTGCAGTGATAGCCTTGCTGCAAAAGGCGCATGAGGTTTTCCCCGAATCCACAAGGATCGTTGCAGAACTGGGCAAAGTGCTTTATTCCACGGGAAAAGGGGTCGAAGCCCAGAAATATTTTGACTTCGCTTGTTCTCAAAAACTTGCCTCGGATCTGTGCCAGCAGGAATATCCAACCAAGGAAATTCCCTACCTGTGGCAGTTTTCGCAATTCATTCGCCAAGTGCTTGCCCAATGATTCCCGGAGGCTTCTTTCTTTATTTTCCAGCTAATCACTCCCTTCGGCGCCATTCAGCGGGTATAACTACTTCTGGCTCCATTGTTGAATAAGGAAATTGTATTCATGACCGAGATTAATCCTGCCTCCGCTAAATCAAACAAGTTTGCCCTTTTGATGGTTTTTCTTGTTGTCTTCATCAACCTTCTTGGCTTTGGCATTGTTCTGCCCTTGCTTGCCAATTAAGGCGATCAATATGTGGCACGGGTTCTTCCAGCTTGGTGCCTTGGGAATTGGCATTCCAGCTTTTCGCGTGGCTGGTGGGATTGTTGTATTCCTGTTTGGCTTGCAGATGATCTTTGAAACGGAACAAAAAAACCGGACAGCCCATGGCGAATCTGGTCACGATCTGGCCATTTTTCCGCTTGCCTTCCCGGCCGTGGCCGGCCCTGCCGCCATGCTAACTGTTATTCTTGTCAGCGAACCGGGGCGCGCCACTCTGGTGGATCGCGTGTTGGTGGGTGCGATATTGCTGATCATTTTGGCCACAACCTGGATCATGTTTTTGCTGGCCAATCCCATTCAGCATCTGCTGGGCAAAGCGGGTGCCAACCTGATCAGCCGAGTGCTGGGAATGTTGCTGGCAGCGTTGGCGGCACAGACAGTACTTGACGGATTATCTCAGTATATTGCCACCAGCATACCGGTAGTAACGATTCCTCCAGCTTCAAGTTCGGAATAAAATGTCCAATTACTGAATCGACTCAAGTTTTAAGGGATAGGATTCTGCGGGCACACTTCTTTTGGCCTGAACTGGATCGATCCCTTATGCATCGCCGCCTGGGTTATTTCCTGTTTGTCGGGACCTGCTCACTTCTCGGGGGCGCCGGCACGTCGTGGTGGACCCGCCATGTGAATCAGGCCCGCGCCGCAGATCCAGCGCCACCGCCGGGTATTCCCGCGCTTGCCGCAGATGCCAGAAGCGGATCGGAACGCTTTGAATCGGTGGTCCGGCGTGTTATGCCTGCCGTGGTGGCTATTGAAAGCTCCCGCCCCAGCCAAAAGACCCGTGGTAAAACTGTCGAGGAATCTGGTTCTGGTGTCTTGGTCAACCTGCCCGGACAGAATGGTGTTTTTGCCATCACTAATAACCATGTTATCAGTGGTTCCTCGCCCGATCAGATCACCCTAGCTTTGTCTGATAACCGGGTATTGCACCCCACCCGAGTTTGGACCGACCCGGAATCTGACATCGCCGTTTTGGCTATTTCCGGCGAACGTTTGCCCACTGCGCCACTGGGCGACAGCGATTCGGCACGTTTGGGAATGTGGGTCTTGGCATTTGGCAGTCCGTTTGGTTTGAATCAGACAGTCACGCATGGCATTTTGTCGGCACGGGAACGCGGCCAAGTTAGTCTTGGAAGCACCATACGCATCAAGGATTTTCTGCAAACGGATGCTGCCATCAACCCGGGCTCCAGCGGCGGGCCACTGCTCAATCTCGACTCCGAAGTCATTGGCATCAACACCGCCATTGCTTCCACCAGTGGCAACAATACGGGCGTGTCGTTCAGCATTCCCATCAACCGGGTCAAACGCGTGGCACGCGACCTATTGGAACGAGGCAAGGTCTCGCGTGGTTACTTGGGTTTGCAGGTGGCCGGGGCCTTCGATGCTTCAGATGCCATTCGTCTTGGTCTCGAACGTCACCTCGGGGCCTTGGTGGAGTCGGTCTATCCCGAAACCCCAGCTGCCATGGCAGGGCTGAAGCCGGGCGATGTTTTGCTCAAACTCGACGACATTCAGGTGCGAGATGAAAATCACTGCATCAACATGATTGCCGATCTGGCACCGGGCCGTCGCGTAAGGCTTGAATTCTGGCGCGACCGCCGCAGCGTGGTGGGCGAAGCTGTGGTTGGCGACTGGTCTGCAACCTCGAATAAGCTCCGCATCACGCCTTGAATTAGATTGATTGAGTAACAGGATCATTTTAGAACCAAAGCAGCGGCGCCAATGCCACCAGCATCGGCGCCTAGCGCGGCATACCTAATGGGTGTGCCTGCCACGGGCTCAAGTGCCAATTCCCTTACAAACGAGCAGACTTTACCAAGAAATTCTGGCCCTGCTGCTGTCATGCCACCACTCAGCAAAACCAGATCCGGGTCCAGCAGGTGCATCACGTTGACAATGCCTGCTGCCAATGCCAGCGCTGTATCGTCGATCAGCCGAATGGCCAGAAAATCACCATCGTCGGCCAGACGAAAGACATCGACAGCTTCAATCGACCGGCCTTCAGCAACCTCGTGCAAGGCACTATGGCGCTTCCAGTCGTCGGCCAAAGCCTCGTGTGTGCGCTTGATCAGGCCCTTGGCGCCAGCATAGGCCTCAAGGCAGCCAAACCGGCCGCATCCGCACGGACGGGGCCGCGTCATTTCGATTCGCATATGGCCGATTTCACCTGCTAGCCCGTTACCGCCTTCCACAATTTGGTGGTTCATGATCACACCACCGCCAATACCTGTCCCCAGTGTCAGCAGGACAAGGTTCCCAATTCCACGGCCTGCACCAAAGCGAGCCTCCCCAAGGGCTGCGGCATTCGCATCGTTGGCCAATAGAACAGGAATGCCAAGCCGGCTGGCCAGCAATTGCCTTAGCGGCACATCGGACCAGCCGTCGAGATTTGCCACCGTGCGCACAATTCCCGTTTTGCTCAGCACAATCCCTGGCACACCCACCCCGGCACCCACCATGTGATGGCGTCGCAGGCCAGCGTCTTCGAGCGCCGCATCTGCAGCGGCTTCAATGGCGCCAAGGCACGCTTCCACCCCAGATGAAGCGGGTGTTTCCCGTGAAGCCCGACCGACAATGGCTCCAGTGACATCCACTACCATAGCCTTAATAGCTGTCCCGCCGATATCGAGTCCCAATGCCATCATCTTCCGTGCCCCCCATGCCCTGTGACCACCGTTATTGGTAGAATACCCATGGTCATTCGGCGCGTGGTGGTTGTTCCCCCATTCTTGCCCCGAATTAGGTCTTCCCCATGTCGCTGCCCTTGCAAAAATCGGTGATCTGTCCTTACTGCTGGCAAGCATGGGAACCTGAAGATTCTGTATGGGTATCGCGTCACCGCGACCTCATAGGCGACCCACGCTTGGGTGTTGATGCCCCTCTGCGATTTTTGCCCACCCGCTTCAATGCCCGTGGTCTGGCCATCGACGCTCGGGATCAGGTGTGTACGGAAATCGCCTGCCCGCGCTGCCATCTGGCACTGCCCCGTCTTTTTCTTGAGTATAAGTCTCTCTTTGTTTCCATTGTTGGCGCACCCGGATCGGGCAAGTCGTTTTTCCTCGGTGCGGCTGTGCACCAATTGCGCACCATGCTGGCCCGGCAATTCATGCTCTCGTTTCAAGATGCCGATCCCGAACGCAACATGACTGTTACCGACTACGAAAACGCGTTGTTTCAGCAGCCCGACATCGACAAACCTGTTCAGGTGGCGAACCTGATCCGCAAAACCCAATTCGGCGACGGTGCCGCCGACACCTACTACCCTGTTCGCTACGGCACCCATGAACGCCGTCAGCCCAGACCTTTCTCGTTCCTCATCGATACGCTCCCCGGCCATCCATCTACCGAGAAAGCCAAGCGCTTTGGTCGAATCATGTGCCTGTACGATAACGCTGGGGAATCGTATCTTCCCACGCGGCAGGACCTATTTGCCGAGGACATGACAGCGCACCTGACGCGCTCGAAATTTTTGTTGTTCCTGTTCGACCCACTGCAAGACATGAACTTTTACCGAGAAGTAGAAAAACGCGTGGGGCCGCTGGAAAGTGGCGTGCGCTTTCAGTCTGCCCAGTATGTGGTTCTGAACGAAGCCGCTAGGCGTGTGAAGCAGTTGCTGGGCGGATCGCAGAGCACACTGCACGAGGCGCCGCTTCTGGTA
>Ga0255125_1000448_pt1 | contig 12757 bp, 11 predicted proteins | sample Law_Cont_RepC_8d_FD_188557 | JGI IMG/M metagenome (GOLD analysis project Ga0255125, IMG submission 188557) | Freshwater microbial communities from St. Lawrence River, New York, United States - Law_Cont_RepC_8d | ecosystem: Environmental > Aquatic > Freshwater > River | place: USA: New York...
TACTTAACTGTTTGTAGTTATTCTCTATCGCAAAAATTCTAATATTAAATTCTTCAAAATTAATTGCTTTTAAAATCTCAAATTCACTGCCTTCTGTATCAATTGAACAAAAATCAACATCATAAATATTATTATCAGTTAAAATACTATTTAGAGGTAGGACATCAATTTCAATTGTTTCAATTGATCCGCCAGATTTTTCAACATCTTTTTGCAGCCTTTCCAAGTGCTCAACGTGAAAACTATCTACTATACCACTTAACATTTCCGCATATCCATTCGCTCTGTAAAATTTAAGAGTGTTTTTTTCACTCCAAACACCAATGTTCAAACAGACGCAACTTCTAGTCTCACGCAATTTTAAGAAAGTATCCCTAATTGGCTCAATGCATAAGCCCGTCCAATTGCGTTGTTTTTCAAAAAAATAAGAATTAGAGTATGATACACCATCATTGGCTCCAATATCTAAAAATATACCATTTTTCTTCTGTACCAGAAAATCCACAAGCATATCTTGACTGTATTGCGAATAATATTTCATTTTTTGCTATATTGATATTTTAGTTACGACTTGCACAGGCAGAGTAATCAGTCCCCTATATTCTTCAGGGAATTGTTTTCTCCTCAATAGACCTGTTTCTATAATAGAAATATTAATATTAATGCCGTCTCTCGGCTCACACATACGTATATCATGAAGTCCAGATAATACTTTTATTTTATGCATTCCTTCAATTAACAGATTTGGGGGGAAAACAAACTCTGTAATATATTCACCAGGATTCATGGCAGTCCCCGAACTATTATCTTCATCGAAAAATGTCTGAGAAATAACAGCATCGTACTTATCTATCAAATAAATAAACAAACGAAAACCAGTTACTCTATTTTTAATTTTATAACGAATCTCAACTTTAAACTCCATGTCATTGTGCACATCAAATACACTCATATTTTGTTGAACGAGTTTCACTGTTTGATATTCAATGATATCGTCATCAATCATTTCTAATTGGCGTTCAATATCTTTTATTTCAACAGAATCCTTCTGAATATTAAAATAATGAGCAATACCTTCAGAAACGCCAACATGCTTCGATATGTGTCCATTTTCAAGAACTATGACTTTTTTGCATAACTTTTTAATTGCCGCCATATTGTGGCTTACAAATAATACTGTCCTTCCCTCAACATCGCTTACCTCACTTAGCTTACCCATGCACTTATTTTGAAATTCTGCGTCACCAACCGCAAGAACTTCATCTACTATTAAAATTTCACTTTCTAAATGTGCCGCAACTGCGAAGGCGAGACGCACATACATTCCTGAAGAATACCTTTTTACAGGTGTATCAATATAACGTTCCACACCAGAGAAGTTAATAATTTCATCTAGTTTTCTATCAATTTCACGCTTTCGCATACCCAATATTGCGCCGTTTAGGTAAATATTTTCCCTGCCCGTCAGTTCTGGATGAAAACCTGTGCCTACTTCCAACAAACTCGCAACACGTCCTTTGACACTGATTTTTCCTGTTGTGGGTGTGGTCACCCGAGAGAGAATTTTCAATAAAGTGCTTTTGCCAGCACCATTTCGACCAATAATGCCCACGGCGTCACCCTGGTTTATTCCGAAGTTGATTCCTTGCAGGCTGTAAACTATATCACTCTTGCTCTTTTTAGCTCGATCATTCGTTTCACCAATTTTAAGAAACGGATCTTCCTGTTTCAAAACCTTCATTTTAATCCAACGTTCCATATCACGAGATATGGTCCCAGTACCTATTTCGCCGAGGCGATAAATCTTTGATAAATTCTCTACTTTGATCGCCGTATTCATACCGTATCCACGAAAGTTTTTTCTGTTTTGTTAAAAATCACCACACCCAATACCAGCGATATCAATGTGAAAGATACCGAATATCCGAATGTCGACATTGTAAAAACACCCGCTCCCAAAAAACCGTATCTGAATGCCTCAATGATACCGGTCATGGGATTCAATTCAATCAACCATTTGTATTTCTCCGGTGCTGCACTCAAAGGATAAATCACTGTGGTGGCATACATCATCAACTGCACTCCAAACGAAACCAAAAAGGCCAAATCCCTATACTTGGTGGTCATGGCGGTGATAATCAAACCCAATCCAAGTCCCAACAAAGCCATTAACAACACCAGAACAGGAAATAGACACACGTAAATATTGGGATGAAACAAACTACCCGTCTCGTCTTGGACGAGATAATAAACAATCATTACAAAAAATAACAGCATCTGCACCCCGAAGCGCACCAAATTACTTACCACAATGCTCAAGGGCATAATTAATCGGGGAAAATACACTTTACCAAAAATACCCGCATTGTCCCTAAATACCGTAGATGTCTTGGTTAAACAATCAGCGAAATAGTTCCATGCCGTTATTCCCGCCATGTAGAATAGGGGCTGCGGCAATCCATCGGTACTAAGGCCGGCCAAATTGCCAAAGATGAATGTAAAGATGATGGTGGTAAACAAGGGCTGTATGAAGAACCACAAAGGCCCCAAGATGGTTTGCTTGTAGAACGATACAAAATCTCGCTTTACCAACAACCACAACAAATCCCGGTAACGCCACACATCTTTCAAGTGCAACTCAAACAATGAATTTTGTGGTTCAATCACCAAATCCCACTCGGGATGTATTTCCGTTGCTTCCTTATCCATTGATATCAATATACATTCTTGTTTTTCTTTCCACTGCCACCCATTTTCTTCAAATCCATCAATGGCGCCATGATGGGTGATAGCAACAATCCCAATAACACTTTCGTCCAATGGGATTTCTTCTGGGTATCACCATAGTACCCATAGCCATAACCGTAGCTTCCATAACCATAACCATAGCCATAGCCATAGCCATAGCCATAGCCATAGCCATAGCCATAGCCGTAGCCTTTGGCTTGTTGGTTCAAGCCATTGAATACCAAAGCCATTCTGCCGAATTTACCACTTTCATACAAAGGGTTCAGCAAATTGGCGAATGCCATTTTGGGGGTGTGGTTCTGTCTGCAAACAAACAAACTTACATCCACTAGGGGTGTTAGCAACTGGGCGTCGGTTACCAAACCAATTGGAGGACAGTCGATCACCACCCGATCAAATCGCTCTATCAATGCATCCACCAAATCTTTGTAACGGGTGCTGCCCATGATCAATTCCGCGGGGTTCGGGGGAATGGGACCCGATGGAATCACCCATAAATTGGCAATGCCTGTTTCAAACAATACCTCATCCAAGGTGGCACTGCCACTCAAAAAATTACTCAATCCAATTCGCTTGCCAATATCAAAGTGTTTGGCCACGTTGGGTTTACGCAAATCGCTCTCAATCAACACGGTGGTCTGTCCGGTCAGAGAATAACTGATGGCCAAATTGGTAGATATAAAACTCTTTCCTTCCCCAGGCACCGAACTACTCACCAAAATTCGGCTCTTGTTGGGTATCGCGGTGGGGTAATAACTAAGGTTGGTACGCAAACTCCTGAACTGCTCTGCAATCAAGGTTCGGTTGCCTTCCTTCATTACCAGAGGAGATTCTGATTCCACTTCCACCACTTCTTCAATCACAGGGATATCGGTTTTCCGCTCAATCTCAGATCTGTATTGGATTTTGTTGTTGAAATATTGCTTCAAAAACAAGGCGAGGGCCACCAGTATCAATCCAAAGACTAGATAAGTCGTGTAGGTTTTTCCAACATTGGGACTGATGGGGGTATAGTTGGCCGCGGCTGGTTGTAACACTTGTACATCGCCTAGAGTTGCAGAATACTGAATGGCCGCTTCTTCACGCTTTTCTAGCAAGAATGTGTATAGTCCATTTTTTACCACTTGCTGACGGGTGATGTTCAACAACTGCCTTTCTTTGCCAGGGATGTCGCGCATCAGCTCAGAATATTTACCCGCTTTGATACTGTATTCTCGGCGCAGCGATTGCAAGTTTTTGCGTACGCTTTGTATGCTTTCGTAAATGCCATCCTTCATGGCTTGGATTTCCTGCTTGGCCACCACCACCACATCGCTGCGCTCACCATTTTTGGTTTTAAGCTCTTGCAGTTTCAATTCGGCTTCGTACAATTTAGACAACAAACTGCTGGTATATCCCCCATCTGGGAGACCAATCAAACTGGGTACCATGCCTGGGCTTTTGCCACGCCCAATTACGTATTTCTCGAGATCGTTGAGCAAGGTTAATTGGAGATCTAACTGCCCCAGCATTTTGTCGCTCTCCGTCACGTTTTCCATGAATATTTCCGACTCAGCAGAAATATCGGCAATGCCATTCTTGCGTTTGAATGCTTCGATGCTCCCTTCTACAGAATCGAGGTCGCCCGAGAGTTCCTTCAAACGCTCATCCACAAACTGAATGGTATTCTTGGCTTGTTGCAATTTATCGTCCATGCTCACCGTTTTGTAGGCCTGCATGATGGCATCCAACATCGCAACACCCTTTTCAGGCACGTTGGTTGTGAGACTCAAATTGATGATACTGCTACTTTTTTCAGCTGGTATCGCCGCAAATCCTCCGCCATTGGCGTAACCCGCCGAAACTGCCGAAAGGATGCTCAAAGTGTGTATGTTCTTGTTGGATCCGCATTGACCTGGGTTGTTGCATTTCATCACCACTTCATTCCCACCCAAAACCACTTTGCGGTTGAAAGGAATGAGTTGTCCCCCCACTACAATGCCTCTGCCTTGCGGGTCATAGGTATAATCTGTACGAAAATCTACAACTGAATCAGGCTCCAACAACACCACTTGAATGGGTAGGTTCTTGAAATTTTCTAGAGATGATACCTTGCCTTTGGAGTCTATACGTACTTGCAACTGCGCTGTTTTGGCAGCCAACGCCTTGATTCTATCGCTTTTCAGCACATACAATTTGTCGTTGATGTTGCTTGAAGATCCACCGCCACCTTGTCCACCCACCAACTTTTCCATCATGGAATTGATGCCCTCTTTTTCGGGCTTGATCATCATCATGGCGTTCACCTGATAAACCGGCGTTTGGTATCTGAGGTTCACGAAAGCCGCCAATAAGGCCAACATACCCACCAACACAAAATAGGGCCAGTAAGGCAGATAGTCCTTGAACAGGACTTCCTTGATGGGGACGATTTCTTTTTTTACTTCTTCGTTCTCCATACTATTTCACCAAGTTGTTAATAAAGAGCACCAAGATGCTTACGGTAGAAGTGATGCTGGTCACTAGGGATATGACGGCCACATTGGATTCCACAAATTTGAGTTTGTTGGGTTCTACGTACACAATGTCATTGGGCTGAAGGTAATACACCGGACTATTAAAAATCTCTTTGTTGGTAAAATCCACATGGATTACTTGTCTCAGGCTATCAATCTGTCTGATAATCAAAATATTGTCTTTTCTATCAGTCCACTGAATACCACCTACCATACCCAGAAACTGCAGGATATTGGTTTTTTGGTTCATGATAAACACAGTTTGTGCATGCGTGGTTGTCATGAAGGTCACGCGGAAATTGAGCATCCTCACATTCACAATGGGGTCTTTGATCCAGGGTGTGAGTCGATTTTGCAAAGTGTCCCTCAATTGCTCGTGGGTGTAACCCAGAATATTTATGGTTCCCAATTTGGGGAATTCAATGGTACCTTCTTCATTCACGATGTAACCCATCATACCACCACCACCTTGTCCACCTTGCTGCATCATCATACCTGCTTGTCCACCACCCATGGGTGCGTTGAAGTAGGCTGTGGTTTTATCGTCCAAGCCATACACCATGATGCTGAGCTGATCTCCGCGCTGTATGATGGGCTTGGGCTGTTGCATGCTGGCTGTGTATGTGGTATCCTTGAGTCCTTGAAACAGGATTTGATTCTTGTAGCGGTAACAGCCACTGAGGGTAAATGCCAAGAAGATCAAAATGGCCGCAACAAATCGCTGGCTTAGTTTGATACACTGGTTTTGAGAGTTTTTGTTGTTTTTCAGCATTTTACTGATTTTTTCGCAAATCTACGATGAAACTTTTACAATCTGCCATCCACCCAGGTGTGTGGCAAAACAGCTTTTACATCGTAGAGAACGGCTTCGGGCAGCATAAACTGCCTTACATCCGTTTCTAAAAATTCTTTGTGGCTCACGGCAAGGATCACCGCGGCGTATTTATTTCTTCTTGGAGTCGTCTCATAAATGGCCGCTTCCTCTGAAATTGAGACGTTGTTCACAGTTACCGGGGATTTCGCTGAACCTAATGTCAAATCCGCCCAAGAACTCATCGCCAACTTATATTCGTGTTCTACTTCTTCGGATTGTGCGTGGGGATCCACCACTTCCACATCCACGCCGTAAGATTGCAATTCATGCACCACATCAATTACTTTGGAGTTTCGCAAATCTGGGCAATTTTCTTTGAATGTGATACCCAAAACCAAGGCTTTGGCGCCTTTTACGGTTTGGTTTTTGGCAATCATCAACTTCACCACTTTGGACGCAATGAAAGCGCCCATGTTGTCGTTGATTCTGCGCCCACTGTGAATCACCTCGGGGAAATACCCCACACTCTCGGCTTTGCTAGTGAGGTAGTATGGATCCACGGAGATACAATGTCCGCCCACCAAACCTGGTTTGAAGGGCAGGAAATTGAACTTGGTCCCTGCGGCTTCCAATACTTGGGTGGTATCCAAATTGAGTCGGTCAAAAATCAAGGCCAATTCGTTCACAAAGGAAATATTGAGATCGCGCTGACAGTTTTCAATCACTTTGGCGGCTTCAGCCACTTTGATGCTCGGCGCTTTATAGGTGCCGGCCAAAATGATGCTGGCATAGAGCTGATCCACAAATTCTGCGGTGGGCGCATCGCTGCCGCTGGTAATTTTTCTAATCTTGGTAAGGGTTCGTTCTTTATCGCCCGGCACAATCCGTTCTGGGCTATACCCACAGAAAAAATCTTGGTTGTATGTGAGGCCGCTGCCTTGTTCGAGCAGAGGTACACAATCTTCCTCGGTGCAACCAGGGTAAACGGTACTTTCATAGATCACCACATCCCCTTTTTGTAGCACTTGGGCCAACATTTTGCTTGCGCCTTTGAGCGGGGACAAATCGGGTTTTTTGTGCGCATCAATGGGCGTGGGTACGGTTACGATGTACACATTGGCATCGGCAATATCGTTCAGCGCTGAAGAAAATTTGAACTGGGCACTGTTTCGCAATTGCTCAGCCGTCATTTCTTGGGTGAGGTCTATGCCTTGAGACAGTTGTTCTATTCGGGTGGTGTTGATATCAAATCCCACGGTGGGATACAACTTGCCAAATTCTACTGCTAGTGGAAGACCTACATAGCCTTGACCAATGACAGCAATTTTTGTTTTTGTTAGGGAAAAATTCAAATGAAAAACATTTTGGGGATTGAAGTGTTTTTAAAGCTTCGCCCTTTCAGTCACATAGGCAACTTAGGGAAGAGCAAAGAAATAGGCACCCTTTGCGAAGCCACAAAAATAGTGAAAAGCCATTGGGATTGTTGCGATTTTCACAAAGGAAAACAACCTCTTTGTGAATTATGCAAATGTTAAGTAAAACTTATGGATTCAGTAACAAATAGAGATTCAAGTATTTCGCTTTTGTTGCGCTGAGTTCGCAGCGGTCGGCGAAGTGTTGGATGGCGCCTTTTTTAAACTGTTTGTGGGTTGGTGCATCCATGGTGACAAACTTGTTCATGGCTGCGGCAAAATGTTGCGCTGAATACTCAGCCACTTCCCCGGCTTTTGCCTCCCGCAGTTGTTGCCATGGGGTATTTGGTCCAACCAAGATTGGCACTCCCGCGGATAGCGCTTCTGCCATGGCATGTCCAAAATTTTCGGAGATGCTGGTATTGATGAGCAGATCGCACTGGGTAAGATGTTCAGCAATTTCGTCTACGATGAGCTCGCCCAAATATTCCACTTGGTGTTGGGTGGGCAAATTATTTATGGCATTTTGAAATTCTGTGAAATATTGTTCATTTTGGTATCCACCAATGAAATATCCAGTGGTTGGGCAATCCAGCATTTGCAGGGCTTGTAGCAGCAGCATTGGATTTTTCTCTGGGCTAATTCGCCCAACAAACAACCATTTGAGGTGGTTGCGGGTTTTTGTGTATTCGTGGTTTTCGCGGTACAGGCTGCGCGGCACATTGGGCATTTGGAGAATGGGATTTTTTGCCGGTCTCAAATTATGTGGAATTGTGGAGCTCGGATTATTATCTATCGAAATCGCTCCTCCACCTAAATATTTCGAAATTTCGTTTGTCTCTTGGTCGTTGGTGCTATGAAAAATCACATTTTTGTACGCATTCAATCGCTTCAAAATCCAAGCCACCGGAGCTTTTAGCCATCGTTTTTGTTTCAGCGCTTGCGGGGTGAGCATACCTCGCGGTGAAACAATGATTTTATCAATGGATAATACTTTCTTGCAACTTTGCGCAGCCAACAGCGGTAAGATCGAAAACTTGACGCTCCACAAACCCTGCATGTGCACTACATCCGGCTTCAATTGCTGTATCACTTGCTTCCATGTGTTTAAGTTCAATCGCTTGGGATGCCAATACTGTACTTGGGCCTTCCCGAATTTAACCCATGTTTCTTGTTCCACCGGCAAAGGTTCGGTCGCGCCGTAATCGAACAAGCCGCAGATGATGTAAAAATCCAAATTTTCTTCATCGCCCAAGAGGTTCACCAAATTCTCAATGCTGGTGATTGGTCCACCCGCTTTATGCGCCGGCCTGTACCAATCTATGGCAATGAGGATTTTGGTTTTGGGGTTCATATTGAGTGTTAAAAATCCTTGGGGATTTCGCATCAAAATTACATCGCACCAATGCGGTTTGCATCAGACCCCACAAAGTTTTTGCATTCGCTCAGAAATTGTCCTTTTCGCATCCACACCAACGCCATTTCGCATACGACTGTTTCATTTCACAAAAAATTGGTCGTTTTGAAACACACAATGGACGGTTTCCATCGGATATAACTAATACAATCGCAGAAAAACGATGGATTATTCGTAAATTTGCACTCTTCTTAAAAACCCGATTCCACTTTGAAAACCCTCACCCAGCTGCGCACCCTCCTGAAAGCCAATTTTTTATGGCTGCTGTTGGGTATTTCCTTGGCGGTGGGCGTGAACGGTCTCCTGGAATCGCAGTTCGAAAACGAGATCCTCAGCAACATCGCCCGGGAAGTAAAAGCAAAAACAAAAGGCCTGTCCGAAGAAGACCAAATTGATTCTGTCATTGCCATTTGCCATTATTTACAAGCCAGTCGTTCCGAAATCATTGGCAATTACAATTACCAATCCTACAAAGCCACCAATTTTCGCAGTTCGCTGCAGAGTTTTTACATCGGCACGGGCGCTTGCGGTTATTACAGTTTGTTTGCGGCGCGGGTGTTTCAGAAACTAGGATATCAACCCAAAATTGTTCAACAACGCGTAAATGATCGCTGGGGTGCGCACATCACAGTGGCCTTGCCTTTAAAGAGTGGCAAAAAAATGATTCTGGTGGATCCTTTGTTCAAACACACCTTCCGAGATTCCCAAAATCATTTGAGTACACTTCACGATGTTAGGGCTCATTGGGCCACTTACTATTCCAAGCATACGCCCGCCAATTACAGCCCCAGCTACAACTATCAGCAGGGATGGCGCCACACCAACTGGGACAAATACGGCGTGATGAGTCGGTCCGCCTACAGAATCTTGATCTTCTTGATGGGTAAGGATCGCACCGATGCTTTGAGTTTGCGGATGTGGATCATTGACGCCTACAGGGTGCAATCGGTGCTTGCCCTGTTGTTTTCGGCATTGTGTATTGGGTTGATTGCCTTCGATTGGAAGCGCTCAAAGAGTTGAACAGCATTTTAAAAATACTTTTTAAAAGCCAATGATTTTCAACTCCGCTTTTTATCATTCACCTGTAAAAATTTCTTGTGATTTTGATCGGAATCAACTGATGTGAAGATCAAACGAAGCGCAGACGCCGTCAATCGTTCACTTTATAGGGCTGCACCACGGGCTCAGATTTGGGTAAATCCTTGATCACCTGATTGGATTGAATTTGACTGTCGGGGCTGGGTTCGTTCAAAAACACCACCACCAGCAAGTGCATCAACACAACCAGCAAGTGGGCATAAAACCATTGGCTTTTGATATTCAGAGACTTCATCAGCTTGGCCACTGAAAGCACCCGATAAATCCAAAGCAATGCGAACGCTGCCAAATCCATATAAAAGGAACCGAGCAGCTCATCTTGCATCATCCTTCGCACAGAAACCAGCATAATTAATGCGTAAATACCCAGCCAAAAAAACTGTTTAATCTTTTTGAGCCGGTCTTTTTGTTTGGCATTGGCCCCACGACTGCTACTACGAGAACTACCCGATCGTTTGACTTTGGCTTTCAACATAAAATCCAAAGATGTGGATTTTTGCTCAAAATCAAGCATTTACCACCAAAAAATGTGAATGTTATTTCTTTTGTCGGGCGCGAAGTCCCAAAAAGATGGTTAGCACGAGGCCAAATCCATAGATGATCAAATTCCAAAAATGCTGTTTGATAAACACCGCCCGGTAAGAAAAAGTATCCATGGGTAGATGCAAAAACTTCCCCACCCGGTAAATTGTGCGAGTAAAAAGTCCAAATTTATCCCAATTGGTGTACCGAAGTCCCTGCTGATAATTGTATTTCTCTGGGTAATCCGATGGCAGCTGTGGTATGATTTGAGGCCAATTCGCAATCACAGACTCGGCTGAAAGCTCCCTGTTTTGGGAATCCAAGAACACGTGATTGAAAAGCGGATCCACGAGCATCCATCTCGCGGGCATAGCCTCATTGAATCGGTTCAAATTCGCTTCCAATGATATATGTCCACCCCAGGTTCCATTCACGCGTTGCTGAACCATTCTACAGGAATAACCCATTTCGGTTAGCACCCAGCAAGCAAATTGCGAATATCTACCGCATGCCCCACTGCCAGAAAAGAAGGCCTCGAGGTAATCGTCTGAATAGTTCAAATCGCCTCGAAAAAAATCGGTACGCGGCTCAGACAAGGCATAAACTGCACCAAGCGTATTTTTCACCAAGCCCACTTCACCCCCTTCATTGGGCAATGTCACAATTTTAGAAATGATGCCACCCATGAGTTTTTGGGTGCGTGTATAATCCCTAAATTCCATCAGAAACAAGGTGGTGAATAGAATAAAAAAGCCTTTAATGGCGTAGCTTCTAATTTGTGTTTTGGTGGATTTTACAAAAAGATTCTTCAAATCCTGTTTAAGTAAATCAATGTTGTTCATCACTGCAATGTTCTTTAAACCGTGCATCTACCTGTCGTTTACGCCATTGTATTATCGGCTATTATGGGCTGTGGCATCAAGATGCCATCAAACATCCACCGTTGCAGTTGCGCCAAATCCCTTTGATGTATGCAATAAGGCGGCAACACTTGCAAACCCAACAGACACTTGGCAGCGGTGGCTTCCAACGTTTCTTTCGACCCTCTGCCAATCAAACGCTTGAACCAATTTTTTTCTGTGGTTTTCCCACGAACGATGGCCATAATATCAATGGGCATAATCACGCCTTTATCATGTAGTTTTCTTAAAGCACTTTTGTCCTTCTGCCAGTGCGTATTTTTGTTCGATTCCATGAAAAACGGATGTAGACCTTGGTTGTGAAAAATCCAGGGGAGTTTTCTCACAATTTCGAAATTCCAATTTTCGTTGAGCCACAAATGGATGTTTCCATTTTGTTCAAAATCCACCTTTTGCAATTTCTCCAAATCGCTGCGGTCATCTATTTTGAGTAGTTGAGATTCATTTACACTCGCTTCAACGGTTTTTGCTGCGTGTTTTGTTTTAACCGAACCAACCATGACATTTTCAGCAGTATTGTTGCCATCATTGCCATGAGAAGAATCACTTCGAAGGGTATTATGATTCGTATTTTCTGAATAATCTCGGAGTGTAACCGGTTTAAGGTAAATGATTTCGGTAAAAGGAGAATCGTCCCCAAAACTCAGACCATCGCGCAACGCCGTTGGCGAATTGTCATGTTCATTTTCACGACCATCAAGGATCACATAAAGGGCAGCACGGTGCAAAACATGAGTATCCCCACCCCCAGCATTCATTGATTGTTGTGATTGTTGCGATCCACCTTTGAAACTCATGATTCAAAAGTAAATCGCCCTCAATTGACCACCCCTTTGTTACCAAATTTTTAGACAACCTGACACAACAGTGGGCTTGTCACAAAAAATCCATACAAATATTATGATTGGGTAATACTATATCAAAACCAGATAATTCCACTTAAAGTAAGAAATAGGAATTGCCATTAGCGTATGTTTTGCCCTAGAAAATTGACTTGATCCCAAGCCCCCAGGTTTTGAAATTGATCCAATTGATCCCTGAATGTTTTACTGAATATTTTACTAAAAACAAAAAACCCTCTCGTTTACAACAAGAGGGTTTCAATTCTGCGGACTGGACGGGACTCGAACCCGCGACCTCCGCCGTGACAGGGCGGCATTCTAACCAGCTGAACTACCAATCCGTTCTCTTCATCGGGTGACTCTCACACCTTGCGATGTTAGGTTTCCCTCAAAAGGACTGCAAAAATAATGCGTTTTTTGCCAATAGGCAAGTAAGATTTGCAAAAAATGCCAAAGAATTTTTCTGCCCCCTCCCAATATCTATATTCG
>Ga0255125_1000449_pt1 | contig 12752 bp, 9 predicted proteins | sample Law_Cont_RepC_8d_FD_188557 | JGI IMG/M metagenome (GOLD analysis project Ga0255125, IMG submission 188557) | Freshwater microbial communities from St. Lawrence River, New York, United States - Law_Cont_RepC_8d | ecosystem: Environmental > Aquatic > Freshwater > River | place: USA: New York...
ATCATCCTTCAGCCAAAGGTTGGTGAGACTTCTCACCGGGTTTGAAAAAAAACCGACCCGCTAATGTCCAACTCCCCAACTCCCCAAGTGCGGGGGGGTGCTGCGGAGTTGCGGAGTTGGAACCGGGAAGTTAGCCAACCCCTGCCCCCCGGACCAACCTCACTTGGGGATTCCAGATGAACTCAGGGCAAGACGAAAACCGCCCCCGTAGCTGCGGCCCGACGGATCCAACCAGTCGCGGCTCGCCGACCGGCAATCCGCAGCAACGTCGCCCCAACTGCCGCCACGAAGAACGCAATTCGAGCCAACCTCAGGGCCACGGGGATCGGTTACGGATTGTTTAGGGTAGCTATCAAGCCAATCCTGACACCACTCCCAGACATTCCCATGCATGTCGTAAAGGCCCCAGGCGTTAGGGGGGTAACTACCCACCGGGGTGGTTTTTCTAAGGAACGGGCCATTCTGGGTGGTACCGTAGGGAATGGTCCCATCGCAGTTCGCCTGCGTGCCGTTTAATTCATTGCCAAAGTGAAAAGGCGTGCTGGTCCCTGCACGACAGCAATATTCCCACTCGGCCTCGGTGGGCAGACGATACTTGCGACCCGCCGCTTTCTCGGCTGGCAGATCAGACAACTTCTTGCAGAATTCCAAGGCATCTTTGTAGCTCACCGTCTCCACCGGCAGCGTGGCACCCTTGAATTCGCTCGGGTTCTTGCCCATCACCTGCTCGTACTGAGCCTGGGTCACTTCATGGACTCCCATCCGGAAACCTTGCGTCAGCGTTACTTCGTGCTGCGTTTCATTCGAACTTCGTTCCTTCTCGGTCGCAGGGCTGCCCATCAGGAACTTGCCGGCAGGGATGCTGGCGAACTCTATGCCGATGCTGTTTTTCAACTTCCCGGGCTTTTCAGCCGGGGCCTGGCTCCACGCAGGATGCGATAACCCCACCAGCATCAGACAGGCCACAACACAAAATCCGACAGCTTTGCGATACATCGACATGACTCCTAATGGTTGAAGATAAATCGGCTTCTTGCGTGGAGCTGTTGGGCCAATAAAAGCCAAACCCTGCCCCTTTGGTGACCCTGTGCAGTATGCACTTTATTGGAGCTGCTGGATAGTAAACCAGAAAGCATGGCCTTGCACCAACCTCCTCAGTCAAACCCAAAAATCATTATCTCCTTCCAATATCAACAGTCCGTCTTTTTGCAGCCCTACACACGCGCCCGCTCCGCCAGTTGACTACGGCAGCGAGCCCCCGCCCCCTTGGCCCGGCTGTCACGGGCAAGGTGGGGGTGGTCGGCTTTTGCATGGGGGGCAAGCTGGCTTTTCTGTCCGCATGCCGCACCGATGCCGATGCCGCCATCGGCTATTACGGCGTGGGCATCGAGAATTACCTGTCCGAGACCATACGGTGCCCCCTGGTCCTCCATATCGCCCAAGAGGACGGCATGGTTCCGCCGGCCGCCCGGCAGCAGATTCAGGCAGGTTTTTCAGGGAATGCGCTGGTCAGTATCTTTGTCTACCCGGGAGCCGACCACGCGTTCGCCCGTATCGGTGGACACAATTTCCACAAACCCTCCGTGCTGCTGGCGCAGGACCGCACCCTGACCGCGCTCAAAAGCGTGATGGGGCCGCATTATGATCTTGCTACCCTGTGGGACAAGCATTGCGAACTTGAATTCGCCACCCGCGATGTCGCTGCCACCATGGCGACCATGGTGGCGGAGCCCTATGTCAACCACATCCCCACCATGACCGGTGGCGTGGGCCAAAAGCACCTCGCCCACTTCTATCAAAACTTCTTCGTCAACAGCAATCCCCCCGACACCAGCCTCATTCCCATCTCGCGCACGGTGGGCGCCACTCAGGTGGTCGACGAAATGCTGTTCTGCTTCACGCACACCTGCGAGGTGCCCTGGATGCTCCCGGGCATTCCGGCCACCGGCAAACGGGTGGAGATCCCCTTGGTGGCGGTGGTCAAGTTCCGTGGCGACAAGCTGTGCCATGAGCATATCTATTGGGACCAGGCCAGTGTGCTGGTGCAGATTGGCCTGCTGAACCCGGCGGGCCTTCCGGTGGCAGGCGTGGCAACTGCGCGCAAATTGCTCGATGAAAACCTGCCCTCGAACACGCTGATGGACAAGAGTTGAGGCCAGTCGCCTGAAAACGAAAAAACCAGAGCTCATCCGGCCCTGGTTTTTTCGTAGTTGTTGAGCCGCAATGGGCTGCCAAACTAAAAACACCCCACCAGACTGGTTATTTCGCCAGGGCGGGAATGATATCCGTGTGGTGGCCGATCACTTTCCAGTTACCCTCTTCCAGACGGAAAGTGGTGGTGCCGCGAATGGAAAAATCCACCGGCTGGTCTTTCAGGTTCAAATTGCCTTTTTCCAGGTAGACCACAACTGCCAAATCCTTGCCAGCAAAAATACTGATATCGCTGCCCTGACACTTTCCACCCAACTTCCGGCCAGCCTGAAATTCCCAGCTTTTTTCGATTTCTTTCCAGCCGTTCAGTACCTTGCCGGTTGGCCCCATGTAGGTGATATCGTCAGCGTGTGACCATACATCCTTCATGGGATCGGCATCACCCGCCAGCACGGTATTCAGGGCGATCATGTACCGGTCGAGCACCTTCCGCACTGCGGCTTGCTCGGGTCCGTCCCTTTTGGGAGACGCTGGGGGCAGGCCATAGGCGGGACAAACCGCCGCAAGCACCAGCGCGAACGCAGAACACAAAGCCACCCACCTGTTGTTCATCTGAAAGTCTCCCTAAATGACATGTTAAACCATAATTACGATACAGGATTTTTTGCAGCTTTGCTGAATAGCTAGTAATTGCGCCAGCCCGTATATCACTCTAGGGAGCAAGGATCACCGTTTTTCACTTCCCCACCATGGAGCACGGTGAGATACGCCCCCACCGCTCCCTGGTTATGCCGCACCGCTGCGCGAAGGATTTCCAGATCTTTTGGGGCGTCTTTCTGGGAAAGGGTGGTCATCACGCAGCGCATGGTGGGCTCGGTCACCCGCAAGCGGACGGAACTCCCAATGCGGATAACGCGGCCGACCCACTGGTTTTCGATGAAGCCCTGCACTTCCGGTGGCGTTTCCAGGACCAAGTTGGGGCGGAAACGCCGGACAGGAAAACTGCCGCTGGAGTAGAGCGCTTCCAGATGGCGCAAAGTGGCTGTCGTCAGGAGGTGAAAAACCGACATATCAAAGAATGTCGAGGCGAGCATGGCCTCGGTCGTGATTTTTTCCGGCCTGCCGAGCGATTCCAGGTCAGGGTGGAACTGCTGCAGCACTGGTTGCCCGGAAGGTTCATTCTGCAGAGTGACCTTGCGGCCCAGGGCGGCAGTCAGGATATCGTTGATATCCGGATTGGTGCTGGAAAACTCCCTGCCATCCGGCAGTGTGATCACCACCGCTTTTGGTGGTCCTTCCGTCAGCCTGGCCCGATAGCCGAGAAGGTTGGGCCAGTGGCGCACATTTTTTGCGCTGACCACCGTTCCGTCTTCGGTATCAATCAGGGCGTGAGACCGGTCCCCGGCGCAGCCAGCCTCGGTCAGGGTGAGGGTCGATAACTCCTCGCCTTGCATCGACTTGACCGGGTATCGCCACAATGCCGACACAATTCCCACGGATTCCGCTGTCATACCGTGTTCTCCCTGTGCGATTCTGCCGGACTAAGGATCGTTTTTGTAACCTGCCGGGGTTGGGTGTGCAACCATGCCACCAGACAAACAAGACCAAGCGACAAGCCGATGAGGGTAAGGACTATCACTGCCTCAACTTCATCCGATGAGAAGCGCGGTAATCGCGGCCAGAACGATGCCACAACAATCCAGCCAGGGACCAGCAAAGTCAACCACAGCACAGGCACGGTAAACCACTCGAGGACAGATTCCCGCCGTGGAGGCGGCATCGCAAGCGCCTGGCAACTGCCATCCATAGCCATGGAATCGTTCTCCCGGATTTGTCGGCGCCCCCAGACGACAAAACACACCAGTCCCGCAAGATAAAGAACCGCCGCTATCAGGAAAATCTCGACGGCATTGCTCTTCCCAATGCACCCCAGAAGCACGAACCCGGAAAACCCAACCACCACGATTGGCAAAGTTCTGGCCAGCGGGGCCCGGTAATGGCTGAACAAATGGGGTGACCTGCGCCGCAGGGTCCACAGGCAGAACATCGCCAGGATGTACCAGACCAGGGATGCCAATCCGGCGACAAGGATAGCCAATTCGATGGCTTCCTTGAACCAGACGCTGGCGATGACAAAGCATCCAGCGACCAAGCTGCAGGCAAAAAGTGATACGACCGGAGTGCCCCGGCTGGCATGGGCTTTACCAAGAACAGCGGGCAGATATCCGGCTCGCCCCAGGGAGAAAAGTTGTCGGCTCGTGCTGTAAAGCAGTCCATGGTAGCTGGCGATCAAGCCAAACAGCGCGATGCCGCAGAAGAGATGCCAAAGGAAGGGGTATCTGCCGTCGAGCGCATGCAGGACCACCTTGGCCAATGGGTAATCCCCAACAATATCCTGCCAGGGCATGGAGCCGCAGCCCAGCAACAAGGTGAGCCCGATCAATGTGATGATAGTCAGCATGCTCAGGACCAAACCGCGTGGAATGGTCTGGAACGGCACAGCGGTCTCTTCGGATGCCAGCGCCGCCCCTTCAATGTTGATAAGCCACCATAGGGCGAACGGTGCCGCATCGAGCACACCCCGCCATCCCTTGTCTCCCAGGACAGGGACTGCCCAAATACGCTCCGCCGAAAAATCCGCGGCGCTGATGCCCCAGAACAGCAGGAGTCCCAACAAGGCGGCGTATGTCATGAGCACCAGGACCACTGATTGCTCCTTGACTCCCCAGACATGAAGCACGAAAAAAACCGCAACAGTTGTCAGGCCCGATAAAATGATGAGCGCCGGCTCGTCTTGCGGATTTTCAGGATTCGCAAGGAGGGCCATGTACCAGCCGGTTGCCAGCGATGTGGCGATCATTCCAAACAGGCATTCCAGCAGCATCGACCAGGCCATGGTGAAACCAAGCCATGGCCCGCCGGTCCGTTCACCATATGCCAGGGGGCCATCGGCGTGGGGCATCGCCACCGACAGCTCGGCAAGCGTCAGCACCCAACCAAGAAAAAGCAGGCAAATAATCATGGATGCGATGAGCATGGCCACGGGACCATTGCCATTCAGCCCCAGGTTCCATCCGAAATATTGGCCGGAAACAACGATGCCAACTCCCAGCGCCCAGATGTCGATCACACGGAGTTTTTTCTGGAGCGATTTTTGTTTTTTTTCAACCTGGATAGATGACATGGAAAAATCCCCCACAAAAAATACTGGCCGGTCAAATGGTGTTGATGTCCCATATTTTGATGGTGCCGTCGTCGCTGGCGGAGGCAAGGCTTGATCCATCGGGACTGAACACAATACTGTTCACCTGGCGGGTGTGTCCGCGCAGCACTGCCAAGGTGGTGCCGTTTTTCCAGTCCCAGATGCGGATGCCCTGATCCTCGCCGGCCGAGGCGAGTAAAGTTCCCCTGGGGCAGAAGGCGGTTTTGTAAACCCGGTCAGTGTGACCCAGCAAGGTCATCGATTCACGGCCATCAGCCAAATCCCAGATCTTGACAGTTTGGTCCCCGCTGGCGGACGCGAGATGCCGTCCATCCGCGCTGAACGCGACGCCCTGGGCTTTGAGCTGGTGACCAACCAGGACAAAAAGGGGCTGCCTGGCTGCCACATCCCAGACTCGCACCGTGCAGTCCGTGCTGGCCGAGGCGATTTTTGTCCCATCGGGGCTGAAGACGACTTGCCAGACCCAGTTCGTGTGACCAGAGAAGGTGTGGAGCTCCTCGCCTGTCGCCGCATTCCACAACCGGACTGTCCGGTCCCATCCACCAGATGCCAGGAGCAATCCATCCGGGCTGAAATCGACGCTGTAGATCCGGTCGGTGTGGCCGCAGAGCATTCGGGCTTCGTCACCCGTTCCAGCATCCCAGATCCGGATCGTCTTGTCGCCGCTGGCCCCTGCAAGCCAGCGGCCATCCGGACTGAAAGTGACACTGGTCACCAGCGTTTTATGCCCGCCCAGACTCCTACTTTCCACTCCCTGATCCATATCCCAGATTTTCACGCGATGATCGTCGCCGGCGGCTGCCAGAAGCTTGCCATCCGGACTGAAGTCAACACTGTTGACCGGATAGTCGTGCCCTCCCAGAGTCCACAAAACCGTTCGGGCCGAAGGCTCCATCGGGGTCGCGTCCCAAAGCAGTATGGTTCTGTCGTCGCCCGCCGATGCCAGTCTTATCCCATCCGGGCTGAAGGCGACACTGTTGACGGAATCACGATGGCCGCGCAGGGTGAGGACTTCCTGATCTGTGAGAATGTCCCAGATTTTTACAGTCTTGTCCCAGCTTCCCGAAACAAGGCGCGTTGAGTCCGGGCTAAAGGCGACACTCCATACCACGCTGGCATGTCCGAGCAGAACCGAGACATTCTGGCCAGTGTGCGCGTCCCACAAATGGATCGAACGGTCTCCGCCAGCCGAAGCCAGCCAGCGCCCATCCGGACTGAAAACCACAGTCCAGACAAATCCCGAATGACCCGACATGGCAAACAGGGTTTCGCCACTGGCCACATTCCAGACCCGCACCCCGCCATCGTACGACCCTGAGGCCAGAGTCTGGCTATCAGGGCTGAAGGAGACGCTGTTGACCATATCCATGTGCCCGTGGAGGGTACGCAGTTCAGCCCCGGACCTGGCATCCCAGATCCTCACCGTTTGATCATCGCTGGCTGATGCGATCAACCTCCCGTCCGGACTGAAGGCAACGCCTACCACCACATCCGTGTGGCCCTGAAGAACCCGGACCACCGCGCCTGTGGCAAGGTCCCAGACCCTGACCACCAAATCCTGGCTGGCACCAGCCAGATGGCAACTATCGGGACTGAAGCAGGTGCAATAAATCTGACCGGTATGTCCGGAAAGAATCTGCCTGACATCGCCGGTTGCTGAATCACGGATTTTGATAGTTTGATCGTCACTGGTTGATGAGAGCATGGTGCCATCAGGACTGAAACAGACGCTATAAACAACATCTGCATGGTCGCATATACGGACCAGCTTCCCATGCTGAAGACCGTGCAGGCAGTGCCATTCCCAGCCGCGCAATTTGGCCGGGCATGCCCCCAGGAGCGCCTCCATGCGCTGGTATTGGTTTGCGGACCATTCCCGCTCCGCCAGGGCGATGTTTTTGCAATATAATTCCAGTTCCAGCCGGTTCCAGGCCGAACTGGGCCGATGGGTTGGTTTGCCATGGAGGAAGTTGTCCAGGTCATCCGCCAGGTCGGCGGCGCTTGCGTACCGCTGGTGGGGTGCTTTTTCCAAACATTTTAGGCAAATGGCCTCCAGCTCCGGCGAAACCAGAGGCTGCAAACGCCTCGGGGGGATTGGCACCTGGGACAACACATGCAGGATGACATCCACCACGGTTAGTCCCAGGAATGGCGGACGACCAGTCAACATGGTGTAAAGGATGGCGCCCAGGGAATACACATCCGTCTCGGGCCCGATGTTACGAACCTTTCCGCCTGCTTGCTCCGGGGCCATGTAGGCGGGTGAACCCAGAATATCACCGCTATGGGTCAGGCCTTCGCCTGTATCCAGCCGCTTCGCCAAGCCAAAATCCGAAATTTTTGGCGTGCCATCCGGTTGAAGCAGAATATTTCCAGGCTTGAGATCGCGATGAACTATTTGGAGCAGGTGGGCAGCATGGATGGCACGCGCCAGAAGCTGGACCATTTTGGCTGCTTTTTGCGGGGGCATCACCTTGCCGTCGAGGGTCTGGGCCAGGCTGCCGCCCTCAACGAATTCCATTGAGAAAAAGGGGGCGCCTGCGTTTTCGCCAATTTCGTGGATATGGACAATATTGGGATGCTTGAGCTGGGCCAGCGCCTCAGCCTCGGCCCGAAAACGCATTAATTCCACCGCTCTGGCCTTATTGCCGGAAAGGATCATTTTCAGGGCAACGAGACGATGAAGATGGGTTTGCCTGGCCTTGTAAACCACCCCCATGCCACCTCGGCCAAGCTCGGCAAGGATTTCATAACCGGGAACCACTGGCCAAACTGGAACCACTGGCCGAAAAGGATTCGCGGTGATTGCGGAATCTTGTTGCGGAACCTCCGCCGGCGCTGTCAGATCATCCCCAATGCTGTCCGCCATTTTCTCGAAGCGTTGTAAAACCACGATCCGCCTTGCCAATTCTTCCGCTAATTCCGGATAGTCTCGACACAGCTCGGTAACGACCGGATCCTTTCCAGAAGTTTTGTCCGAGTGGAACTTGTCTAAAAAATATTCCAGGCGTATTTCGTCCATGCCTGGCTCCTTTTTCTGACCTGTCAGGTTGCCGATTCAGGCGGTGCAATAAACAGCATACCATGTCCATTTTGGCCCAAATGACCTCCGTTCCATTCCGCCCAGCCGGGTGATCTTACAGGGATGGGTGTGGCCACTGGCCCAGGGTGAAGCAAATGGGGCTTTTCCAATAGAAAATGGCTTCCCCGGGCCAGGGAAGCCACTGTGCCTGTCCTGTCGGGCCTCAGTTCTCGGGCGTGGAGGGCGCATTTCCCCCACAATTCCTTCGGGAAGCCAGGGGAGGCTGCGTTGGGCCCTTGTAGACCGGGGGACGCTCCATATTGCCCGTGGGTCCTTCAAAAATCACAGAACCGTTGAACCGTTCGACCAGTGCGAACCCGATGGGGCTAGGGCAGTATCCACTTATTTGGCCACGGAGTACGTACGAAACGGTCAACTGATCCCCACTCACTTTGAGTGAGGTGAATTCCACTGGCGCCAGTCCCATTCTTTGCGACAAGGTGGGAATCCTGGCGGCGACCACCATCTGCTTGCTCCATTCGATGGATTTTACCTTCAGGGCACTGGCAACGCTGGCCTCCACTTCCTTTTGGAATCCTGGGTCGTTGGCCTTCGCCCGGTTGACATTGGCTGCCAATTCCTGGGCGCTGCGAAAAACTTCCCGCATCTGGGGCTTGACGGGGCCCAGGGATCCATCGTCTTTATTGATCCCATGTTGTGCATAGATGCGTAATTCCCCGGGTTCGGCTGCCGGGGTTATGGGGGTATTCAGGGAAAGGCAAAACAGCGAAATCCCGCAGAAAAAACCATTTTTGGTAGCCATGATTTACTCTTTCTGTCGTGTTGGGTCCTAACCACTTCGGTGCTGCCCGAAGCTTCTACACAGACATACGGAGGCCGGTCACCCAACCGGACAAACAGGGATGGATTTTTTTCTGGGGCTTTTCAGGAAAGGGGCAATTCTCCACCGATTGCATCGTTCAAATGCAGGCACGCCCCTTGCCATATCCGCCGGACGGTTCGCTCATTGATCTTCATCAACTCGGCGATTTGGGTCTGTTTCCACCCATGGTAGAAAACTAGGCTGAAAACCTCGCGCTCGTCGCTGGCAAGGTGCCCAACGGCCTCATGAAACGCTTGCCAGCGTTCAAGTTCTTCGGCCCTCGGGCCGGAATCGACAGGTTGCGGACCCGCCGATCTGTTGTCTTCCTCTGGGGAAAAATCATGAACCACCTGATTCTTCCCCAAGCCGTGCGCGCCCTGATAATGGCGGTTCAAATCGATCAGTTCCCGCCGCACATGCTCGGCAGCCAGGCAGAAAAAAGCCCGTGTATCCTGCGGCCGCAATTTTCTCAAGGTGTTCAGCAGGCGAATGAGGACATTTTGCAACACATCCGCGGTTTGTTCCCACTGGCGCACGCCCTGGAATGAGTGCAGCATTTTCCGGGTCAGTTTTTCCATCCGCCCAATAACCCGGCAGATCAATTCATCCTGAGCCACCAAGTCCCCATCATGAATCCGGTCCATGAGCTGGTGCAGGCTGACGGTATGAAACTCTTTATCCGTCATGGTGGATTCCCAGGAAATTTGCCGTGCTTGGCTCACGATTGTAGCACTTCTGCTCCCAAGTTGTGTGCCTTTTTTAAGGCAAAGCCGGGTTGCAGTCCGTTACCCAAGCCATCTGGCGAAGCGCCCAAGTTTTTTGCCCACAGGCCACCCTTAAAATGTGAGAACGCAACCTCGTGCCAATCATGGTCAATGCCCCGAAGGATGTGGCACACCCGGGGTAACTGCTACCATGAAAAATATGATGTTTAGCTGCAGATTTTCAGGGATTATTGATGAACGGTTCAAGTGCTTGAGAATGAGCCAAATGTATACACCAAGGATCCATATTAACTTATTTAATGAGAAGTATAAAGAATGGCTAGTTTCCGGATAAAATTCCGCCGGCCCTGATTGGCTACTAACTTGGTGTAGTGAGTCTGATACCCCTAGCTGGACTGCCCTTTTCTATCGCCGCCATTATTTGTGATTTTGTCGGCCTATTGAAGGCCAGGTCCATGTCACCGGTGGCCGGAAAAGGCCACGCAACCACGGCTATCATTACGGGTAGCACCTGGCCCATTGGCATCCTCGGGCTTTTGGCATTCTACCTTTTGGCATGGGCAGGATGGTAGGCAGGGGGTCAGGCTATCACTGGTTTCAAGGCCTTGCCATCAGGTTTGTCCACTGACCAGGTAGTATTCTGATCCTGAATTGCAGCCACCATGGCAGCACCAAGGATCTCATGGATGCCATCCGCGCCCTGATCGGCGTCTGATCTGCCTCGTTTTCGCCGGGCCAGATAGTGGGCTGGGGGTGGCCTATCCAACGGTCAATCGGGTTTGCGGCGCCCCAAAATCCCGCCAGCCACCAGGGCCATGCCACCCAGGCACAGGGGCGAAAGTACCAGTTTCCAGACAGGGCTGATGGCATCGGTTTGCGCGCTTTGGCCGTCGGTTGGTTCCGGCCCGCGGGGCCGGCCATGGTCCCCCTCCTGCATTTTCTGGGAGGCGGTCATGCTACCCAGGAAAAACAGCAGCAGGGCCACCACAAAAACCGCCCGTTTGCCACCGATCAGAAAAGCCACGGTCCCGGCAATGCCCCCTCCCACCAGCTCAGCCGCCACATGGACTGTCAGCCAGGCCCCTGTCACCTGAAAGGTTTCCGGCAGGAAGGTGCGCTCCTCACCCAGCAGCTCATAGGTACAGCTCAAGCTACCCACCAGAAATAAGGCCAGAGCACCCAGGCCTGCCAGGGCGCCCAGCAATGCCATCCACCGGACCTTCCATCGGGACGATGCTTGCTGGTTTTCGTTTAGCTCTGTCATGGCTTGGCCCCTCGAAGGCAGATGGAAAAAGTGTGGGCTGTTGGCCCTGCGGTCTCTGCCAGGGCAGCACCTGAACCACCCCGCCAATTCCGGGCCAGGGCACCATGCGCACACCCTGCGATCCCGCAAGAGTTATCGAATTGTAGGCCACTAGGTCAGTTGCCCGATCACCAGAACGGTGGACGACGAGACTTTTTTACCAAATGATTAAACAATTCGTTTACTACTCCCGCCCAGATCCTCGAAACCTGCTGGCTGGTCAATCAGGCATCGCGGTGGAAACAAGAATCTGTCCGGGCGTGGATTGTTGTCCACCGCATGAATGTTGTGCTGCCATAGATTGACACAGCACCATGAGAATCCCAGTGACTTTTCCTGGGCCAAGAATTGTCCGCCCAGAAATGATTCGCGGCATGTGGCCCCGTCTTATCGTCCGGATTTACCCTTTTTGACACTGACCCGGCAAGTGGTCGGTGATGGCAAGTAGTAGCAAACGACCGAACGAGCCTGGAAACTGAATTGTGAGGTCCGCATCCCACCCATTCTTTTCCAGCAAATTGAAGGTTGAAAGTCCCTGGGGGAAAAGTCCTTTCGCAATTCCGGCCGAACCAAATTTTTCCCATCTTCTCAAAAAAAGCATTTCGGCTGGCCAATATCAAATAAACCACAATAAATAAACCGTTCCTTTATTAAATCTACTTAATTAAAGACCACACACGAGCTAATCTAAATATAGTCCCTACTTCGATCCTTACTTACCCTTATTCAGGAAGATCACCATGCTGAAGTTTGCAAGAAAGGGTTTCACTCTGATTGAGCTGTTGGTCGTGATCGCGATCATCGCCGTGCTCGTCGGCCTGCTGGTGCCCGCCGTGCAGAAGGTGCGCGAGGCGGCCAACCGGATGAGTTGCTCCAACAACCTCAAGCAGCTCTCGCTGGCTTGCCACAACCTGCACTCGACCACTGGCAGCTTCCCGCCTGGTGTGCCACATTTCGGCCATATCGGCCATATCCGGGATGCCGATTTCCCCGCCAACGACACTTACCTTTCGAGTGGTCCAGTTCCACATTGGCAGATCAGCGGCTCGCAGGGTGGCAGTTTCGCAGCCAAACCCGCCCCGGTATTCGGACCTCCTTGGATCATGCATGTCTACCCTTACATGGAACAGGAAACCCTGGACAAAGTGATCCAGATTGGCATAGCCTCTGGCGACCTGATCGAGGCCTGCCCCTGGGACAACCTGGACGGCTTGGCGGTCCGACGGCCAGATTTGGACACCCAGACCTATGCCCGGAAATTCATGAGCTGTCCCAGTTCGCCCCGGTCTGATGTCCACTACAACGACCACAGCATCGAGAACAACCTGAAGGCCAATTATGTCGCCTGCTTCGGCGGCGGGGCCTTTGTGGACGCAACACCCGGTGGCGACACTCGTCTTAAAGGCATTTTCAATGTGGTGACCACTGTGAAGAAGCATCCCTAT
>Ga0255125_1000451_pt1 | contig 12734 bp, 8 predicted proteins | sample Law_Cont_RepC_8d_FD_188557 | JGI IMG/M metagenome (GOLD analysis project Ga0255125, IMG submission 188557) | Freshwater microbial communities from St. Lawrence River, New York, United States - Law_Cont_RepC_8d | ecosystem: Environmental > Aquatic > Freshwater > River | place: USA: New York...
ACGATCCATGCCATCGATTGCTGCCCCCGCACCGCCCATGGCTGCTCCCGCGTGGACGCGTGCCGGTCTCGATGCCGGCTGGGCCGGCCATTTGGCCGAACAGGCGCGGTCGCGCCGTGGAATAATACAATTGGTCTATCCACAAACGGTGGATCCCTTGAGCCTGATTGCCGATGCTGTGGCACTGCTCCCTCCAGCCGAACGTTGGGACGCTCGTTTCCATACGCACACCAGTCGGCCTCGGCCCGATCAGGCGTGGGCGTGGTTCCCGGCCGAGGCGGGAGCCACTACCGATTTGGCCCGTCGCCCGGGGGTGGTGTATCTGGCGATGCGTCCACCGTGTCCAACCGCCGGCCCATTAGTGGATCAGGCCCGAGGCAAGGCAGCATCGATTCCGGCCATGGGAGGTGCCGGCAACTTGAACTTTCACGGAAGTTATGGAAACGCCGGCCTGCCCGTTGCCACCGCCGTTGCCACCAGCACCGATCCCTACGCCCCCACCGGCCGAGGTGCCGCCGGATCCTGGGGTGCGCCCCCGGTCCCAAAGAAAGGGTCGCTCGTAGGCCCGATTTTGCACTGGACGGCGCACGGATTGATGGTGGTGGTGATGCTGGTTCTTATTTTTTTGTTATTGATGAGAACAAATGGAAAGTCTCGTAAGGATCTAGCTGTTCCTATCGTAGAAGGCAATGGCAAAAATCTGGTAGCTGAACCGAAAAAAGGAGTGCAGGAAATTGGTGTTCCAGATAAAGATGAAAAGAAAATAGATTTCCCCAAATTACCCGAAGTCATTGAAAAGAAGGAGCCTGCAGCAGTTATCCCGGAGAAAAAAGTAGAATCGCCACCTTTACCTGTGGTGGCAAAAGATTCTAAAATGGGACCCGAACCAAAAACAATTCAGCCAATAGAGCCCACAAAACCTGCAGCCCCCATTCTACTTCCTGAATTTAAAATAGAAATGCTGGAAAACGAAATTCCTGCTATCAATGAATACAAGGTTTCATCGGCAACTTTGAACCAATTGAAGCCATCATTCACATATTCAAGCAAAAACTTACAGAAGCTTGATCCTAAAAATGGCGGGACAATGACCATCAGATTTTTGACTGATGAAAAACAAAAAAAACTAATCGATATTGTCGCCAAGATGAATATAACGCAATCGGTGAAAGATAGGTCCATTCGTTCGATATTGACTTTGGGGATTGAGCAGGAAGAGACGAAGTCGTTTAAACCGCAAACCTCTATCAGTAACACATTGCAAAATTATTTCGAAGTTGTGGATGACCAGAAGAAGCCAAGTCCGCCCATTATGGACACATTAATATACCCTGTAATTTCTGAGAAAATCCGCTCGAATAAGTCGACTTTGGCTGATTCAATCGATGGTTGGATAAAAAAATATAATGACGTCGCTAATGGAGTGAGTAAGCAGGATAAGGATAAGGGTGCCGCTAGGCTTTCAAAGGCTGAAAAATTCAAGGCGGAGCATAAAGAATTTATTTCGGCTCTTGAAGGGTGGAATACTAAATGACCCTCCCCCGCGCATTTTACTTGCTTGTCAACGGAAAACCTCATGGGCCTTTCCCGGTTGAGAAACTGCGCCAGCAGATGGCGAGCGGAGTTCTGAGGCCCGGTACTCAGGTTTCCAACGACGGTTTCACATGGCGGCCTGTTGAAAGTGTTATGGCTGAACTTGGAGCGGTAACTCCTCCGCCCTTCCGGCCTGCCGCAGTGCCGCACACCCCCACGGTGCCTTCGTGGCCGTCTATTTCCGGTGTTCAAGGTTATGGAAACAGTTCGCCTGCAGGCTCTGGTAGTTTCCCTCAACATTTACCACCACCGCCTCCCCCTCCACAGACTGGTTCAAATCATGCGGCCTTACTGGCAGTTGGGTTGCTTTGTTTGGTGCTTATGGTGGTGCTGACATGCCTGATTGCATTCCGGCAAAATCCTCGTGTTGCAGATCCGGATGAACCGGAAGGGCGTGAGGAAGCAGGGGCCCCCGTGAATCCTGGTAAACAAGCTCAGGACGTTCCATTTGCCGGTGTTCCCGTACTAGAGCCTCTTCCTAAGCCCAAGCCACCCGATCGACTGACCGCACAGATGCTGGTGGCTAAATGTGCTCCTAGCGTGGCGATGATTGAATTTGAAAACAGCCGTGGGTCGGGGTTTCTGGTGGACAGCGACCTATTGGCAACCAACGCCCACGTGGTGGGCAATAGGGATAAAGCCGTAGTACGCGTATCATTTCCGTCTGCAGAAGGTGAGAACAAAGGTCCACTCAACGGCAGGGTCGTGTTCATCGACACGGACAGGGATCTGGCTCTAGTGCGTGTCGAATCCAAACTGCCATTTCTGAAACTTGGAAACTCAGATCAACTGAACAAGGGCGAAGATATCGTTGTTATCGGTAGCCCAGGTCTTGGGCCAAATAATGTTCTGGTCAATGCGATATCCAAAGGGGTGTACAGCACCACCGTAGATCTCAAGGGAGCTGGATCGTTTTTGCACATGTCGCTTGCGATCAATCCTGGCAACTCGGGTGGACCGGCATTCAACGACCGGGGCGAAGTGGTGGGCATGGTGACAGCCAAGGGCGTCAAAGTTGAAGGTGTGGCGCTGTGTGTGCCAGCCAACGATTTGAAGTTGGCGATTCAAGATTTAAAGTAGGCTCTTGAAAGGGCGGTTCGCATGGCCGGGACGCGTGATCCCAATCAGGTGGTGCAGCAGATTCAGGCGTTCCTCCGCAGCAATAATCAGGAGCTGACGCAGGAACTCCGGGAACTGTCGCGGGAGTATGCCGAGTGGGGCGGCCATGCCGCCGAACGGTTGCGTCGCTGCGAGGAATACCTGCACAAGGGACTCCGTTCGGAAGCCGTGCACCACGCGCTTCTCGACCCGCAACTCCTTGAATTGACAGGGATTTTGCAGTTCCCCCAGTATCAACTGTGGGACGAATTGGTAACGCTTTACAATTTGCCTGTTACGCCGCTGAATGCCGTGGCGCCTGAAACGTTGGCTGAGCTCAACCACGCCTTCGCCGAAGAAGAAATTCTGGCCAACGATATGCGCCAGTACCGCCGTTTGGTTCTCGAGCATGCCAGTCTTGAGGAGCGGGCCGAAAAACTTCGGACGCTGTTGCTACTGGAGCCGGAGCATCAGGGTTTGCAAGACAACCTTCGTGAAATTGAAAGCGCTCAAATCACAGAAATTGTGGACCAGATTCGGCGCGCCGATCGCGCCAACAAACCAGAAGAAGTGGGTCGTCTTTACCAGATCATAGCCCGAACGGCTTGGTTACATCCGCCATCCGGAGTGATTGTCGAAGAAATTCAACGTGTGTTTCATAAGTATCATGTGCGCATTGTCGACGATTCCATCAAGACTTTAGCTGAACGGATCGTTGCAGCCCATGGCAGGCATGACGCTGGCACACTGACCCATCTGCTGACGGAATGGGATCAGCTAGCGGCAACCGCGGGGCTGACTCCGGGCGACAGACGCGCACGGCCAGTCGAAAGTGCTCGCTTATGGGTGCAGCGAGTGCATGCGGAGCAGGATCTGCGTTTGCAGCATGAAATGGCTGTCGCGGAACTGGGCACGGGGGTTGCCACTCTGACAGACATCAAACGCCTGTGGACTTTGTACGAGCGTGTGCAATCGTTCAAGGGGCGATTGCCCCGTGGGATTGTGCTTCTGCCGCCCGATCTGGAGCATCGATTCGAAGACGCCACAAGCAGGCTTGAAAAGTCGGCGGATTTCAACCGGTTGATCATTTTGATAGCCACCATTTCGTTAGGTGTGGTGGCATTGGTCGGTTTCCTCGTGTTCATCATGACTCGCTAGGAGTTCCGGCATGTACTATTTGCGGATGCAAGGTCGCGTGACGGGTCCATTTACCATGGACAAGATGAAAGCCCTTCGTGCCAGAGGGATTTTGCAGCCGTTCCATGAACTGTCATCGGACAGGGCCAACTGGCATGCTGCATCCGGTGTTGCTGATCTGTTTCCTCCGGTGGCCACTGAACCAGTAGCCACCGTGGCAAGTCCCGCGCCGGCTGCTCAACCGCAGGCCGTTCAAGGCCCAGCATGGTTTTACCTCGATAGCCGGAAAGAACGGTGCGGTCCTGTTGGCGAGGAAGTGCTGCCTTTCATGATTGAGCGTGGCGAGTTCAATAAAAAAACATTGGTTTGGACATCCGGCATGGCGGAATGGTCTCCGGCCAGTGAGATTTTCCCGAGGCTGTTCAATCAATACGTGTCTTCGGCTGGTGCAGAAAGTAGTTCAGGCTCCATTGGCAAATTAGCATGGCTGATGCAGGGGCGAGCGTTGCTTCTGCTGATTTGGCCAATTGTTTCAATAGCACCCATGATTCTGTTGTTCGGAAGTTTCGCGGCCTCAATTCATGGTGGCCCCTTGGCTGGAAGTGGTAGCTCTGGCTTCAAGGTTGGAGTTCTTTTTCAGTACATTTTCTTTTTGGCTCAAGCGGGTTTTGCGATTTTTGGCGCGCTTGAACTTTTGCGCCTTGGCAAGAATGGAAACAACTTTTTTCTGGTTGCTGGTTACTCGGAACTGGCAGCAACCTCGGTTCTGCTGGCGGTGTATTCAGTCTTTACCATGGTCCTCATTTTTGGATTGTTGCGCGATTCGCAACCAGGATCAACCAAAGCGATTGGTTTTCTCATGCTTGCAGCCTACACATTTGGGCAAGGTCTTGCTGCTGTTTCAATACTGGTGCGGGACATTGCTTTGGCTCGGTTTGCTTTTGCCGCAAATCAGTGGGTTGGCCGGCATTTTGTCTCCCTTGCGGCCTTGGCTGGGATCATGACGCTCAACACACTGGTGTTGGGAATTATTGGCGTCGCGGTTCTCTCTGATGATGGAGGCGGCATAATAGAAAAATTTGAAGGAATGGCTGTTTTCAGCATGGCTTTCGTCATTTCCTACGGTGTTGGCAAATGGTTCGAGTTTCATCACTCGCTGTTGACACTCCCCATCGCCTCCAGCATGCGCAATACCATGTGAGCCGTGCCGATTGCCTGTCCAACCTTTCGCCATAAGCTGACGAGATAGCCGGAGGACTCTTCCCATGCCCCATGTTGCCAGCAGTATTTACGATAGTTCTCCTATTTTCCGGATGGCACGCAAGCAACTCGATGCGGTCGCCGGGGTGGTTGATCTGCACCCCGATGTTTTGGCGCGCATGGCCATGCCGAAGCGCGCTTTGCTTGTTTCTGTGCCTGTGCGTCGCGACGACGGGCATATCGACACCTTTGCCGGGTACCGGGTGCAGCACAGCCTGACATCTGGCCCATCCAAAGGCGGCCTGCGTTACCACCCTGCTGTCGATCTGGGTGAAGTTGCGGCGCTTTCCATGTGGATGTCGTGGAAATGCGCCATCATGAACCTGCCATTTTCAGGTGGCAAAGGCGGTATTGCCGTGGACCCATCCACGCTTTCGATGGGGGAACGCGAGCGACTCACCCGTAGGTACACCGAAGAGGTCCTGTCCATCATTGGCCCAAGGCAAGATGTGATGGCACCCGACATGGGTACCGACGAGCAGACCATGGCATGGATCATGGATACCTATTCCATGAAGGTGGGCTACGCCTGCCCCGAAATCGTCACGGGTAAGCCTGTGGAGATTGGTGGAATTACAGGCAGGCGCGAAGCAACGGGCAGGGGCGTGGTGTTCTGCATCATGCAAGCGCTTGCAGAGATGGAAATTGACCCAGCCCAATCGACCGCGGTGGTGCAGGGGTTCGGCAATGTCGGATCTGTGACATGCCTTGAGCTGCATGCCCGCGGGCTGAAGATTGTTGCTGTGGGCGACAGGGCGGGCGCCATAGCCAACCCATCTGGTATTGATATTCCGGCGTTAAACCAGTTCGTGGCTACTGGCCGTCCGCTAACCGAGTTTCCCGGAGCCAGCGAGATTGCCGCTGATGATTTGTTGACAACGCCTTGCACCGTGCTGGTGCCTGCGGCATTGGAGCGTGTGATTCATGCGCAAAATGCCGGCCTTCTGCGTTGCCGCATTTTGGCCGAGGGCGCCAACGGGCCAACCACCCCCGAAGCGGATGCGATTCTGGCGGACAGCGGCATCTACATCATCCCCGATGTGCTCTGCAATGCTGGCGGGGTGACTGTGAGCTACTTCGAGTGGGTGCAGGATCTGCAGCAGTTCATGTGGACGGAAGACCAGGTGAACCAAAACCTATCCAAGCTCATGCTTGACGCCTTTGGCCGGGTCCGGGCTTTGGCTCGGTCGCGTTCCTTGTCCAACCGTACAGCTGCACTCAGTCTGGGTGTGCAGAAAGTGGCGCGCGAGATGACGCGCCGAGGACTGTTCCCTTAGCCTCCCCGGTTTTGCAAAGCCCGCTATAATTCCCGATGAGAGTTAGCGGCCACCTCAATTGCATCTGGTGGCCGCATGTCCCTGTGGAGATAAGGAACGCCATGACCGCGAATGCTGGTGAAACCCTCGAGTTCAAGACCGAGCTCAAGCAACTGCTGCATCTGATTACCCATTCCCTTTATTCCAACAAGAAAATCGTGCTGCGCGAGCTGGTCAGCAATGCCAGCGATGCCATTCACAAGCTGCGCTTCAATTCGCTCGATAGCGGCGACCTGCTGGGTGACGACAAAGATTTCCGCATTGTCATCGACCCGGATCCCGTGGCTGGCACATTAACGATCCGCGATAACGGAATCGGTATGTCCCGTCAGGCGGTGATTGAAAACCTCGGAACCGTTGCCAGATCCGGCACCAAGGCGTTCTTGGAAAAAGTGCGCGAAGCTGGTGAGGCTAAAACACGTCCAGACCTGATCGGCCAGTTCGGCGTGGGCTTTTATTCGTCGTACATGATTGCCGATACCGTTGAAGTGATCACCCGTCAGGCGGGCGACCCTGTCGATGCCGCGACGCGCTGGACCAGCGATGGCCAGGGTGAATTCACGGTGGTGGCCACAGAAAAGGCGGGGCGTGGCACGGATGTGATTCTTCATCTGAAGGATTCTGAAAAGAAGGAATTCACCAAAACTTATGAACTGCGCGAGATTGTGCGCCAGTTTTCCGACTTCCTTGAGACGCCCATCTACTTGGTAGAGATGCGTACACCCGAGGAAGAAGAGGAAGATGAACCCGCTGAAGGTGAAGAAGCCAAGGCGGAAGAAGCCGAAGAGGAAAAGCCCGAAAAGGCGCCTCCCGTTCCTGTTCGCACCGAGGTGCAGGTCAACACGCAGAAGGCATTATGGCTGCGACCAAAATCTGAAGTAACACCCGAGGAATATCAGGGTTTTTACCAGCAGATTGGCCAAGACATGAACAAACCGGCGCGCGTGATTCATTACGCTGCCGAGGGGCGTCACGAATACCGTGTGCTGCTGTTCGTTCCATCGGAACGGCCGTACTGGTTCGATATGTCCGAACGCGAACATGGCCCGAGGTTGTACATTCAGCGCGTGCTGATTATGGAACATTGCAAAGAGCTTTTGCCTCGGTACTTGCGCTTTGTAACCGGTTTGGTGGATTGTTCCGACCTGCCGCTGAACATCTCGCGCGAAATCCTGCAGCACAACGACACGTTGGAAGCCATTCGCAAAGATCTGATTCGCGAAATCTTCAAAGCGTTGCGCGATCTGCGGGAAAGTGAACTTCCCGCGTACGAAACGTTTTTCAAGGGCTTTGGCACCACCTTGAAAGAAGGCGTGCGCGAAGACCATGAAAACCGGGAGAAGGTCGCTGATCTGCTCCTTTACCCGTCGCTGAATACGCCGGTTGGCGAGCACACCACGCTTGAGCGTTATATTGCCGCTATGCCGGAAGGTCAGAAGGATATTTACTACCTGACGGGCGATTCCGACGCGATGCTGCGCGCGTCTCCCAAACTCGAGGCATACCGGGCCAAAGGCCGCGATGTCCTTTTCATGATCGATGCGGTCGACGAGTACATTCTTCCCTCGTTATCGACCTTCAAGGGCAAGTCGCTTCGTTCGGCAGACTCTGAAAAGGCTGCTGAAGAAGTGGCATCGCCCCCGCCCGAACCGGGTGAATTCGCCCCGTTGCTCGATCATTTGAAGAAAGAGCTGACGGAGGTGTCCGATGTTCGGCTTTCAAGTCGGTTGATCGACTCGCCGGCGTGTTTGGTGACACCCTCAGGCGGCATGTCGGGGCATCTGGAGCGATTGCTCGACCGTATGGGGCAGGGCGACCGTCCGAAGACCAAGCGCATCCTAGAATTGAATGCTGGTCACGCCGCTGTTCTGGGTATCAAAAAGATTTTTGAAGCTAACGCGGAAGATGTCCGCGTTGCTGCCAATGCCCGGTTGCTGGTGGATCAGGCGATGCTTGCTGACGGTTCACCTGTGGAAGATCTTGCCGGCATGGCCAAGCGCCTGGGCGACCTGATCGCGCGCGATGCCCGCTAACTGAAACGCTGATTTCGGCTATAGCTTAATTGCTGGCCAATGTCACTTAGTTAACCGCGTTGGAGTGTTCCTCCAACGCGGTTTTTTTATGAGCCAGCATTCACGCGGACATGGTTGACATATGAGGCGTGCCATGCACCAATAGAAATTCCCGCACTGAGCCACTTCGAGGTTTTCATCATGCAGTTGTTCTTTTTGGCTGGAATCGCGTGTGCATTGATGTCGGCTCCACAGGACAACGTGCTGCGCGCTGGCGCTGCCACCAGCAATATCACGCCGCAATTGGGGCTTGGCATCATTGGTGGATTTGTGCCTTTTCCGGGTACTCATGTTCACGATGAACTTCATGCTCGCTGCATGGTGCTCGACAACGGTCAAGGCAAGGTTGTTCTGGTGGTTTGCGACCTTTTGGGCATGGACCGACAGGTCAGCGAGCAGGCCCGGCAACTGATTGAAAAGGATCTGGGAATCGGGCAAGATCGGGTGTTGATCTGCGCCACGCATACGCACTCGGCAGCCAGTGCCCTTGGCACAGATCCACGTCTGAACAGTCAGACCATGGACGAGTACCAGCGTTTTGTGGTGTTGAGGATTGTGGATGGTGTCAAGCGCGCCGTCAACCTGCTCCGCCCCGCGGAAATCGCCCATGGGTCTGTGGATATTCCAGAGCATCTGTTCAACAGGCGCTGGTACATGAAGCCGGGAACCATGCCTGCTAACCCTTTCGGCGGCATCGATAAAGTAAAAATGAATCCACCGGCAGGAAGCAAAGATCTACTTGAACCGGCAGGTCCAACGGATCCGGGCGTTTCGTTTTTGGCAGTTCGCGAAGTGGGTGGCGGCAAGCCGATAGCTTTGTTCACGACCTATTCACTTCACTATGTCGGTGGTGTTGGCAACGGCCATGTTTCCGCAGATTACTTTGGTGTGTATTCCGAGGCACTGGCGGAAAAGCTGGGCGCGGTGAATCAATCGCCGCCGTTTGTGGGCATGATGGCGAACGGCACCAGTGGCGACATCAACAACATTAATTTCAGAACACCCAGACCTGCTAAAAAGCCCTACGAGCAGATGGAATACGTGGCGCGCGATGTTGCCGCCAAGGTTGCCGATGCCGCCGGACGCGCTCCTTACAAAAATACCGCGCGGCTCGATGCCCGATACACAGAACTGCCTGTAGCCAGCCGCAAACCAGATGCCCAACTGATGGCATGGGCCGCCAAAACCATTGCCGATCCGACGCTGGACCCTGCCAAAGGGAACCTTTCAGCTATATACGCCCGGCGGACCGCGAGAATGGCCGAGCAACCCGCCACGCTGAAAATGCCGCTGCAGGTAGTGCGGGTGGGTGATGTGGCATTGGCCACCATGCCTTGCGAGGTCTTTTGTGAAATTGGTCTCGAGTACAAGAAACGCAGCACCATTAAGCCGGGCTGGATGGTGTCGCTGGCGCATGGGTATTACGGCTACTTGCCCACGCCCCGACATCATGCGCTGGGCGGTTACGAGACCTGGATGGGGACCAACAGGCTTGAGATTAAGGCTTCCGATATTATGCTGGAACAGTTGCTGAAGATGACGGAAGAGATCGCTCGGTGAGGTGCTCTGCAAAGGCCCTTATGCACGCTTAGACCTCTGCTGCAGGTATTCAAGCAAGGCATCGCCAAAGTTGACGCTTGTGTCCATGGCGACGTAATCGATCTGCGCCTTGTGGCAGGCGTCGCGGTACGTTTCCTGAAACCCTGCCAAGGCACTGAGATAGTCGCTGCGGATGGAATCGGCATCGAGGATCAGTTTCTGGTCCGATTCCACATCCTGGAATTCACAATAGCCTTCAAACGGAAAGCGCCGTTCGGCTTCGTCGAGAATATGGAAAAGAATTATGTCATGCCCGGCGTGGCGCAGGCGCATCATGCCGTCGATAATGGGCTGTGGATCAGCAAGCAAGTCTGAGACAATAACAATAAGCCCCTTGCCGCGGGCCACTGTGGCCAATTGCATCAGGCAATCGCCCATTTTCACCTCGCCAGATGGCGTGAGGTTGGCGAGAAACGAGAGAATGGAAGCCAATTGCGTGCGTGTGGCCTTGGGGCGTAGCACGGTTTCAATGCGCTCGCCACACACCGCCAAACCCACTGGATCCTGCTGGTGGATCATCAGGTGGGCCAAGGCTGCAGCCAGACTGATACCATATTCGAATTTGGTCAACTCTTGGCGGTAGGTCCAGCCCATACTGGCGCTTCGGTCTACTACCACCCACCCCTGCATGGTGGTCTCGGCCTTGAACTTTTTGACATAATATTTCTCGGTTTTGGCGTAGACGCCCCAATCGATATCTTTGATGTCGTCGCCCGGGACATATTTGCGGTGTTCAGAAAACTCAACCGAAAACCCCTGAAACGGGCTGCCATGAAGACCGGATAGGAACCCTTCCACAATGAAACGGGCGCGCAGGTCAAGCCGGCTGATAGTCCGGATCACATCCGGCCTGAGATAACGTTCCGTACCCGCCATGGCTGAACTCCCGGATCAATACTCCTGCAAGACCTTGGTGCCACCTGCATCGTACAGGCCTTCGCCATCGGCTTGCCAGAGGCCATCGAGTTTTTCGGCAAGGAGTTGGCAGACTCCAGCGGCAATTTTTTCGATGGCAAGGTCATCGGCGGCGGCAAGGGGGCGCCGCAAGGTGAAGAACTGCTGCGTCTGGATGACACGTTCCATCAGCTCTTCAACACGATCGGAGTAGTCGCACGTTTCCACCCAGGCGGCCCAGGTGTTCAGGTCGCGACGTACCCCTTCCTCGGTAACAAGATAACGGTCAAGATTGAGAATGGCGCCATCGGGCAGGCGCAGTTCACAGGAAAACCAGCCTGCTGTATCGGCACCAAAGTGGCAGGTTGTTCCAGGATGAATAACCTGAGCCAGCTCTGCTAGGTCTGTTGGGTTGATCGCCGCATCGGAGCGTGCAAAAACGCGGTACCAAAGGCTCATGGTGTCGCCATGCTTTCAAAATGAGGCGGGGCGCCATAGTCAAGGCGCCCCGCAACCAAAATTGTAACAGATCGTAAATCAGGGTGCTGAAATCAGGGCATCCACAGGGTCGCCCTGCAGGCCGCGCATGAACAGAATCAGGTCTTTCTTCTCATCAGCCGTCAGCAGCAGCTTGCGGGGAATAACAGCGGATTTGCCAGCCTTGGCTGCGTCACGTTCCGCATCGGCGTCGCGCATTTTGCCATCCAAATGCGGATTCAGGTTGCCACCACGGTTGTAAAGATCCACCACTGCCTCAAGGCTGGTTTCACTTCCATCGTGCATGTACGGTGCCGTACTGAGCAATTGCCTCAGGCCCGGGGTTTTGTAGGCACCCACAAGTGCCGCATCCTTGTGACCGGTTGGCTGGGCACCGTAACGGCCCAAGTCGGCACTGACCCATTGTCCTTCCTTGGCACCAACACCCAAATTATGGAAGGCATTGTCGGTGTAATTATCACCAACATGGCACGAGGCGCAGCGGGCCTTATTGAAAAACAGATTACGGCCATTGGCAAGCGATGCCGCGACCTGAGATACCTTGGCAGGCTCGGAGCCCACTTCCAGATTCAGAGCTGACAGGGCTTCTGCATCCTTGGCGGCAATGGCAGCTTTCAAGACCTTGGCATAATCTGCCGCGTTGGGTTCCAGTTTGCCGCCACCATCTTCTTCAACGCGTTCACGCATGGCCAAGTCGGCGCGGTCAACAACGGAGTTTCCGGTGAGCACAAGACGCTCGTAAGCGCCAATAGCTTTGGCAATGGCGTCGCGGGTGGGGGCGGTTCCGAATACCTGAGCGAACGACTTCACATATTCGGGCTTGGCCTTGATGCGTTCGACAGCCTTGAACCAGGCGTTGCCTTTGCCATCGTGCATTTCAGAGGGATTTTGAGGCGGGCCTTGAGCCTGCTCTTCCAGAGACGCGGCGCGACCATTCCAGAATTGCAGGCTATTGAAGCCTGAATTGTAAACAGTTGGCGCGTTCATGCCGCCCTTTTGCTCGAAAATGCCCGTGGAGGTTGTCAATTGGTCTGAGTAACCCAATTGTGGGTTGTGGCACGACGCGCATGAAACCTTGTTGTTGGCAGAAAGAATCGGGTCGAAATAAAGCTTCTTTCCCAACATCACCTTTTCGGCTGTCAGTGGGTTTTCTGCTGGAATTGATGGTGCCGAATTCAGGCCGAGTGGCACCTTGATGAAAACACCCTGACGGGTAACCTTCTCGCCCGTGGATGGATCCACCGACTCAACCGGCGCAACATTCCAG
>Ga0255125_1000452_pt1 | contig 12726 bp, 1 predicted proteins | sample Law_Cont_RepC_8d_FD_188557 | JGI IMG/M metagenome (GOLD analysis project Ga0255125, IMG submission 188557) | Freshwater microbial communities from St. Lawrence River, New York, United States - Law_Cont_RepC_8d | ecosystem: Environmental > Aquatic > Freshwater > River | place: USA: New York...
TCGTTACACAAAATGTTCAGGCCTCCAACTCAGGTACCGGCCGTAGTAGCACTCTCAATACCGCTTCCTTGGCCTATTACCCGTTGTCAGGGTCCCGCTATGGCTGGGCGACTGGTTTGGGGACAATCACCCAGACAACGGCGAAATACATCACCACATCCTCCTGGGGCGGATGGTCACGAGATACAAGCAGACCGCCGGATGAGTCCAGCACCCGCGCGCTTAGCAACGCGCCGTTGCTGGAAGGCGATTACCTGCAAACAAACACGGGGCTTTCCCAAGTCTTTGTCTTGGGATATCGCAACGATGTGCTTGCCGAACGAACGGTTGACGAATACAAGACAAAATCCACCAGCGGATGGGGACCATGGAAAAAGACCAAGACGACTTACTACTTCATCACCGAGAAATCCGCTAAGGATATATACACTTACAGCCTTAAGGGTGATTATGATGTAGCTGTTTCCTTTATCGGTGCGGATGCTGGAACGATCAACGTTTCTGCCAATAAGAACGTATTCTTGAACAATGCTATCAATAATCCCGCTGGTACGGTTTCAGTGACTTCGCGGACCGGGTATATTGAATCGCAAACCGCTTCGGCCATCACTGCGGCTTCTGTCACATTATCAGCATCCACGGGTGTTGGTAGAAACTCTACCATTATGCTGGATACGCGTGGTACTTCCGGTTCAACAAGCGTCACAACGGGTTCCGGTGCCATCAATTTACGTGAATCTAGTGGTGTTTTGAGGTTCAATCAGATCACCACGAATACTAGTTCCGATATCACTATTAGCGTGGAAGGCGGTTTGATCCCTTCCACCACCGGCAACCTGATCCGTGGTCGCAAACTGGATCTTTCTTCTGCCAGTGGTTCGATTGGTGAGTCTTCTTCCAATCCAGCCAATATCGCCTCTGACACCTCAACATTGGGTGGTTTGAGTGCGGTGGCAGCTACTGGCGTTTCCATCAATCAAGCTACCGGTGACTTGCGTGTAATCACTGTTTTGGCTAATTCCGGTAACGCATGGGTTAATCTCGGTACTGGTGGTTTCATTGACCACAACCGCAATGAAAAGGTTGATACCCGTACCCGTGATCAACTTCTCAATGTCTGGTCCAATGGTCGTCTGACCGGTGCCGCAGCCGAGGCAAGTCTTCGCGATAATATTGCCGGGTATGAAACTACTAAGAATCAGGCTTACAAAGATTCCTATGTCAACCTCAGGCCATCGATAACCTCACGTACCGCCTCTGTTGATACCGATACGCTTGTGTTCACTTCGGCTCATGGTTTAGCTACCGGCGCTTCTGTTGTTTACTCCGTTTCAGGTGGAACCCTTGGCGGTTTGACAAGTGGCAACACCTATTATGTTGTTCGCATGAACGACACCATGATGAGGCTTGCCACGTCTGCCGCCAACGCGGCTAATGGCTTATTTGTTGATATCACGGTGGCGACTGGTTCACCTGTTGTCTCTATCACAGTTGAGGATTTTGATACCACCACGGTTAATCTGTCTGCTAGCAAAATCACGACAGCGACACCCCATAAGTTGGTGACAGGTGCCAAGGTTGTTTATGAGCAGACCGCTTACGATTCTGTGACCATCAGTTCCATCGATACCGATAACGACACGCTGAATTTCGCGACAGATCCTGGTCTCGCGACTGGTGATTCAATTGTATTTTCGAGATTGTCTGGATCTGGTGTTCCAACTGGCTTGACCATTGGTGCGACTTACTATGTTGTTCGTGATTCTGCAACTTCTTACCGTGTAGCAACATCGCGCGATGCGGCACTTGTTGGTTTTTCAGCTTCAATATCTTCCGATCCCATTGGTTCCACCTTTGCTTTTAACATTTACAAAGACGCCATCGGCGGCTTGACCAGTGGTTCAGAATACTTCGCCATTGTTACCAACGACACCACCATTCGACTGGCAGCAACCGCAGCCGATGCTGCTGCGGGTTCTTTCATCACGTTCACAGGAACGTTGCCAGCAGGTTCCGTTCACGCCATCCGCACAACAGATTTCAGTGATGGCGCTGTTAAGGTTGCTTCCAATGTTGTCACATTTGGAGCCGCGCATGGTCTTACAACTGGAACGGCGGTGACTTATGAACAAACCGCCTTTACTTCAGCAACAATTCAATCGGCCAATGCCACAACCGATACGTTGACCTTTGCCACGTCACAAGCGTACGCGACAGGCGATGCCGTCACATTTGCTGTGTCATCTGGTTCCATCAGTGGTTTGACCAATGGTGCCGGTTACTTTGTCATTCGTGTTTCGGACACAGTTTTCAAGTTGGCTGCAACCGCAGATAATGCCAATGCTGGCACGGCAATTAATCTTCTGAGCACAGGGGCAGGTGGATCGTTCGCTCTCAGGCAGTTCAAGGCTCCATTGGGCGGCTTGGTGAGTGGAACAACGTACTATGTGATTGCTACCAGCGCCACTTCGATGCAGTTGGCAACCACTCAAGAAGATGCCTTGAATGGCGAACCCATTGATATTTCGTCAAATCCCGCGGGATCGGTTCATACCATCAACACTCGCAATCTTGATTCGCAGGGGCGGCCTGCTTTTGTCTGGGATAGCGCCCAGACCAGCTACAATCCTGATTACTCGTATAAGCTGCTGGTTAATGTTGTCAGTATTGATACTTCTGCCAGCACTCTGACATTCGGCAAGTTTGCTATCAGTGGAATCGATGCAAGCACCAATTCGATTACCACAACCTCAAATCACGGATTTGTAACGGGTGATCGTGTTGTTTACAGGCCTGGTTCTGGTGCAAGTAGCATTGGCGGCCTTGTTGCTGGCACCACTTACTATGCCATTGTTCTGGATGCCACCAATATCAAGCTGGCTTCCTCCGCGGTCAATGCATCCAATGGAGATGCTGTAGATCTTACCGGGTCACTTTCTGGTTCCCAGTTCCTTATCAATCCAAAAATCACCCATTCGTTTACAACGGGTGATACTGTTGTTTATCGTAAAGTAAGCGGAAGTGCCATTGGCGGATTGACCCCCGACGCGACTTATACTGTTGTTGTTGTTGATGCTAATACCATCCAGTTGAAGTCGGGCTCTACCACGGTAACATTGTCTGGTTCACTTTCAGGTGAGCAGCAGTTGATTACCAATAAAGAAGACTACGACGATTTGTCTTCACGGTATTCGTTCACGGAAGACGAACTTGGATTTTCGATTGGTAGTGGGTTGCTGTCGGCGACGAATACATCCGCAGGGACAGAAACCAGGATTGAAGATCCAAACGTGAAGGCCCCAACAGGCTCAATCACACTCAATGCTTTGGGATCTTCTGGCTTCATCGGTAGGAACATTGAACCAAGGGATATCTTCTTGCCAGGAGGGGTACGTGCCACCGCTACCACACCGGGAAGCAACACGATCACCACGGCGGCACCACACGGCTGGTCAACTGGTCGTCAAATTAAATTCAGCTCATCTGGAGCTGGCGTTCCTGCAATCACTGGAATTACCAATGGCAGGATCTACTTTGCCATTAATGTTAATTCCACAACTTTGAAGCTTGCTACCTCTGCCGCAAACGCATCGGCTGGAATAGCCGTTACTATTGGCAGCACAATTAGTTCCACGTACAGCACTTCATACTCCCTCACCATTGCTGAAGGTGTTTCCAGCAGCAGCCTAAGCGATGATGATAAGGTCGCATTGGCTTCTGCTGAAGCGGGCGATGTGACTGTTACTTACCAGAATCGAAATGGTGTTGTTGGAACCGTTTACACTGTCATTCAACGCGACGACATGGATATTTTTTCACCCAGCTCGTTCAGCACCAATGTTACCAATCAAGTTTTTCTCGGTTCTGAAATTGATTTGACGGTTGGATCGATTGTTGCTGGTGGTGATGTTGTTATCAAGGTTGCCAATAACCTGTATGCTGTTGCGGGTTCTGGCGCAAATGTGACAACACCCAAAACCATCACCCTTGAAGCCAAGACCGGAAAGATAGGTACAGCTTCAATTCCGTTCCGTACCAATCTCACCTCGACCAATACCAATGCCGATCACAGCACCGATGATTTAACTGCGCGCGCGTTGGATGATGTTTATATTTCGGAAACCACAGGGAACCTCTGGGTTGGAACTGCATTGTCTTCTGGTGGTCTGTTGAGCTTAAGTGCTGTTGGCGCGGGTGCCGGCATTTACGACAGTGTTCCAGATGCCACGAACCCTTATTGGAATCTGTACGCTGCTCAGATTGCTCTTAATGCCACCTATCTTGGTTCTTCCACCAACCGCCTCGATTTTGAACAAGTTTATTTTGCACCAGGAACGGCTTCACCTACCGCGTTCTCAACGACATCCAGCAATGATCAGTATCTGAATTACGCTGTCACACCATCTAATCGTGATTCTTCACTGGTTCCGTTTTATCGAGCAGTTTTGACGTCTTTGACTAGCAGTGGCGGTCGTGTTGATGTCACCTCCGATGCTCAAATCGATGTGATGTCTGTCGTCGCCACAACTGGTTATGTAAACCTCCGATCTGCCTATTCCGTAGTCGATGCGAACAGCACCTCAAGTGCCGATATTGCCGCTCTTTCCGGTGTTGGGATCATCTCTGACAGCATGGGTATTGGCGCGTCCGATGCTTTGGATCTGAATGTCACCGGTCCGGTAACGGCTACTGCTCCTGGTTTGATCTGGTTGAATGAAATCTCCGGCGACATGAATATTGGAATTATCAATTCAACGACTTCATCGGTCACCTTGGTTTCTCAAAGTGGTTTCACCGATGGTAATAGCACCGGGGCCGATGTGCTTGGCGCCACCGGCATCACCATGACAGCCACGACTGGTAACATTGGCGCTGCTGACGGTATTGAAATCGACAACGGTACTAATCAAAAAGTTACCGCGACCGCCAATGGTTCCATCTGGCTGAAAGAACAGACGGGTGACTTCCGCACCAATGTGATCACATCCACCACCAGCACAGTAAAACTTGAAGCTGCTGGCGCTATTGTGGATGGCAACAACACCTCGGCAGCGGATATTAACGCGGCACTGGGTGTTATTCTGGTTGCCTCCAGTGGTGGTATTGGTGAAGTGGGTCTGCTGGAACTTGAAGTCGGTTCTGCTGGATATGTTAGTGCTATTGCTACCGGCAAGGTCTGGATGACCGAACTGACAGGGAACATGAATGTCGGTACCATCACTTCGACAAATAATAACGTTGTGTTGACTGTGCCCGGTTCGATCCTTGCCAACGACGCAACCACCGCGCCCAATGTGGAAGGTGTGTACGTTGATCTGACCGCTGGCAGCGCCATTGGTTCCAGCTCGCGTTACCTGCGAACCAATTTGAAGGAACCAGCGCGTATTACCTCGCTTTCTAGCGGCGCATTGGTGTTTGCAAGCGCCCACGGCTTTGCCGATGGCGATCTGGTTGGCTACGAAATACTGCCCGGTACTGTTACTGCTTTAGGTGGTCTTGAGGTTGGTAGGCGTTACCGTGTGCGCAGAATCGACGCTAACACTCTCATGCTGCAAGCTGCCAATGTTTCCAATGTTTACAGTGATTTGCCTGTCAGTGGCTCATTCGCTGGCGACCATGCTTTGTTGCCAGCGGCTGGAACGGGCTTTGTTACAGCAACGGCTCCGGCGGGCGTGTTCCTGACCGAATCAACGGGCAACCTCTGGGTAGGTAAAGTAACTTCCTCCTCGGGTGCTGTTGGCTTAAGCACCATGGCAACGGGGGCAGGGGTGCTCGATGCCATTCCTGATTTCACTAATTCAAGTTCGTCGGTTTATGCCAGCGACTTCCGGTTGGGTGGCGATTACGTCGGTACAGCCCTCAATCGATTGGATTACGAACAGCCCATTGTGGCTTCTGGATCACCACCGGTGGTGATGACTTCCTTCACGTCGTCTACCAGCCGCGATCAGTACCTGCGCAACATTGGCGGAACCGACACGGTTGCGGTTGTCACCAGTCTGTCGAGTTCGACAGGCCGCATCGATCTGATTACAGATGCTGAAATACGCCTTAAATCTGTTTCTACCGCGGGTTTAATCCGCCTCAGTTCAGGTGTCAGCATTAAGGACGACAATGGTGCAACTACCAACCTGACGACAGCCACGGGTATTGATCTCACAGCTACCATCAACGGCATTGGTGAAACCGATGTCATTGAAACGGAACTGACCAATGGTGCCACAGTTCAGGCCATTGCCAGACGTTCGATCCAGCTTACGGAAGTTGCTGGCGATATTACCGTTGCTTCCATTACTTCACAAATCGGTAATGTGGTGCTGCGAGCTGCCGGCTCTATTTTGGATACGGGCGACACGAATGTCGCTGATATCACAGCAATGACTGGTATGAATCTGACCGCTGTATCGGGAACCATCGGATCACTTGATCTTGAAATGGCCTCGGGCGGAATGGTTTTGGCAACGGCACCAGGCACGATCAATCTGCGTGAACTCACTGGAGCTATGCTTCTCTCGTGTGTCACTTCCACTGCTGGATCCGTGATCCTTACTTCTGACGGTGGTATTTCCGACGGAATTAGTTCGGATGCTGTTGATATCGTTGCTGCCACTGGCGTGGAACTGTATGCCACCGCTGGTTCGATTGGTGAAGTTGGCGCCCTAGAAATCAACACCACCACCTCCGCTGCTGGTGTGACTGCCACAGCAAGGAATAGAGTCTCGCTGCGTGAGCTTTCGGGTGACCTTCGCGTTTCATCCATTACCTCCACCTTGGGTGGGGTCACACTGGTTGCGGACGCTGGCATTATTGATCATGCCAATACAGACCTTGCTGATATTACTGCGGCCACCGATGTTAATTTGACGGCTAGTGCAGGTGGCGTTGGCGATACAGGTTCGCTGGAACTGGAACTGGGCAACTCGGGTTCTGTACTCGTAACGGCAACGGGCAACGTCAAGTTGCGTGAATTGTCTGACAACATGCGGATTGACCGGATCACGTCGACAGGTGGAAGTGTTGTTTTGGCAACACCAGGTTCCATGATTGACAGCGGCAATAATGATAGTGCTGATATCAGCGCGCTTCTGAATGTTGACCTTACAGCAACCACTGGATCGATTGGCGATATCGGCATGTTGGAACTGGAAATCACCGGAAACAGTGGTTACGTGTCCGCAACTGCCACCAACGCTATTAAACTGCGTGAGCTTTCTGACGATTTCCGTATCGGGCGCATTGAATCATCCGCCAGCCAGATCATGCTTACAGCTATTGGCAACATGGTGGATGCAAATAATACTGATCTGGCCGACCTGATTGCCTCCACAGGTGTTGTGCTGAATTCTACTGCTGGTTCGATTGGTTCTGTTGGTGGCCTTGAAATGGACAACGCTTCCACAGGAACTGTTGTTGCCACGGGTTCCGGCCGAGTTTGGTTGCGTGAACTCACGGGGGACATGCTGGTAAGCGTTATCAATTCTAAACTAGCGGATATCGTGCTTGTTGCAGATGGTTCCATTGTGGATACGCTTGGAACCGATAGTGCTGATTTGGTAGCGGAACTCGGCATCACCTTGACTGCTACCAATGGCGGTATTGGTGAAACAGGCTGGATGGAAATGGACCTTGGTTCGGGTTCCACAGTGACTGCCACTGCCAACACTGGCATCAAGTTGCGGGAATTGCTCGGCGATATTCGCGTCAATTCGATCACGTCATTGACGTCGATGGTGCGTCTGACTGCTGATATGAGCATTGTTGATGCTAACAATACCAGCGCGGTGGATGTGGCTGGTTTCACCGGCGTGAACTTGATCGCTACGCGTGGAAGTATTGGTGAAGTAGGGTCTTTGGATCTTGATTCTGGTGTTTCAGGAACGGTTACAGCACTGGCCAATACCCAGGTTAATCTGACCGAAACCAATGGTAATATGGATGTCAGCTCCATCACATCGCTCACATCGAGTGTGATCTTGGTTGCGGAAAATGGCATTACCGATGCCGTTGATACCGACGTGGTTGACGTCACAGCACCATTAGGCTTGATCATGACCGCTACCAACGCGGGAATTGGCGTGGCGCGTGGTCTTGAAATCAACACAGGTACCACAGCACAGCTTCGGGCTACTGCTGCTGGGTCCATCAAATTGAATGAACTTTCCGATGACCTGCGTGTCGCTTTGGTAACTTCCACCGGCGGATTGGTAAACCTGATCGCTGCACGATCTATTATCGATGCTTTAGCTACCGATGCTGCCGACATCGTTGCCATGGATGGTGTGAATCTAACCGCAACGACTGGCTCGATCGGTGAAGCAGACACATTCGAGCTGAATTCAGGTATCGCAGGCACAGTGCGGGCATCCGCGAATGGTATCATCAAGCTCAGGGAACTAACCGACGGTATGTTGGTGGATTCGATTACCTCCGCCACATCTACTATTATTCTGACCTCAGCCGGTGCTATTAGCGATTCCAATAACACTAATGCTGTCGATCTGACCTCGGTATTGGGAGTGAACCTGACTGCGGGTACTTCCATCGACTCGATCGAAATGATCAACAGTGGCGCAACATCGACAGTAACGGCTTTGGCGCCAGGATCGATCAGTTTGATAGAACTGTCAACGGACTTGCGCGTCAACTCGGTGAAATCGACTGGCGGTTCCGTGTCTTTAACGGCTGCCCGTTCGATTATCGATTCACTGAATACCGCTGTTGTTGATGTGACAGCATCGGCGGGTATTCAATTGACAGCAACGACCGGTACCATCGGTGAAACAGGCAGTCTTGAAATCGATGTGACGGGCACCGGCCTTGTATTCGCTTCAGCTAACGGAAATATGCGACTGGTTGAGTTGACCGGTAACATTCTTCTTGATTCTGTTACCTCAAGCACTGGCCTGGTTGCTTTGACCGCGCCCATGTCGATTCTGGATGGCAACGCCGATGCCGATGCTGACATTATCGCTTTAACCGCCAATGTCATTGCGACGGCTGGAACGATTGGCACCACCGATGCGCCTGTTCAGACAGACGTCCAACCGAGTGTTGGTGCGTATTCGGCAACAGCGCTGGGTGATATCAATTTCAGCGAAACAGTCGGTAACTTCAGGGCGGGTTTGATCAGGTCAACATCCGGTGTGATTCGTGTTTCTTCGACAACCGGCATTGTGAACGCAGATGCCTTGGCCACTGCAAACTTCTACGGCCGCGATATCAGATTAACGGCTGCAACATTGGGTACCCCTGACACCCGCCTGAATTACGAACAACCAACCGTCACAGGAACAGCGGTGACATCGTTCATAACGTCGACCACTGGCGACCAGAACCTGAAATTTGTGGTTTCAGCAGCCAACAAAACCACCAAGGGCGTGGTTACTAATGTGGCTAACCTTACCAGTTTGATCAGCTCCACCGGTGTTGTTGACGTTTTGTCCGATGCACCGATCAACGTTGTTTCGGTTGAGTCGAGCACCAGTTCGGTCAAGTTGGCCTCTGCCTTGGCTATCCTCGACGGTAACAGCTCTTTTGCACCGGATATCGTTGCCATAACTGGTGTTGAACTTAATTCAACAGCCGGCGCCATTGGCGAAATGGGCGCGGGGCTGGAACTGGTCGTCAGCCCTGGTGGCACGGTTTCCGGTTTGGCCAGTGGATCGATATGGCTCAACCAGATGGGTGATGACTTTGAAGTCGGAAGTATCACGTCATTGACTGGTCGGGTAAAGCTCTATGCCAATAGGTCGATTCTTGATGCCGCGGGTGATAGTGCTGCTGATATCTCTGCCGTGTCTGTTGACTTGAAGGCTCTTACCGGCAGTGTTGGCACATCCGGGAAGAGATTTGATATCGATTCCTCGCGTAACGGTGGAGTTGGGTTGGTAACCGTTTCCGCAGCCACCGACGTTTACATGCAAGAAACCTCAGGTAACATAAGCGTTGCTAGCATTGTGGCATCCACTGGAACAGTTCAGTTGGTTTCCCATGGCGGAATTTTGGATGGAGCCAAGACTGTCTTCACCAAGATTTCTGGTAACGGAATCAGCCTGGTAGCCAGTGCTGGTGCCATTGGTGAAACATCTAACGACTTGGAGATCGACCTCCAGGGTACCAGCAGATTGACTGCCACGGCATCGACTAACGTGTTTGTCACCGAAAAACTTGGGGCCCTGCGTATCACCAACGTGACTGGAACAACTGGTGCCGTTCGCTTGACTGTGGCTGAGACATCCGGATTAGGGGATGACTTAACTCTGGAATCTGGCAATTCGATTGTTGCCGGAGCAACGGCAGCCATCTTGGCCGGTGACGATATCAACCTGATGTCTGGGTCAACGATTACCGCTGTTGGCAGCGTCACCCTGACAGGCGATAAGCCAAGTTTGGATGCCGCGGGAACAACTATCACTATTAACGGGACCATTGCTGCAGGCACCACGGTGGCCATTGTTGGTAATTCGCAGGGTGCCACCCTTGTGTCGGCCATGGATGCTTCCTACACGCTGACAACCAAACAGATGATCCGCACCCCGGTTGGATCTGCCGCCCAAATTTTCAGTCTGACCGGGTTTATGGTAGCATCGCTCACAGGTGGCGCAGGCGACAACACCTTTGATATTGGGGCTTGGACAGGCACCACACTTACAGCAGCCATTGATGGTGGTGATGGTAGGGATACTGTTACCGCCACAACCGATACCGACTTCACCGCAGCCGATGCTTTGCTCAAGCGCGTCGGGTCTGGCGATGCCCAACTGCTGAATATTGAAAATGGTGTGTTCCGTGGCGGCTCCAAGGCCAACAAGTTCAATATGTCTGGCTGGACACTTTCTGGAACTGTGGGTGGAACTGCGCTGGGCGGTCAGCAAAGCGCGAAAATTATCGACACCATTATCAGTAATGTTGCTGGTACCACGACGTTGGCCAACAACCTTCTTAAGCGTGCTGGTATTGCCGATTTGGCCCTCGAGAATCTTAAAAATGCTGAACTAACAGGTAGCGGCGGTGATGACGTGTTTGATGTATCTGGATGGGCAGGAACCGGTAAGCTTCTTGGTGGTGTTGGTACAGACAAGATCGTTGCCAATAACGATGTGACCACCATGTTGCTCTCAGATGTCTTGCTGTCGCGCACAGGTATGGGTTCATTGACGTTGTCTGGTTTTGAAGACGCTGTTCTGTCGGGTGGTGCGGCAGCCAACACTTTCACAGTCAAGGGTTTCCTTGGCAACGTGAAGCTTGATGGCGGCGAGGGTAGCGACACCTATCAAGTCAATCTGAACCCGCCAGCATCCGGAACGCTTACAGTAAACGTGGAAGATACTGGTACCACTGGAACTGATGTTCTGAGGACGGCAGCAGTTGCGGTAGCCCCGACGCGGGACGCTGCAAACCGCCGGGTTTCTTACCAAGCGGCTAGTGTCATCTACACATCTGCCATCGAGACTGAGATACTACCGATTAAGGGAACCTTGTAATTGCTATTTTGCGGGTTTTCATCCCCCATCGTCTGATGGGGGATTCGCATGCGCCTTGTAGCCGAGTTCGTCGGTTTTACCGTAACTGGTACCCCCTTTCACCCTAGCGCCAGCCAGCCATACCAAAAACCCGTGGGGGTATGGTTCCGTCCCTGACCGCCTTCAGAAACTGGCATGCGGCCAAATTCACCACCCTAAATGATCAACTGGTTATCGATGGTTCAGGCTTTTGGACTCAAACCGGGCCATGGAATAGCAGGCTCAGAAAGCCCAGTTGGACTTCTGCGCAGAAATGTGCCGGGTCGCTATGAAGAAAAAAATGACAGATTTGTCGCTTTCCGCTGACGCGTCGGTGATTGTTAGCGTGGTAAGCCAGGTTTGCGCCTTTGCCTATTGCGATATCTTAATTTATTTTTGACATTATCCCACATCGCTTGCTGATCGACGCGGTGCGTAAATAGGGTCGTTTGCGGATTGGGTAATAATTTGTCAATTAACCTTTCGTATCCGTCACCCACCGGCCAACGAGCACCTTCTTATATCCAGCGACGCAACAACGCTATTTCTGCTTCGTGCAATTGGTCACCCTTCGGGGGCCTTCGGAGGGATTTATCGCTGGTTGATAGGCGTTTGATGAGTGACCCAGAGTTGGGATCGCCCGGCTTGATCATAATCTCACCAGAGTCGCCGCTTTTGAAAGCCTTATCGTGAATATCAAGGCACAGTCCGCCACGATTAGTGGATTTGGGGCCGTATGCGTTTATTTTCGAGAGCCCCCAACGTCAGTTGGGGGGTGCATCAGTCGCTCGCGCACCCACCAACTGACGTTGGGGGCTTTTGGAGACAAATTTTGAGGGCAAGTGCGGATAGTGATTTCGGGTCCCATATACATGGCATGAACAGATTCGATCGTCCAAAGAAAGGAATAAGTTTATCATATAGATTATGAAAATCGAGAGCGGGCAAAGACCAGACTGTATGAAGCTTTGTCCGCTTTTCGTCGGTAAATCCAAGTTCTTCGTTCCCACCGAGGTTCTGAAGCGCGGTGACAACAGCCTCGCCATTTCCGTAAATTGGAAAGGTCTGTTTCAGGCCTCGAAAGCCGTAAAGATCGAACTCCACTTAAAGTGAAGACCACAACCATGAAACCCCCTTTTGCGCTTCTCGCCGCCTTGCTGTTTGCGCCGCCATCTGCGATCGCCGACGACCCGGTCTTCGAAAAGCCGGCCATCATCGTCGTGCC
>Ga0255125_1000454_pt1 | contig 12706 bp, 10 predicted proteins | sample Law_Cont_RepC_8d_FD_188557 | JGI IMG/M metagenome (GOLD analysis project Ga0255125, IMG submission 188557) | Freshwater microbial communities from St. Lawrence River, New York, United States - Law_Cont_RepC_8d | ecosystem: Environmental > Aquatic > Freshwater > River | place: USA: New York...
TACATCGGCGTGGATGTTGGTGGATGATGGTGTTATTGTGGGTTTGGGGGGCGATGAGGGTGTGTATGGCGAGGATGTTGTTGCGATGGGCGATGCGATGGATTTGGAGCGGATTGATTTGGGGGGCGTGGAGGTGTTGCCGGGTTTGGTGGATTCGCATACGCACATCGTGTTTGCGGCGCCAAGGCATGAGGAGTTTGAGATGCGCATTCGGGGTGAGAGTTACGAGGCCATTGCGGCGGCCGGTGGTGGCATATTGAATTCTGCTAGGAAGTTGCAGGCGATGGATGAAGACGCGTTGTATGCCCAGGCATCGGAAAGATTGGTACAGATGATATCGCACGGAACTACGGCGGTAGAGATTAAAAGTGGATATGGTTTAACGGTGGATGCGGAGTTGAAGATGTTGCGGGTGATTCAGCGATTGAAGGCGGCTTTTGACATTGTGATAAAGTCAACGTTTTTAGGGGCTCATGGGATTCCGATGGAGTTTAAGGTGGCGCCGGATAAGTATGTTGATTTGGTGGTTGAGGAGATGTTGCCGAAGGTGGTGGCAGAGGGTTTGGCGGATCACATCGATGTATTTTGTGATCGCGGGTTTTTCACGGTGGAGCAAACCGATCGGATATTGAAAGCGGCTGCGGCGTTGGGATTGCCATCGAAGATTCATGCGAATGAGTTGGGTCTCACGGGGGGCGTTCAGGTGGCGGTGGCGAATGGCAGTTGGAGTGCAGATCATTTGGAGCATTGCAGTGAGGTGGAGGTTGCACTTTTGCGCAAGTCGATGGAGATGGGATATGGGGGCACGGTGCCGGTGGGCTTGCCGGGTACGAGTTATTTTTTAGGCATTCCTTATGCGCCGGGTAGGGCCTTGATTGATGCAGGTTTGCCATTTGCGATGGCTACGGATTTCAATCCGGGCAGCAGTCCGATTGGGAGCTTGCAGATTGTGTGGGCATTGGCTTGCACGCAGATGAAGTTGTTGCCGGCCGAGGCGTTTTATGCGATTACATGCAACGCAGCGCGCGCGCTGCGTTGCGAAGAAGAAGTTGGCTCGCTGTCCGCAGGCCAGCGAGCCAACTTCTTCACCACCCATACACCCGATGCCATTCGGGCCATTCCGTATTTCATGGGACGCAACCACTGCGATCGCGTGTTTGTTGGCGGTGAAGAATTTTTGCGGAAATAATTTTTTTCTTTGGGGGGGGACAACCATGTTTTTTGTCGTCTTGTTTTTGAACAAAAACAAAATCGTTGCAGTCTCTCGAAGAAATATACCGACAACACGCCCATCGCGTTTACAACATCGCCTTGAATCATTTGAGGAACGTTGAAGATGCCGAGGAGGTGGTTCAAGATGTGTTTTTGACGGTTCACGAGAAGGGGATTCAGTTTGAGGGGAAGTCGAGTTTGGGAACCTGGATTTATCGCATTGCGGTGAATCGCTCGTTGGATAAATTGAAATTGAGGGGTGCTCAAAAGCGGGGTTGGGGTGTGTTGCAGTATTTCGATGTGTTTACGCAGTGGGTGCCACAGCAGAATACGGAATTCAATCATCCTGGGGTGGCGTTGGAATACAAAGAAGAATTGAAACAGTGGTTTGGCTGGATCGATCGGTTGCCCGAAAAACAACGAACGGCCTTGATATTGGTGCGGATGGAAGGATTAGACATTTCGGAGGCCTCACAGATTTTGGGGACAACGGAAAAGGCGGTGGAATCTTTGCTGGGCAGGGCAAGGAAGAATCTGATCAAATTTTCACAAAAAAGCGAAGGAAAATGATAAAAGTATCGTCTAAGCGTCTAGTCAACAGGTATTTTGTGGTTGATGCGAAACAAGAACTCATTGATACACCATGAAAAAGAAACAAGATTTTGATCCATTTGGGCCGGCAAATCGTGTGAATCGGGTGGAGGTGTCTCCATTTTTGTTTTCACGGGTTGTATCGAAGATTGAATCGAGGCGTGAGGAAAAATCGCATCGCGAAGTAATGGGATGGAAAGGTGCAATGACGGAGCGGCGCGCGCAAGATGTATCGTCGTCTCGCCAATTTACTTGGATATTTACTGCGTTGTTGGTGGTGTTTTTGGAGGTGATCGTGATTCGGGGTGCATTGCAAGGGCCTCGCTCAGGAGAGGTGGCAGGTGCGGAATGGATGGGTAATTTTTTGAATCAAACGGAACAATTATATGACCATGAAAATTGAGATAAACAATCGCTGGGTGATGGCCCTTTTGGTGTTGAATTTATTGGTGGTAGCCGGATTTTGGGTGAGTTCGTTTCAGGGGAAGGGCGAGATGGGTAGAAGGAATGGCAGGGGAGAGGGTCCGAAAAAAGAAATTATCAAGCGCTTGCAATTTGAAGATTGGCAAGTGAAAAAATATGAGGGATTTATCGCATTGCATAGGAAAGCGGTGGGGGAGCGCGAGCGGAAAATCAATGCGTTGAGGCAAACGCTGTTTGAGGGGGTTGGTTCTGGGATGGATTCAACTGAGACGATGCAAATTTGTAAGGAAATTGGTTCGTTTCAAGCAGAAATACATCAAATACATGTGGCCCATTTTAAGCAAATTAAAGGTTTGTGTGAGGGTAGGCAGGTGAAGGCGTTTGAAGAGATGGTGGTTGAATTCAACGAGATGTTTGGACATCGTCCGGGCGGTGAAAAAATGCCAAGAAGGCGGTAATTTGCCCTAGATTTGATGCAATCATGATGGATTTTATGTTGGGCTTGGGCCTTCGTCGTTTGTTGCTCGGACTTTTGTTCGCAGCGATGGGACGGCTGCACGGGCAAAGCCTGGATTTCCATCATCGGGTTACGTTGGCAGGAAAACCCTTGGTGTTGAATCAGTGGACGGTGTTGCCGGGCGGTTTGGAATGCAAAGTTGATGTGATGCGCTGGTATGTTACGCCATATTTGGCGAACAGACGGCAGACCCGAGTAGGTGATGCCTGGCTCTTGGATTTGGCTGATAGCGCAAGTTTACATCGCCAAGTATATGCTCGTAAAGTTGATTTTGCTGTTTGGATGTTGTTTGGCGTGGATAGTTTGTTGCAGCGCGGCGGGGTGATGGATGGCGATTTGGATCCAGTTCACGGGATGTATTGGACATGGCAATCAGGGTATATTCAATTTAAATTGGAGGGGTTGTTGCGGGATTCGGCGGGTGAACGGAAATTGGAATTGCATTTGGGAGGATTTGAGGGTGAGAATAAAACCTCAATGGCCTTTTATGGCTTTTTTCTAGATGCAATTCACGGTGGGAAACGACCATCAAAACGTAATTTGGGTTTTGTTTGGTCCTTGGATTCTCTGCTGTTGAATTTGGGCGATGAGGTACGTGTAATGTCGCCCAGCTCCGCTGGGCTTAGATACTGTTCGTTGGTTGCCGAAGGTATTTGGGTAGATGATGAGATATCGGTGTCGCCTAGGCATCGAAATGTATTGAATATGGTGAGACGAAGAAATCGTCGGGAATAAGAAGATGAGAAGGACAGGCTGGATTGGGATTGTTTGTGTTGCCTTGAGCGGCTGTGTGATTTTGGGATATGCGGGGGGTGGATTGGGCGACGCGAAATCTGTGGAGCGCAGGTATGAGCGATTGTCGCGGGAGGGATGGCCAAAGCCCATATTGGTATTTTCGAGTGGTGTGAACGTGGATGCAGAAATTGCGTTGGGCAGGGTTTTGTTTTACGATGAATCGCTATCGGCGGATGGCAAAGTGAGCTGTGGCAGCTGTCATACGTCGTACACGGCATTTGCACATGTGGACCACAAATTGAGTCACGGTGTTTTCGATAGGGAGGGCCGGCGCAACGCGCCGGCCCTCATGAACCTCGCTTGGCAATCGGGATTCATGTGGGACGGTGCCATCCAACATCTGGAGTTGCAATCCATGGCACCCATCGCCGCACACACAGAAATGGGCATGTCGCTCCTAGATTATTTGAATGGCATAAAACAAAATCCGCGGTATCAATCCCTGTTTGCTGTGGCATACCCAAATCAGCCGATTTCATTGCCCTTGGCGCTAAAAGCCATCGCTCGGTTTGAGCTTACGTTCGTGAGTGATCAGTCTCGATACGATTCTATGCGCCGGCAACAGATCAGCTTCACCCAACAAGAAAATAAGGGGTATGCGTTGTTTCAAAAATTCTGCGCTGCTTGTCATGCCGAGCCCCTCTTTACCCGTCCCGGATACGAATACAATGGATGGGCGGATGGGTTGAAGGGAATCGATTCTATGGGTGTTGGGGTGGGTGTTTTGGATAGGGGTAGGGCGTTGGTAACGGGTTTGGTGGCTGATGCGTATCATATGAAGATTCCTACTTTGCGGAATGTGGAAGTGAGTTATCCGTATATGCACAATGGCGGTTTTCAAACTTTGTATCAGGTGGTGAAAAACTATTCGGGAAAGCGGTTGGTGGTTCGGGGCGATGGCGGTGGTTCGGGAATTTCTGGGGATTCAGGTGAGGGGCATCGAAAAGTGGTCGAGATATCGTTGGATGCCAATGAGCGCGTGGATTTGGTGGCTTTTTTGATGACGTTGACCGATCGGAAATTTTTGTATTCCAAGGATTTTGTGGATCCTCGACAATCGCCAAGAAAATGAGATGGAGAAAAAAGGAAGAAAATGCGCGTGATTGGTTGAACTTTGTCGTCTAAGGGACAGTATGTTACGAAAAATACACTTCTTCTGTTTGTTAATGATGGGCGGATCGGCCATCGCCCAAACCAATCCAGGGATCACTCATTGGATTCAAAACACCACCAATATCAAGGGCCGGCATTATGTAAAAGGCAATTCAACTCCGGTGGCGGATGATGTGCTGGCAAATGTTCAAAAGGTGCAATACTCAACGGATTGGGTGTATGTGACAACCACGGGAATCCCATCGTACATAACGGGTCCGTTTTTGGATGGCAATCCCAGTTTGGCGCAAAATCAGAATGCGATTTTCAAAATATCCCTGAAGCCAGTGAAAAATTCGGGTACACCCACGAACACAACCGGTGGTAACATTGGGATTTTTATCAATGGGGTTGCTTTGTTTGATTACAGAGATGGCGTGAGTTGGAGCAATGCGCAGCAAGCGTTGAAGGGCGGTCCTTTGATGGGGATGGGCGACAATGTTTGGAACCGGGATGCGGTGGTTGCTGAGCGGGGAGGGTTTGATTGTGCGAAAGGACATCCGGCGATGGGCAATTATCACCATCATCAAAATCCTTCGGCGTTTAAATTGGATAAAAAGGTGATATCGAATGTCTGCGATTTGTATGCGGCAGACGGTTTGTATGTGATTGATAGTACGCAACATGCCCCTTTGTTGGGCTATGCGGTTGATGGTTTTCCGATATATGGTGCCTATGGATTCAAGAATGTGGATGGTACCGGTGAATTGGTTCGGATGAAAAGCAGTTACAAGCTTAGAAACATTGCTGTGAGAACTCATTATGCGAATGGTTCCGATGTGGTGGATGGTCCGGCCGTGAATTCAACCTATCCTTTGGGTTTGTTTCGGGAGGATTATGAGTACGTGGCACCGTCTGCGCAGCAAACTGATTATTTGGATGAGCACAACGGTCGTTTTTGTGTAACCCCAGAATACCCCAATGGCATCTATTGCTATTTTGCTACGGTGGATGCTCAATGGAATTCGAGCTATCCTTATGTTGTGGGTCCAACCTATTACGGTGTGCGCACTGCATCGAAGGTAACTTCAGTAACGGAGGCGGTGACTACGTATGTGCCTCAATCTAATGGTCTTTCACAGAAAGAGATTGTGAAAGTTTCGCTGTATCCCAATCCATCTTCTGATGTGTTGGTGGTTCAAATTGCGAAGTATCTTTCAACCAATGTGGTGGTTGAATTGATGGATTTGCAGGGGCGTGTGATGGATCAACAAACCGTTTATGCTGGCAGTACCATGGCACATTTTGATCTAAGAAAATTGTATTCAGGCGATTATTTGGTGCGGGTGAATACACCCAATGCAGTGATCACAGAACGCGTGGTTGTATTGCGCGATTGATTTAGTTTTTTAGGAAGATTGTTCGTCCTACGGGTTGACTGTTTTGATTGTATACGGTAAGTACATACTGCCCGGTAGGTAGTGCTGAAGTGTTGATTTTATTGGTGTTGTAGATCTTTGTGATTTCCTGTCCCAGCGGGTTTCTAATTTCGACCATGGTGATGATTATATCGCTTTGAATGGTCAGGATGTGGTTTGTTGGATTTGGAAAAATCCGGAAACCTGTGGGTTGATTTTTTTCAACGGGATGCATTGAAGCCGTGTTGTTCGCGGAGCGCACCATCCACACCAAATGGGTAGCCGATTTTACATCATACGTGGTGATGCCAAATTGGTTGTCATAATACCAAGCTTTGCTAGACTGATTAGGGAGTGTGGTGGATGACCAAAATTTGGATTGTGCAATACCCGGGAATGCAGTGGTTGAAACGGAGGGTTGGGTACGTGTTTCGTCATTGAGACTTCTGATTTCTTTGATGTTGGGTAATCGCCAGTCTGTGTGTCCGCCGGTTGTGTTGTATTCCGACAGTAAAATTGCATCTTCCCAAGAGCTTGCCGTTGAACCGGGTGATTTTACCCACATGAGATCGGTGAGTTGGTCGGTGACGGTGCCATCGCCATTGTCTACGAAACGATTGGCAATGAATACGTCGGGGGTGGTGGATCTTACCGCTCGGGCATGGAATTTTTTTGTTCCTCCGGCAGAGATGGTCTCTGTTTTGGGGTGATTTCCGATGCCTCCACCTGCATTGGTAACCCAGGTTTTGCTGGGGTCATTGGCTTGAACGGCCGATGTATACCAATATTCTGCACCGGTTTTTGGGAAGATTTTGATATCAACCGCAGGATTGGGGTTTTGGTGGTTTAGAATGGAAAATGCTTCTGACGGTAAGGGCAATCGCCAGTCTGTGAATCCGCCCAAGGTGAGGGTGTCGCAATAGGTGATGGCCTGATCGAAAGTCATTTCGCCCCCATCGCTCAGCTGCCAAAGAAGGGTAGTTACAGAATCATAGACCATGGTGCCATTGCTGATTTTTAGGTTGGGTGGATTGATGGCGTAGTCGTTGTCTTCGCCAAACGTGTTGGTGTAGCTCAAATTTTGTCCAGTATCGGGCAGTTTTTTGAGGGTGCGATAAACGGATTGGCTTAATGCCATGGTTTGGATACCAAAGAGTCCCAGTGTAAGGAGAATTTGCGTTAGGTATCGGCGACTGTTGAGGTGGTTTTGGCGAAGCATTGGACGTGGATTAAGGCAAGATGATTTTGTGGGTTTTTCCGGCAACGTTCGCTGAATGGGTTTGTATGTAATATATGCCAGAGCGCCAAGTATCTGTGGGTATCTGAAGCTGTTTATTGCGGTTTTTGGTATTGAAAACAACTTGTCCATTTGCGTTGATAATGGCAATGTTTCGTTCTAGTTGTGCTTCTTGTGGGAAGAGCATTTGGATCATTCGGTTGGGATCTACAAAAACGGCCGACAAGTATTCTGTGTTTTTCTGAGTACCGGCGGTGACTTTGCAGATGGCTTGACCTTTATAATTGCTTGTGGTGGTGCCTGTTGGGGTGATGAATTTGTATGTGTAATCCCCTGTGGGTGTCCAGCTGTAATCTACCGTGTCTTTATCTGTACCCAAGGTGTAGGTGAGCTTGAATCCATTTCCTGTTGGATAAGGGTGGCAGTGGGTAATGGTGGCACCTTTTAGTGGGGTGAGTGCAGGTCTAACGCCTTTTGCCGTTGCTTGTGGGATGATTTGCATTGTTGCATCTTCGGTAACGGTGCCCACCATGTTGCCAATCATATAAGGAGCGGTTGCGCTGGAGTGATAATGGTAGATGCCATCGCTTCCATAATGACCGTGATTGGCGTCGAGCGATTTTTGCGCCGAACCATCGGGTTCAAGGCTTCCGTATATGGCAAATCCATCTAGGGCAAATGCCACAGGTGAGGTTTTAGGGATCTTGTTATAAAGTACGGTTGGTGCGATGTGGTAGTGGTAGTCATCGGCTCTCCCCGAGTGACCGCCATATTGGTCTAATTGACCGTCTAAAAAGGCATCTACCCCAGTATTGGTGTATGGATTGAAGATGGGGATGCCATTGACTGCTAGGGCAATTGCGCCACGCAAAAAGTGGTTTTGATTTACTGGAACGGGGGTGGCAGCGATGGTGGGGTTGATGGGGATAGACCATGCATTGGTGCCTATGTAACATTGGGGTATGGGCACTTGTTGCTGCCATGAGGTGATGCCCAACATGGTTTCATGATCGGGCAAGCCAGTAGATTCTACGTAGTAATAGTTGTTATCGGAACGAGTTGAAATGCTCGGCTTGTAATAGGAGAAAGCGCTGTCGAGGAAAGAAATTCGTGTGCTCATACCCATTAATTTCATCGATTTTAGGGTGAAGCTACTTGTGCTGAGGAACAAAGCAACGGCGATGACGGGCAGGGTGAATTTTAATGGTTGGAAGTACGGAATGAACTTGATTGCGAGTCCAATAAAAAGCAAAATTGCACAAAACATGAGAACGGGCTTCCCTTTCTGCAATGGGGAGGCCATGGGCGCATTGGATGGTTGTTGGGCGATGGTGTTTTGATGGATTTGGTTGATTTTCTGAATCCATTGAATTTTTTGATTGACAAATGCGATATCGGATTCACACAAATCAGATAACGGCAGGGAAATCACAGTTCCGTTTGGTTTTTCGAGTAAAACTTGGTTGTTTTTTGCGAGGTAAAAACTGGCTGAGATATCACCCGATTTGGTATGCCAGGTTCTGGGCTTTGTGTCTTGGTAGTGCGCGTCGTGTGCATTTGTGATATTTGTAAGGCTGGTGAAAATGACCAACAGGGTAATAACGATTTTGCTTTTCATGGTGTAAATTTTATTGACGGTTCAAAATGATTTTGCCACAACGTTCTCCGTGTTTTTGACCTTTGAGGCAGTAAGAGTAAATTCCGTTGGGCAAGTTAGCACCCAATGCATTGTTTCCGTCCCAAACCACGGTAAACTCGCCAATTGGCAGTTGGTTGTTGTTGAGTAGATTTCGCACCAGTTTCCCTTGTGCATCAAAAATTTGTAGTTGAAGGGGTTCGTTGTGAATGACTTGAAAGCGGAGCAGTGTTTCGCCGGGTGACGGATTGGGCTGAACCCATTCTTGTACATAATTGGAATTCCAAACGATGGGTGAATTTGTGTTGAGGGAATCGTAGCAATTCACAGCACCGATGAAATAAGTTGCAGAAATGTCTTTGTTTTTGCGGGTAGCGGTTTCTACAGACGCTTTGTAGGCCCTGACATATTCTACTTTCACTCCTTCGGGGGCGACTGTTACTCTAAGATGTCCAGAATTGGGGAGAATTTGTCCTTCAAAATAACCGTAATCATCTGCATAATTCACATTGGCATAGTTGGGGTGGCTGGGTTGTGGGGTTTCTTGATAGACCAAACATTCTTTTTGTTGTTTTCCAAAAAAATGATCATGTCCGTGAAAGAAAATGGTTACGCGGTGATCGGCAAGAAGGTCTTTGATGGGTTTATACCAACCAGGGCGTTGGGTTTCAAATCCACGGGTACCATCTAGGTTATCGCCACCCCATTCGTATTTGTTGGCAGGTTCAACACCTCCACGACCGTCTTTGTCGCCGCCTACCAATTGATGAGCGAAAACAAATTTGTATTTGGCTGTGCTATTTTCAAGTGTGGTTTTGAGCCAATCGTATTGCGTTTTTCCTAGGGTCCATCGCCAGCCATTGAGGCTATCGGGCTTTACATTGGTATGGAAATAGGGGTCTAGAACAATGAAAATTGCATCGCCCCAGTTCCATGCATAATAACTTTGGCGCAGTCCTATGAATGGGTGAGAGGTTTGGTCACCGGTGTAGAAGGCATCTGATTGGGGGTTGAGAAAGTACTTTTTTCTATCCAAGGTGCTCCAAATAGCCATGTTGTTGGCAGTGCCATTCAGGTTCCATCCATTTTCTCCTTCGTGGTTTCCAATGGCGATATATAGCGGCACAGAATGGGTGATGTTTTCATAATACCTGCGCATCAATTTGGCGCGATGGGTGATGGTGTCTTTGGTGACTATTTTACTCCCCGCGCGAACCAACTTGTCTGTCATGATGATATCACCAAGGTCTATCATGAAATCTGGTTTGTCTTCGAGTTGATTTTGCAAACATCGTTTGTAAACAGCGGTATCACTTTGTACATCGAGGTGCGGATCGGCTTGAACCACGAATGTGAATGATTGGTTGGTTGGTCGTTGTGTGTGAAATGAAAACTCAGGTCGAGTAGTCGTTTGGGTGGTTCGGGGTTTGCGATACAGCAGTTGGTAATAATATTGTTTGTTGGGTAATAAGTTGGTTATCACAATTTCTGAGGGGTCGTTTACCCTCATGGTTTGCCAAGGGGTTTGCCGTGAAAGGTTGCCTGAAGCGGTACCAAATTTTACGCAAGCTTCTGCACTGTCGGAAAACACCATTTGTAGGGTGATTTCTTTATCGGTTGGACGTCCCAAAAGTTCAGTATGTATCAGGTTTTGAGCCCATGTCTGCGGCACGCTGAAAGTGGTTATGGCGATAAATAGCTTTCTGAGAATAGGAAGTTTGTTCATGGATTAGGGGTGTTGAATGATGATTTTCTGTGTTATGCGGTGTGAGTTATTTTTTACTTCTAAGTAATACATTCCGGGTGTGAGGTTTTCTACATTCAAATGGGGTTGGGTACTCGTTAAAACCATGCTCCCAGTGGCATTGTAAATGATGAAGTTTGGGTTGATGATGTGTTCGGGATATTGAACCAACAGTTGTTTGTTGGCGGGGTTGGGGTGAATGTTAAGGGTGTTGTGGATATTGGTGTTTTGGGTGGACAAGGAACAATCGCCAAGTGTGTATGAGAAGGCAACTTCTCTGTTTTTATGAAGCCCGTTAATTGTGTCTTTGGGTAGGAACGCTTTCACGTAATCTACTGTGATGCAAGCATTTGTTACTTTTACGCGGAGGTGCCCTGTTCCGTCGATTGTATCGGCTGTATAGGCATCGGCATTGGCCAATTTCCCGATCATGTAGGTAGAATCGCTAGGCATTGGTACAGCTTGGTAGGTGACTCCGTCCATCACTTCATGTGCAAACACATGGTCGTGGCCTTGGAAGAAAATATCTACACCGTTGTCTACGAACAGTTTATGAATGGGTTTGTCCCAGCCTGGTCTTTTGGTGGCAAAAGTGTAAGCATTGTTTTTGTCGTATCCGCCCCATTCATAATATTTGGCTTGTATGATTCCGCCTCTGCCTTGACCTGAAACGTGGTGAGCAAAGACCATTTTGTGCTTGGCGTTGCTGTTTTCGAGTGTTGTTTTGAGCCAATCGTATTGGGGTTTCCCGAGTGTCCATGCCCAACCTCCAGGCTTGGCGGAGGTATCGCATTGATCCCGATATACATCGAGCACTACGAAAAGTGCATCGCCCCATGTCCAGGCGTAATAGTTTTCGGGATGATCAAGTCCATATGGTTCTTTTGTGGTGTTGCCGGAATAGAAGCCATTTGGGTAGGGGTTGGGGTAATAGAATTTGCGGTAATAAGTGCTGTGGTGGGCGAGGTTGTTTCCTGGATTTTTGAGCAGGTAATAATCCATTTCACCTTCGTGATTACCCAAGCAAACGTAGAATGGGATGGAATGGGTGATTGCCCCGAGAAATGGTCTGTAATTTTTATGAAGCGCGTCAATTTCTGTGGTTGTGATGGTGAAAGGATTGTGGTCATCGCCAAATATATCGCCCAGTGAAAGCATGAAATCGGGCTTGTCTAGGGCTTGGTTGTTGAGGCAAATTTTATACATATTGGCAACCCCTTTTTTGTCGTACAGGTGCTCATCGGCCTCTACCGTGAATGTGAATTCGGAGTTGTATGGTCTTTGCGTATGAAATGTGTACTGTGGTGTTGGGGTGAAATTCAACTGAGTGGGCAATTTGTATTGCAATCGATAGAAATATTGGGTGTTGGGGAATAGGCCATTGATTTCTACCTCATCGGGTGTTGTGGCATCGTGTAAGTAGGTTTTGCTGGTTTTCGTGTAGCTGTTTGATTGTGTGCCGAGTTCCAGATAAAATTGAACATCCCGATCGAATTGCACGGATGCGGTTATGGATGTGTCTGTAGGTCGCCCTAAAATGATGTTGTGGTTTTGGGCGATGGCCGCTTGGGCGAAAAGTAAGGCGGAAACAAAAATGAGTATGTGTTTAACCATGGTTTGTGTGCTGCTAGTGGATGCTTTTGATACTGATTCTGCGTTTTTGACGCTGTGATCATGGAGTGGTTTAATGGATTGAGAAATATTTTTTATGACAATTCCATGACATTTACACCTTCTTGTTGGGGTGTTTTTTGTTGAAACCCGTGCTTTTGGGGGCTACGAGGGGCTTTTTGTGGAAACTCTGGTGAGATTAAATCAAACAGCACTCAAAAGTTACCAAAAAGTTATTGTTGAAAATACTATAACTAAATTATTCGGTTATATTTGAGGCAATTAAAACTGAAAAAATGATGAAAAAAATTACTACACTCGCCTTGTTTGCAGCCCTCGTTGGTAGCAGCATGGCTCAAATTGCTGGTACATGGACATTGTCGCCAGTAGAAACTTCATTGGCTGTAGGTCCTGCAAAGGGCGACTACGC
>Ga0255125_1000465_pt1 | contig 12614 bp, 9 predicted proteins | sample Law_Cont_RepC_8d_FD_188557 | JGI IMG/M metagenome (GOLD analysis project Ga0255125, IMG submission 188557) | Freshwater microbial communities from St. Lawrence River, New York, United States - Law_Cont_RepC_8d | ecosystem: Environmental > Aquatic > Freshwater > River | place: USA: New York...
TCTGACCATGATTGAAGTAACGGTCGATCATCAGCGAAGCGATAATTTGGTTGAGTTTTTGGTTCAGGCCGAACACAAACACGATTTCGTGGCGCGCGAGTCGCATACGGAACTCATTGCGGCAGTCGATTTGGCCATGGACAAGATTTCCATGCAAATTCGCCGGTACAAGGAAAAGATTCAGGATCACAGACGTGACGTTCCCACCGGGGAAATTGCGCGTGATCTGGGTGATGGCAAGGGTTCCAAGTGAGGCCCGCGCATGCGCCTGAGTGAGTTTCTTGTTGAAGGTGCCCTGATCCACGACCTCAAGGCTGCCTCCAAGGAGGACGCCATTCGCGCCCTCGTTGGCAAATTGGTAGAAGTCGGCCGGGTTTTGGAAAAAGACGCTGAAGATATCAGCCGCGCGATTATGAAGCGCGAAAGCCTTGGATCCACGGCGATTGGTGGCGGTGTGGCTATCCCCCATGCGCGCCACGTCAGTGTGCAGTCTCTGATTGGGACAGTGGCTGTATGCCCTGGCGGAATGCCGTTTGAGAGCAAGGACGGGAAGCCAGTTTATGTGCTGGTGTTAATCATTTCTCCGCACGACAGACCTGGAGATCATCTACGAGCTCTGGAAAATGTTTCCTCAGCCTTGCGTGACACCAAGTTTGTAGAACTTCTCAGAAATTCAGAAGAACAGAATCAGCTCGCTCGATTGCTGTTGGGGACGGAATCCCCATGATCAGATGGGGATGGGACTCCGGTGTGCAATGCCTCGTCGGAATAACGTTCCGGGGATTCTGTTGATGAATGCTCTTGTGAGGAAAAAATTGCAGGTGACTCATCCCATGGGATTTCACATGCGGCCCAAAGCCGCATTTGCTGAAGTTGCTGGGCAATTTCAAGCTGAAATTATGGTTTATTGGGAAGGCCGCGCTTTCAATGGCAAGCGCATGTGGGATTTGATGCTAGTTGCCGCAGCTATGGGAAGTGAGATCGAATGTGAAGCCAATGGTCCAGATGCTGAACAGGCGCTTGATGCTTTGGCTGCAGTTTTGGCATTGGATCACGATACGGATTCATAAAGCGATTAGTTTTGCCCTTGTCATTCCTTTGTGATTTAGGAAACTAATGATTGGACATGTTCTTCGAAGTACCAGAAGGTTCTTTGGATTGAGCGGTCACGGTGCTCCTTTTTTGGGGTGCGTTTAGAACAAACACGGGTGAGACGTACCTGATTCGAACCATCGATCAGGTTTCTTCTCTCCATCAGGATCGTCCCCGATTGCGCATATGTGTGCCTTTGGGGAATTTGGGGTTTCGAATCTCGGGCGGTTTATTCAGGCTCGCATTAGATTCGCACAACTCTCGACCATCCTGTTTGGATATCGGTCTCACCCCCGGCTTCGGGCGGATCTCATGGGTGAGGCTTCATTACTGCACTGGAATCCCAAGCACCCTTTTCGTGCCGCTGATTGTGCGTCTCGTTTTCGTCTGATTTTCCAAAAAACAGAAGACCTGATTTTTCTCAGTCATATCGACCTCATTCGATGCATTGAACGAATATTCCGCAGAGCTGATCTTCCCGTTCGTTTGGCTGGCAAGTTTCATCCGATGCCAAGGATCATTGTTGCCTTGGCACTGCCTTTGGGCGTCCATGGCATTCAGGAAGTGCTGGACGTTGAACTGACAGAGCCATGCTTGCCCAACGAAATATTGGCGAGTCTACTCGAACAATCTCCTCGCGGTCTTCACTTTTTGAGCTGTCAGCAAGTACCAGCTAAAGCTTCCAGCCGTGTGATTCGCCTTGGATACCGTTTTACCATTCCAGCGGATCGCCTCGGCGCCGTTGTCGCCAAATACAACACACTCCCGTCCCGTGGTCCTTGGTTTGTCGAACGTTGTGAGCGCCGCTCCACATTCACACCAGTATCTGGATTGGTGGCGATGGCGGAAGACGGTTTGGAATCTAACAATTTGGAAGAGTGGGTCGGGCGATCGCACCCCATGACAACGTCAACCACGGCCCCGTCGGGGCGTGTCATTGACTTATTTGAGATCACGGAATCGTTAACGTTCTCGGGCGATGGGCTCGAGGCGATTTTCAAGTTCGGTGACGGTGGCACAGGCAAGCCGGAAGAAATCCTCCGACTTCTTGATGCCGAGGACCTAGTGGGACAAGGGGAGCGCATCGAGCGATTTTTGCTCGAGGTAGCCGTAGATCGCGGCGGTACCAAGCTCACCCCAATATCGGGACATGATCCCGTGGAAGGAACAGACCAATGAAGAAAGAGATGCTGATCAACGTACTGCAATCGGAAGAGTGCAGGATTGCAATTGTTGAAAATGGGGTGCTCGAGGAACTCTATGTCGAGCGCGCCAGCCATGAGAATTACGTTGGTAATATTTATAAAGGCAGAATCGTCAATATTGAGCCGAGTATTCAGGCTGCATTTGTTGACTTTGGCGTGGGGCGCAATGGTTTTTTGCATGTGAGTGATGTCGAGCCAGCGTATTACAAGCATATTGATCCCGAAGCAGCAGCGGCAGAAGGTAGAGACCTTGATCTCCCCAGAGAAGGAACCGGGCGATCCGGACGCCCACCTTCCAACGGCGGCCGTGATTCCCGAGGTGGAAGTCGTGGAGGTCGTGATTCCAGGGCAGGCGGTGGCCGCCGTCCCGGAAACGACGTTGACCGTCGTCGCCAGCTTTATCAGGAACTAGAGCAGGATCTGGTTGCTGCCGATCATGAACTTCCAGTTCCCGAAGCTGTGGAACCCGAAGTGTTGGCTCCACGGAACTTGGAAGAAGTTCAGGATGGGGGAACTCCTGAGGAACAGGAAAAACAGCGTTCACGCAGACGCCGCGGACGTCCGGGGCGTGGTAGGCGCGGGGTTCTTGAGCGCACCGGTGAAGAAAATGCTCCTGAAAATAGCGCAGAAGGTCCGCTTCAGGCGGGAGATGGTAATGTTTTGCCGCCTGCAGACGTTCGGCCCGAAGGACGTGACGAGGGCGGTGCTCCACTGATGGGTTCTTCGGAACACCGTACATCACCACCAGACGATGATGATGAATTTCTGGTTTTCAATCGGAAACGTCCTGCCCCTGAGGCAGTGGAGGTTGCGCCTACTATCGTTGAGCAACCAGTAGCGGCTGCCCCAATATCCCCGGTTCAGGCGACAACCCAGAAAATTGTCGTTTCGTCGGCAGCACCTATTTCCGCCAATGAAGACGAAGCTCCCTTGGTTTTCCGATCTAGCGCACCGCGTCCAGTGGCGGTGCCAGCCGTTGAAGTAGAAACGTCAGTTCCATTAGAAGGGGCTAAAGTTCAGCGGTTGAATGTGACGGGTACCCTGACCCCTGTTGTTTCTGAAACCGGTGATGAAGATCTGGTTTTTGGCCGTCCCGCGGCTAAAGAAGTGGTCCCAGTGCCTGTTCAGGAACCATACCGTGTCACAAGGGTTGAGCCGCGCAGGGAACCCCGCCCTGCCCCGCGCTCTGAACCGAGGCATGAGCCAAGGCCAGAGCGGATTGTTGTGGAAGTTCAGGTCAATGCTGCTGAGGATGTCGAATCCGCTGAGGATGGAGATATCGAAGAGCGTAACCAGGGTGGACGCGATCGCCGTGGCCCCGGTGGTGCCGGCCCAAGACGTCGTCCCGGCCGCGATGCAGGTCGGTCTGGTGATGGCGAGCGTCCCAAACCACCGATTCAGGAAATCTTCAAGCGTGGGCAGGAAGTCATTGTTCAGGTCATCAAAGAGGGGATTGGCACAAAAGGTCCAACTCTTAGCACCTACATCTCGATCGCTGGGCGCTATCTGGTGCTTATGCCCGGCTTGAACCGAGTTGGTGTTTCCAGAAAAATCATGGACGATGATCAGCGGCGTCGCCTGCGGGATATCTTCAATGATCTGAAGCCACCAACCGGCTTAGGATTCATCATCCGAACCGCGGGTGTAGACAAATCCCGTTCCGAGATTCAGCGCGATTTGGCTTATCTTTCACGGTTGTGGCAGGTTGTCGCCCGCCGTATCAAGAAGGTTAAGTCACCTGCAGAGGTATATCAAGAGTCCGATATGATCACCCGGACCATCCGGGATACATTCACCAATGATATCGATACCATTTGGGTCGATGAACGTTCGGCTTTTGAACACGCTCAAGAGTTCCTGCAATTTGTCATGCCTCAGCATGCTGACAGGATTAAGTTTTACGAAGGTAAAGAGCCTCTGTTCCACAAATACGGGCTGGAAGATGAAATCGCCCGTATGAATCAAAAGAAGGTTCCACTTGCCAACGGTGGTTCCATCATCATCGAGCAAACAGAAGCGCTCGTTGCAATCGACGTGAATAGCGGTAGTTTCCGGACAGATGGAAACAACGCTGAAGACACGGCGTACCAAATGAACCTTCAAGCCGCGCGAGAAATTGCGCGTCAATTGCGACTCCGCGATCTGGGTGGCGTTATTGTCAATGACTTCATCGACATGCGCGATGAAAGGCATCGACGTGGCGTCGAGAAGGCCATGAAGGAGGCTTTGCGGCGGGACCGCGCTCGCACCAAACTTTTGAGAATCTCAGCGTTTGGGTTGATCGAAATGACGCGCCAGCGCATTCGACCAAGCTTGAAACGCAGTGTGTTTACTGATTGTGCCAACTGCCGAAGCTTGGGATATGTCAAGACCAGCGAAAGCATGAGTCTCGAAGTAGTCCGCATTATTCAGTTGGCGACATGCAATAGTTCTATCCGGCAGGTAATTGTGCGGGTGACTGATGACGTTGCGCGTTATCTGTTGAACAGAAAGCGTCGGGAGATTGTTAAGCTTGAAGAAATGGGCAATTTTCAGGTAGAGGTGCAATCGTTGCCCGGAGCTCCACCAGAAGTTTTGGAAGTGGTTTGCTTCGATCATAATGATCACGAGGTGCGATTGATTCCAGCGCCTGTGGAAATGCCATCGGGCCCTCGTGGTGGCCGTCGATTCTGATAGAAGCGAACGAGATCCTTAGAATTACAAAAGGCGGCCTTAACTGGCCGCCTTTTGCTTTGGTGTTTGGATTAAACTCCTGCCTTCACATTGGCAACTGTTCCTTGGGCTTGACTGCATGGAAAACAGTAAGGTATGCGGTCGCTCGACACGACCCAAGACCTTGCCTGCATTGAATATCGTGCGGGAGGGCTTGTTGGAAGGTGTCGGTGGGCATGAACCGTATGCGGCTCCAATTCCTTCTCGCCAGCCTTGTAGTTGTTGTTTTTGCATGCAGCAATGGCCATGCATTTCAAGCGCCAGCCGGCGTATTTGACGGATTGACTTATTCCCGCAATGTTGCGGGGGAGTCTAAATCTCTCGTGCTTGAAGCTGATCGCGTAGCGATGTGGTCGCTTGGTGAGGAAACTTGCTTGATGCTTGATGGGCAGGTTTTGTCGAAGCTTGGTTTTGTGAATATGAGGGCTGGCCGGGCTGTCGCATGGGCTAACGTCGCCCGTTATCGCCAGACGGGCGTGTGGGTTGTCGATATTTATGCCGAAGATTTGGCCCTTGATACTGGTGCCGAATCCAAATCTGCGCCCCGAGGTTTGCTGACGCTCAGTACTCGTGGCGAATTGAGGTTTCAGGCGTCCAAGAGCAAGGTGGATCGGCAGGATTTTTCCGGAGAGCCGTTGTTTTTGAGAGCCGCGATTGCGCGAAGCCAAGTTAAGGGCGCCACGGCACGTCCGGTGGCTGTCGGTGTGGCTCCTGCTGTGATTGAGCCTGCGTCGGCTCAGCTTCCTGCTGTTCAGCCTTTTGTCCCTTCGCCGCCTCCGCCCCCTCCAGTTCCCGAGTCGCCGCCACAACCATCACCACCGCCAATGGCGGCAGTTGTTCCCCTTCCGGCGGTTGTACCGCCGGTTTCCGTTTCAGGTGCGGGTAGTCAGCTGCAGCCTCCCATGCCTTTGCCTGCTTCTCCAGACCAGCCTTTTTTTGAAGGCGTCGCTCCGGTTCGCCAGTTCAGCATCGCTCCAAGAACGAATGCGGGGTTTGAATTTAACTTTGGTCCGCAAGTCGGTGAGGAGCAGGCGCTGATTGTCACGGGTGGTGTGATCATGAATTTTCGAAATGTCGAGGGGGCAAGCCTTATCGACATTGAGGCTGATAGGGTCGTGATTTGGACGAAAGGCGCAACTGCTGCGCAGGTTCTTGAGAACCTCCGTGGTAAAGGCGGCGCCTCGCGCGATATGGAAGTGTATCTGTCCGGTAATGTGGAGATGCGTTCCGTTGAGGCGCCTGGTCCCCGAGGTGTTCAGGGGCAAACTCGTACTATTCGCGCGGACGAAGTTTATTATGATCTGCGTAGGAATACTGCCGTTGCCATGAAGGCGGAGATGCAGTTTTACGAGCCCCGCGTGCCAGATCCGATTTTTATTCGTGCCGCTGAATTACAAAAATTGTCGGAAAATCAGTATCGGGTGATCAAGGCTGAGATTTCCGCTAGCCAAACCCCTGCGGATCCGGGACTAAAATTGTATATTGCCGAGGCAACGGTTGAAGAGAAGCGAAAGAAGCGGACAGGCCTTTTTGGCAATGAAGTTGCTGATCGGCAGACTGGTGAGGTGTTGGAGTACACTGAAAGCTTGACGCGCGGACGCAATGCGTTCATCAAGATTTGGGATATTCCGGTATTTTACTTGCCTTATCTACAAGGTGATGCTCGGGATCCCCTAGGCCCGATTGAGGCCATTAATGCTGGGTTCAGTAATATCTTTGGTGGTCAGTTCGGTTTAACGCTAAATACCTGGGATATGCTGGGCCTTCAACCTTTAGAGAACACCAAATGGCGTTTTGATCTGGATTATTTGACACTGCGTGGTCCTGGCCTAGGTACAGATTACAGTTATCTGGCCAAGGATTTGTTCAATGTGCCCAGTACCACCAGTGGTGGTGTGCGCATTTGGGGGATCAATGACACTGGTACAGATGTTCTGGGTGGTGGTCGTGGTGCCAACGATGATCATCCGGAATATCGCGGCCGCGCCTCGTGGAGGCAGTTCACCGAAACTCCTTTTGGATTTTCTCTTCAAGCCAACATGCAACTGCTTTCTGATCAGAACTTTCTGGAACAATATTTCAAAAACGAATTCGACACCGACCCGGTTCAGACAACTCATATTTATGCTCGCCAAAACCTCGGCTACAACGCTGCCGTTGGTTTGATTGGTCAAGTCAATGTGCGCGATTGGGCAACTGACACGCAGTGGCTCCCCAAGGCGGATTTCTGGGTGACTGGCCAAACATTTTTTGACGTCATTACCTACAGTTCGCAAGTGGGGGCTGGATACGGCCAACTTCAACTAAGCAATGTCCCGGAACCGTATGTCAGTCCGACCGATGTGGCATCTAGCGCTGGTAGGTTTCACTGGATGCAGGAGGCGGCGGTTCCTTTTTCCATGGGTGCGTTGCGCGTGGTCCCTTATATCAAGGGCGATCTGGCTTATTATACTGCGGATATCAATCCTGATAATGGTGGCATGGGGCGTGCATGGGGTGGCCCTGGTGTTCGCGCATCCATTCCATTTTCAGCATTGTTCCCGGAAGCTCAAAATGATTTGTTCAATATCAATGGCCTCAATCATAAGGCTGTGTTTGGTGTTAATTATCTGTATGCGGGTTCTACCGCTCCATATACCAATTTCGCGCAATTCGACCGATTAAACGACGACGCCACAGATCAGGCATTGCGTGATATTCGAGTCAAGCTCCCAATTTATAATCCTGCCTATGGGACCATACTGGCAACGTCTCCGCTCTACGACCCAACAACCTATGCAATTCGGCGCACACTTGATAATCGCTATGATACTCTGGATGCCGTTCAGGTATTTCAATTGGATTTGATGCAGCGGCTCCAAACAAAGCGTGGCTTCCCTGGTAGTCAGCATGTTGTTGACTGGATGGTATTGGACCTTTCAGCTTCAGCGTTTCCAGAGCAAAGCCAAAACTTCGGATCAAGTTGGGCTTTTCTTCAGTACGACTTCCTATGGAACATTGGTGACAGAACGTCTCTTGTAAGCTCAGGTTGGCTTGATCCGATCGACAATGGAGCCCAAGTTGTAGGAGTCGGTGCTTATTTTAATAGATCCGATCGCACAAGCTTGTTTTTGGGGTACAGGCAGATTGAGCCTGTTGGCAGCAAGCCGATCACTGCTGGTGTGACGTACACGTTCAGTCCCAAGTACGCTATTTCTGCGTTTACAAGCTATGATGTGGGAACACAGTTGGCATTGGCCAACTCCCTGATTTTCAGTAGGACTGGCAAGGACGCGCAAATCAATTTGGGATTCACATATAACGCCATGCAGAACAATTTCGGATTCACTTTTGAAGTGTTACCCCGTGTTGTCGCAAGTATGCTGAAACGCACTTCTGCTGTTTCCTCGACGTCCCTGATGGGTGCTAGATAACTCGGTTTGATGCGCCCTAAATTGTGCAATCAGGATTATTATTGATGCGAAGGACGTGGTATCATAAATTTAAATGCGCTATTTCCGGTGTTGTCCATGGCATTCTCGGGCATTCCAGTTTCTTTTTTCATTTTCTGGCAGCAGCGGTTGTCGCTGTATTGGCTGCTGCTTTGAGGTGCACCTGTCTTGAATGGTGCATTCTTCTTCTGTGCATTGGTGGCGTCATGGTGACTGAGTTGATTAACAGCGCAATCGAAACATTTGTACGCGGATTTCGGGAAATCGAGCGGGAGCGTTTCTGGCCGGCTCTTGATGTTGCTGCTGGAGCAGTCCTGTTAGCTTCCGGATTTGCAGTTGTCATTGGATTTGTATTGTTGGGCCGACGACTGTTGGGCCTTGCTCTCAACCTTGACCTTCCTTCTTGAACACGCTTGCGTCTCCTCATGGACCCAGTAGCCTGACATCAGTATTAGGAGTTTATTGCCATGAATCGCTCTTCTCAAGCCTGCGAATGGTTGGATCTTCATTCTGATGCCACTGTTCAAGAACTTGCCGATCTCGTTGCCATTCCTGGAATTTCCACAGATGGAATGCATGGAACTGAACTCGACCACAGCGCCGGCATGGTTGCATCTCTTGCTCAAGCCGCCGGATTTCCAGAGGTTGAAATAATTCGACCTGAAGATGGATACCCGGCAGTTCTTGCTTCTTGGGTTGTCGATCCAGCAGCATCCACCATCCTTTTCTTGTCTCACCATGATGTTCAGCCGGTTAATTTTGCTGAAAAATGGCGATCGGAACCTTGGCAACTTGTTGAACGCGATGGAAGGTTGTTTGGCCGTGGCTCAGCCGATGATAAAGGCGGTGTTATTGCCCAGTTGGCGGCAGTAAAGGCTTGGAAGGCGACTTGCGGTGCGCCCCCTGTCAATGTGCGGATTCTAGTTGAAGGCGAAGAGGAAATTGGTTCGCGGAACTTGATTCCGTTGGTGAAACGCTATCAGCACAAGCTTCATGCCGATGCGCTTGTTGTCTGCGATACCGAAAATCTCGAGGTTGGTCTTCCATGCATTACTTGTTCGTTGCGCGGAGTGGTGACACTCAAGGTGACAGTTCAATCTGCGGAAATACCAGCACATAGCGGAATGGCTGGTGGTGGTCTTGCTGACCCAGCGTTGGCGCTTTGTTGGCTACTTGGCAAACTCTGCTGGAATAAAGGACCAATCCCTGTGGGCGGACTCTATGAAGGTGTGAAGCCAGTTACAGAGGCTGAGCGTGCCATTTACAGAGCGCTACCCGGCGATGAATCTACTTTGAGGCGAGACCTTGAGGTGTTGTCTGGTGTATCACTGGCTTTTGAAACTGGGAAAAACTTTTATGAGCAAACATGGCGCCGCCCAGCGGTTACCTTGATTGCACTTGAAGCGAGTTCTATTAGCCAAGCAAGCAATCAGGTTTTGCCAAAAGCTGAGGCGATAATTAGTTGTCGAATTGTTCCTGATCAGGATCCCGCACGTGTGACTCAGGCACTCAGTGAATTTTTGCGGCAACCTTTACCTTGGGGTGTGCAGGTATCTGTCACGGAAATGGGATCACCTGTGAAATGGTGGAAAACCAATCCGGACGGTCCAGCGTTTCAGGCAGCGGTCGAATCCCTGCATGAAGGATTTGGGGTGCGTCCTGTGCCTATTGGTTGTGGCGGCACGATTGGATTTATTGAGCCGTTGGAAGAGATGCTTGGCGGTGCCCCAGCCCTGCTCTTTGGAATCGAAGATCCCGCCAGCAATGCCCATGCGCCAAATGAAAGCTTACACCGGGGCGATTGGCATAAATTGACTCGTTCCATGGTGAAATTCTTGGAAAGAATGCGTGAGGTATCCCCTCGTTCCAAAAAATAGGCGATTTGAGTGCCCGGCACTTGACTTGATCTGAACGCATGTTCAATATACTATTGTTCAGGAGAGCGTGAATACCCGCCTGTTTTCTAGGAGATGCCGATGAAAGATCAGGAAGCATTGACTCCGAGGCAACGGGCCATTCTTGATTTCATTCGGGATAGGATTGAATCGCGAGGGTACGGTCCCACTGTGCGGGAAATCGGTTTGCAATTTGAGATCCGTTCTCCTAACGGTGTTATGTGCCATCTCAAAGCTCTCGAAAAAAAGAAACTGATTCAGCGTGAAGGTTATTCCGCCCGCGCAATTCAGGTGATGGATTATCGGCCGGGTACGGAACTTCCCCTGCTAGGTGCAGTTGCTGCCGGTTCGCCCATTCAGGCTCCAGCCATGGATGAGCGCATCAATTTCAATGACATGTTTGGTGGCCCTGATCACTTTGCGTTGAAAGTCAGGGGCCAGTCAATGATCGAAGACCACATCGATGATGGGGACTTCGTGGTGATAAAAAAACAGGAAACAGCCAGGCAGGATGAACGTGTGGTCGCCATGATTGACAACGAAGTCACGTTGAAAAAATACCATCGCGAACGCGGTCGCATTTGGTTGCAGCCATGCAATGGCGCTATGCAACCCATTGAGATCAAGCCTGAGTCTGATGCTCATATTTTGGGCGTTTTGGTGGGTGTGCTGCGAAAATGCTGATTATTGGCTAGTCCGTCCATACCAGCGTATGAGCCGATCGATTTCGCCCCGTCCTCCCAAGATGCGGTGCATCAAGCGGTAAACCGCTGTGCCAAGCATTTTGTTATAACCAAAGTGATCATCAACTATTGATAATGCCCTGATCAACGTCTGGTGTGATTCGCTGGGAGGGGCCAGACGCCTAATCCATAAAAGCACTGGCAATGTCATGGCCAGAGATTCAAATCCATCCAGAAGCGAAAGACCATGGTTAGCGCGTCCGCAGAATTGCCCGGAAATGATCTTGAGCATGTAGTACCGATGCAAATCGCGTTGTTCTGTTTCTGAAAGCGGGGAACCGGGTAGCTCGCCCAGTTCAAAAGTGTTGTGAGGCATCCACGAGTGTAGCCGTGGGATATCCCCTGTACCCCATGAAAAACGCATAATAGCATTGAGACGTGTGATTGGTCCCTGACGGGCTATCCCACGTTTTGGACCATGATCCTTTCTGGTGTAGAGCGCTGCTAGTTGGCGGAATAGCAGTCTGGCGATCCAGCTTGGTGTTTTGGGAGCAGGGTTTGCAGTTGTGATTTCCCCTCGAGCCAGATCGGCAAACAGATTTGTCAATTCCTGAAAACTTGAATCATCGAGTGGCGCCAGATTCGTTTCTCTTAAATGAGATGTCCAATGGAGACAAGCGCGCATCGCTGCGCCAATATCGTTGGGAAATGCCTTGAGGAATCCTGCGAGCTGGTCAACCGAAGATCGGAACCTGAGCCAACTCGGTTTGCCTTCTCCTTGTATAGAGGGCGCTTCGGTCAGTTCGGCTCCGTCTTCGATTTGAAGGCCTTCCCTGCCCTCCAGTTCCAAAGCAAATGCTTCGAGATGAGGGGTATGCATGGCCATGGGACGCCCCCGATTTTCTGATGCAGATGGGCATGCGTACCGCATACCTACCTGCCATCGGTTGCCCGAGGGGATCAGGACCCATGGAAACAGACGGCAAGGAAGTGGTTTGGTATCGTACCCATGCTTTTTGTGGATCAGGCATAGTCCTTTGGGGTCTAGAAAAACACAAGATCCATCTGGCCTGTGATTGAGGTGCGCGCGTCGAGCCCACGGCCAACCGCTGAACCTGAATGGGGAATATCCGCCCAGTTCATTTACGTTGTCCCATTTCTGGTCTTCAATAACTTTGCGTTCGCTGGGACTTAATGTCACCAGATATTCCTTGCAACACGTTCCGCAGGCGTGGCAATCCCAATTTTGGAGGACGGGGAGTGGTCGTAGGCCTTGTCCCATGGCATGGTTCCGTTGCGAAAAAGATGATAATTACTGGCTCGGCTATTCTGGAGCGGCTAACCAAGTAGAAAGAATACAATCGGTTGCAGTGATCAAAGCCAACAGCAGGCATATTATTCCGATGGTACCGAACAGTCCTATCCAGTTATGAAAATGGTAGGCAAAACCACCAATGGGTGCAGCCAGCAGGCAGCCCAAACAGTTGACTCCTAAAAATAATGAAGCGGCCTGACTCAGGCTACTTACCTGAACCTTGTTTCCTAAGGCGGCTTGAGCTACCGGATACTGGCAACCTAAACCCAATCCTACCAGAC